>Ga0123342_1010115_pt1 | contig 10941 bp, 7 predicted proteins | sample Turbeawhitnodule_FD_89960 | JGI IMG/M metagenome (GOLD analysis project Ga0123342, IMG submission 89960) | Root nodule microbial communities of legume samples collected from Mexico - Turtle bean Mexico white nodule | ecosystem: Host-associated > Plants > Roots > Nodule | place: Mexico: Nepantla... | reverse complement strand
TTATGTGTAAACACATACAAATAAAATTTATAATATATATATATATATATATATATATATATATATATATATATATATATATATATATATCATTCCCTCTCATATTTTATGACATATTTATTTGTAAAAATTTGAGTATTTTTCTTAAAACATATGGTGATTTTTCAGGTCAATATGTTAATAATTCTAAGATGAGTTTTTTCATCATGGATAATTCTACAAGATTTGTTACCAAAATTCAAGGTCTTTTGTCTTATAGTCATGGTTGTTTACCTTTTAATTATTTAGGGGTGTTTATTTTGTTGGTACTCCAAAGTGTCGATTTCTTCAACCTTTGGATGATAAAGTCAAATTGAAGCTAGCATCTTGAAAAGGTAAATCTCTTAGCATAATGTGTCAGATTAAGTTGGTTAATATGGTGATTACTGGATTTCTAGTTCATAGCGTTAATATGTATAAATGATCTGTTTCACTTCTTAAGCAAGTTGAGCAATGGTGTAGACATTTTATTTGGACGGATGATATTCTGAAAAAAGACATAGATATAGTTAATTGGGCTAAGATTTGTTCTCTTCTTGAGAATGGAGGTTTGAAGAATATTAACCTTCATCATGAAAATAATGTGAATCTTCTTAAGCTTGCTTGGAACTTTTCTTATAGTATCAAGCCTTGATCTTTTCTCCTGAAAGCCGGAGTTCTTAAATCAAAATACAAGCTTAGAATGGTTTATAGATCCTCATCTATTTGGCCTGGAATTAAGAAGTTCTATGATACTATTCTTGACCATACTAAGCATTTGGTCTTCATCTATTTCGCCTTCCAAAACTTTAGTGCTCTGGAAATTTTTTCATGGGAGGCTTCCTAGAGATCATCATATTTAGCATAAAGGTTTGCATATATGTTCTATGAGTACGCTTTGTGAAAAGCATGAGGAACCTATTCAACATTTATTTTTTGAATGTTTTAATGCTTTGCAGATTTGGATTTGGGTTCGATAGATTTTTCTTACTTCTCATTTCTCTAATAAAGACGATCTTCTTTCTTTTATTATAAGGGATGGTAGTCCTTTGGTTAAATTGATTAAGCTTGTTGTGATAACTTTTTCTATTTGGATGATATGACATATGAGGAATTATGATAGATTTCAATATAAGATTGATGTTTCTAGGGCTATTTAGTAATTAAAGACTTAACTTCTCTAGTGAGAAATTTGTCTAAAACTTCAATGAAGAATGATATGTTGGATTTCAACGTGATTAAGTTTTTTAGTATTAATACTCATATTGGTAAAGTTCTTCGTCCTCTTTCTGTTAGATGGGGGAGTTCCCTTCACCAGGTTGGGTTAAAATTAACACTGATGGGGCTGCTAGGGGATATTCTGGACTTGCTACTTGTGGAAGTATTTTCCGTGGAAGTATGGAGGAGTTTATTGGTGGTTTTTCTACGTTTCTTGATGTTCAAACTGTTATGGTTGTTGAGTTTTATGGAGTTATACATGTTATGGAGGAAACTCAAAATATTAGACTTACTAAGATATGTCTTTAATGTGATTCTACATTGGTTGTGTTGCATTTAATGTTAAAACTAATGTTTTGTAATCGATGGAATACTTGTCTTAATTACTGTGGGAAAATTAGGTTTAAGGTTACTTATATTTTTCGTGAAGGGAATGCATATGCTGATAAGTTGGTTAATTTATGATTTATTCGTAAAAAATCATTTCATTGGTATAGTAGACTTCTATCTAATTTGTTCTTAGAATTCTTTATGAATAGGTATTATCTACATATGTATCGTTTCTCTTAATATATGAGTTTTGGTCAAGTCTCTCCATACTTTTTTTGTATTTTCTTTCTTTTTTTTTGTATTTTTTGTATTTGCTACTTGAGGTGTCAGTCTAACTCAGATGTCAAGTTGCATAGTAATGCTTAACATGAAAGCTTTTATAAAAAAAATTAATAAATTGTAGAAGTTAAAAGAAATACAAATTTAAATCATTTATTTTAAATCTAAAATATAATAATCTATATGTTTTTGAACATATTTACTATAAATTTCAATCTAAAAATATTTATATAATAATCTAAAAATATTTATATATCATGGATTTAATTACATAAAATAAACATTTTTCTTACTATATATATAAACTAAAATATATTTTGAACGCAGTGTTTGTTGCTGGACTGACTCTCTGTAATGATCTCACACTTAGATAGTAATAGCAAGTTAAGTATTCCAATTTCGTTTCTTTTGTGTTTTATTTTGTCTATTTAACTTTTCTTTAAGAACGATTTTTATTATAATAATAATAATAATAATAATAATATAATAATAATAATAATAATAATAATAACAGAAAATTATTATTATTGTTGTTGTTATTATTATTATTATTATTTGCTTGAAGGGGTTAATGAATATGAACAACAGAATTAAATATCACTGTCAAGGCATGAAACAGAAGCTTCCAGATAATGTGCCCAGAGATGATGACAAAGCTCAATCAACCATGAATAAATTTGTCTTCATCGCTATCAAAATAAAATGGACAGTTTTTCTTTGACTAAAATAAATGAAGAAATGATCTTGTGAAACATCACATATAAATTATCCAAATATAGCATTAGTTGTGTACAAATCATAATAATTTGACCTTGGGTTATAGTGGGCGAGTCACCGACAATTTATAAACCAATGGGACCATCTTCAATCAAAAAAAAATCATGGTGCAACTAGAGTTTTTTTTTTATTAAAGTCTGGTTGTAAAAACTCGGATAGGATAGTAAGAATTTTCTTTTAGAGTGGATTCTCTTTTATTTGAGGTTTGGTTTAGAGGTCCGTAGAGTTTGTAGATTGTATGCTGAACAAGTTATTAGTTGATTTTGGTCAATTTTTATATATGATTTAGACACCCTGAAATATTTGTATAGGAATTGAAACATTTCTGAAGTGTCTCATTTTATTTTATTTTATTTTATTTAATCTTTACTAGTAAAAGAAAAAAAAATTATATAAGAAATATTTGGATTTCTCATTAACTAATCTTTACCAACTTAAATAAATAAATAATGAAATATTTTTAATCCTATTTTTTTATTTACTTCACTTAAAGAATTTAAAATACTTTTTTTATAAATCTAACCATTCATTAATCATACATAGATTTGTTTAAAGCCAAACAGTTTATTAATACTATTGAAAAAGATACACAATATGTCTCTATATTTTTTTAAACTAAAAAAAAGATTGTGATGGTGAAATAATATTGGAAGCTATATGGGTAAAATAGGATATACTAAAATGACCTATCTTCTTTTATATACAGTTGTAAATAATTATCCCAAACATAACAGGATGAAAGGAAAACAAGAACAAGAGAATAGTTATCTATTTATTATTATTCATATATTAGAAAATATAAAATAAAACTTATACATAATTATATATAAATATTTAATTTGATCCGGATAATTAAAAATGTTAAATAAAATAGTATAATTGATTTAAACAAAATACTAAAAATAATAAAATTTAAAAAATATAAATTGAGAAAAAAAATATTTTTTAAATTGATTAATTTAAAATATATTAAATAAAATATTTTACTTTTGTTTTTCCTTTAATATATATATATATATATATATATATAAAATGTAAGATGTAATTTAAAATAATAAAATTGGTTTGTTAATATTATATATAAAATTATTTTTGTGTAACAAAAAATTTGATGTTAACTGATAAATAAAAATGTTGAAAAAGATTAAATTAAAAAGTGAAAAACATGTTTTTTTTATAATAAAAATAAAAATATGTAGTAGTTTTATTACACCCCCTATTTTATATCATATAATTGCTACACTCCTATTTATTTATTATTCATAAAAAAATGAAAATAATATATGCATATATAATTGATTAACATTTTCAATTAATAGTCTTTCCAATTATGAGCATTTTCAACTAACTGATTGAGTAGTTACATCTCACTAATAAAATAATTATAATTGAAAAACTAAAATATTCATATGAAATCATATTTATTATCTAATAACACCCAACAAGTTGAAGCATGCATATATTTCATGTTCATTTTGAATAAGTTGTCACGAAATAACTGAGAATGTAAAGATTTGGTCAATATATCAATCACTTGATTAGAAGAATAAATATGAATTAAATGAATGAGACATTTTTGAATTTTAGTCCAAACAAAATGACAATCGATTTTAATGTATTTCTTCCTCTCACGATATATGAGATTCTTTGCTATGCATATAGCATATTTATTGTCACAATAGACGAAAAAATATTCAAAATATTAATATGTAAATCATGACACAAATATTGTAACCACTGAAGATAACAAACAAGTATAGTGAGTGATTTGTATTATGCCTGAAGAATATATGGACACTATAGACTGTTTTTAGACTTTCATGAAATTAAAGAGTTTCCCATAAACACACAATAAAGAATGATAGACCTTCTAGAATCAATGCAAGTTCCCCAATCAGAATAAGAAAAAGTTTTGATAATAATTTGATTATTACTAGGAAAGAATAGACTAAGACTAAGACATCCTTTCAAATATTGTAATACACGAAAAGTTGTTGTCATATGAGGTTCTCGTGGATTTGAAACAAACCAACTAAGCTTATGCTTATGAACTACAAAGTTGATATCAGGCCTAGTGTAAGTAAGGTATAACAAAGACTCAATCAATCTTCTATATTCACATGGATCTAAAAGCAACGAACTTTCACTTTCAAAGAGAGGACGTGATGGTTCCATGGGCAAAGTAACAAGTTTGCAAGCCAATAAACCACTATCAAAGAGAAGATCTGGACAATATTTCTATTGATTGAGAACAATACTAGAAGGTGAATGATTTGTTTAAAATACCAAGAAATAGCGAAGAGTACCAAGGTCTTTGATACTAAATGAGTTATGAAGATGAGTTTTAACAAGCTGAATTTTCTGAAGATTATTGTCAGCCAACATAATGTAATCAACATATATATATATATATATATATCAACAAATTTGTACTACGATATTAGTTAGTTTTGAATTTTATTGCCTACTTGTCTGCTTTAGTCCATATTAATATTTTCTAAAGTTTACAAACTTACAATGTATGAGAAAAATCAAGACCTTTCGGAGGAGTCATGTAAAGTTCTTCATCAAGATCACCATGAAGAAAGACATTATTCACATCCAGTTGATGAATAATTCATCTCTTAGCACTTGCTAAAGATAAAATAAATCGAATGCTAGTAATTTTAACTATTAGAGAGAGTTTCAAAATACTCAATACCTTCAGTTTGACTATATCCATTGGCAACCAAACGAGTCTTGTAGCTATCAACGGTGTCGTATGGTTTATGCTTAGCTTTAAAATCCCATTTACATCTAATATGATGCTTCCCAGGAGGTAAATACACCAAAGACCAAGTTTCATTAGACTTAAGAGCATCAAGTTCACGTTGCATAACTTCTTTCCAACAATCAAGTTTTATTGCCTCTTTAAATGATTTAGGTTCTTGGATAGAAGAAATATTACAACAAAAAGAAGAATATGTAGAAGAACAATTATGGTGAGATATTTTTTAATAGGGTATATAGTACCTAAAGAATGATTGGTAACATCTTTTGAAGAAAAGAAAGTAGTGTGATAGTCCTTCAAGTATCTAGGTTGTTTTGAGACAAGTAGAAACTCAAACATGGAGGTTGTGGACCATAATGTTGGTGTTGTAAGACATTCGTATTAGTTCAATATAGTGGATTAAAATAGTTAGTAGTAGATGACAATGCACTTTCAGAAACTAAAGGAACAATATCACTAACAGGTAGACACAAAATATTGTTATAAGAAATAGAGGGAAGCAAATGCATAAATTTAAACGGATCAAGTTTGTCCAAATTGATATCAATTTTATCCTTATAGAAAGCAAAAAGGGATTTCACAAAAAATAACATCTCTTGTTCAAACTATGTTTACGTATCAAGATAATATGTTATGAAAAAATAAAAGAGTTATTCTACTGCACTCTATTTATAAAATCTCATGTTCAATATTAATTAGATTAAAATTTCAACAACCTAGTAATTTTAACTAAATGTTTAAATCAACAAAGCATGAATCATGATGCATTTGCATATGATAGATGTTCAAGGAAAATAGCAAATCATGTAAGTACAATGCTTTTTATAAATGATAAAGCACTTTGGTGACCTTCCATTTTGTTTGATAAGGTGTTGATAAAAATCATACCATAAGTGTAGACAATTCTTAAAATTAACATAAACTTAAAGTATATTCTCGTATCTTAAGTTTGTATTGCACAAACTGTATTCATCATCTTTGATGGAAATCATCCAACCATAAATTTTTTGACTAGGAGGATAGAAGAAGATGAAGTCTCAAATAAGAAGAGTCTAGATAATGAAGAGTAGATAACCTATAAACTATAGCATTTGATGTTAAGGAATATTTAATGAAGATAGACTACTCAATAATGCAAAATGCAAAAACCTTTATTGGTTCGCAAACATTTTTTCTCAACCTAGAATCCAATTTGATCCCCGTCAAACAGTCTACTTATCTTAAAGTTATATGAATGTTTTAGGAGACTTTTTCTATAAATATTTCATAAATTTTTACAATATCTATAGAATAATTCAAATAAAATTCATTTCTTAGAACTTTTTATAGAAAACTAGTAAAAACATATTGCAAAATATGAAAAACTATAGCAGTTTAATCTTACCAACAAATATTTGGTCAAATTTAGAGATAAATTATAATTATAGTCAAACTTAATACACAATACAATCAAAACTAGCATATTGATTATCAATGTACACTCCAAGAAAATAGATATTTGACTTATGCTAACAAGCAAAAACTTAATTAGCCAATAACGTTAGATCTGCATTGAACATGTGTGCAATTCTAAAACCATTGATGTTAATTCATTAGTGTCAGCGTTTAAAGACCAACTCTAAGTAGCATCGACTAATTCATCACTATTTTTTAAATTAATTTTTTAATTAATAATTATTTTTTATTTTAAATTTATTTAATTTATCATCGGTTAAAATTTATGTTTAATATTAATTTAAATTGTCAATTTGACCGATGCTAATGATAGTAATCTAAAGAAATATTCTCATAAATGTCTCCATCTTCAACAAAATAAAATATAAATAAAAAATAGGAAAAAATAATTGGAGTGGATGAGCGTACAAATTCATAGCATATAAACTAGTGTTGAATTAGGAGACGCTAATCTTATCATTTTTAATATTTATTTTAGTTAGTATCGGCTAAACCGACGCTAATCTAACACTAACATAAATAATTTTACTTATTAAAAAGTTAAAAATAGTTATTGTTGTATTAGAGTTGGCTTAGCCTACTCTAGTAGCATCCAACATTAAATGAATTCTATTAGTATCGACTTAGTCAATGCTAATCCAACACTAACACAAATATTTATTTATTAAAATAAATTAAAATCTTTTTACATTTTTTTTAACTTTTTAAAAAAAATAATATTTTGTATCTGAGAGTCAGCTTAATCTACTTTATTAGTTCCAACCACTAAATGAAAATCATGAAATAGAAACCCATTTTTAGAGACCAAAATAATTAGTTGCAATAGTAACTAAATTATATATCATTTTAGAAACTAAAAAAAATTGATTTCTAAATTAGTTTATATTATTGTTAAATAGTTTTAAAATTGGTATCTAATTAACAACCAAGATTTTAACTACCAATTATTTAGTTTCTAAATTTGGTAGCAAAAACTTGGTTGTTAATTAAATATCAATTTAAAAACTATTTAACAATAATAAAAACTAATTTAAAAATCAATATTTTTTTTAGTTTTTAAAATGGCCTCTAATTTAGTTATTATTGCAACTAATTATTTTGGTCTCCAAAAATTGATTTCTATTTCAAGATTTTATTGTAGTGAACATTAAAAAAAACTCTATTAGTTCGACTAAGCTTAATATAACACTAACATAAATATTTATTTATTAAAATAAAATAAAAAATTACACTTTAAAAAAAAATAACATTTTGTATCACCTTAGAATTGGTTTAACGAACTTTATTAGTATAATATTAAGTGGATTCTATTAGCGTCAGCATATTAATTTAATTTGACATTAACATAAATATATATTTAATAAAGAAATTAAAAATAGTTTTACAACATTTAACTTTTTTTAAAAAAATAATCTTTTAAACATTAGAATTGCCTTAACCGAATGTAACAACATAAGAATTTGGTCGACCTGTGTCATATTATTTTATTGCAAATATCTTCCGACATGCATCATTACTATATAATGTAATAATTTAATTAATTCTTATCATCAATCCTAATGTTCACCGATTGGATATAGTTTATTCGAATATGAACGTTGAATACTATACAATTAATATTTATTTAAACAAAGGCAAATAATTGTGGTTCCACTGTCAACTCCATATTATCGACCAAGAGCTGTATGCTTCGTCATTTTTGTAGAAAAACGTCATTTTCAAATAACTTTTTCACAACAAGTCTTACAATTTTGAAATGAAAAAGAAGAAGAATAAGAAAAATGTAGAGTAACATGAATATATGACGATAAAATATAAATAAAAAAACTACAGAATATTTCGTCAAATTTTATTATGCTTTTAACATTCCTCTTTTTCTAAAATATTATAGTATCGGTGACGAAAAGGAACAATTAATTAATAGAGTAATATTAAAGAAAAACGCACACAAAATAACCAAAACCAGTGGAGGGGTGGAGAATCAAGTTATGCTTTGATTCTATTTAATTGGTACATATAATAATGTTTTCTTTAATTTGTAGGATGTTAGTTATCACTTCACTACACTCTTCTCTTTTTAATATTCTTTTAGACAATAATATGACTGAAGTTCTAGACATGAATACTATAAGAATATGAGAAAAAAAAATTATTTTCACTCTTGAGCTAGGTTTTGTAAAGCTAATATCTATATATTCCTTTCTAATATCCATTGTTGTGTATATACCCGTAGAAATGCTCTTTTTGTAAGAAAAGAAATACACAAATTGCTTCGAATGTAAAGTTCAATCGTTATTGAGAAGTTTGAATTATTAGAGGTGTATTTCCGCATTAGATTTACTTTGCTAGCTCAATTTGTTTAAAAGAACCTTACTTTTTAATGCAACTATTGTGGAAGATCGTGGAACTAAACTTAATTAATTTAATACCAAGTGTAAAAGACAACTTTGTATTATTTTCACTTTAGAGTTAATCCAAGGTTTTGGATAAGTCATGCTAATGAATTTGTGTTTACTTCTCAAGGTTGAGAAACTAATTATTACAATGGTTCATCTTTAATAGCAAAAAGATATTATTAATATTATCAATATATAATGAGAGAAAATGGTGATATGAATTAGGAGTATATCTTAGCATATCCTTAGGTTTTGAGATGAAAAATAGATCAATCTATAAACATGGTTAGTTAATCAGCCTGAAGATGTTGATAGATGAATTATGAATTACATTTAGATGAGGAACATTAATAAGTAATATTTGATTGTTGTTTTTTTTTTTATCAGCAATGAATGAATAAAATTAAAATGGGACACTTCAGGGGTGTCCCAACCCGTATACATAATGCAGAAGCTTCTGGTTAGAGTAAATCTTAAGTACCGGCTAATACATTCAGAGCACCCAAAACCTACTGCATAAAGCATGGGCATAACCTAACAAACTACTAGGATCAAAATTGCCCTTTCCAACACGCTTCAACCACAACCAACAAAATTATGGCTGCCTCTCCATTGAATGGAAGGAAAGCGTTTAACCAAAATCAGTTTTCAACAGAAAACAGATTCAACACACAAACAGCAGCTCACCAGCCCAACATTTGAGAGCCAGAACCATATTCCACTAGCACCTCTCCTATTCTACACTAGCTCCAGAGCAACCATCAAGGGATTCATTTGTGGACATAACAAACGCATCAAGTGCGTTTCGGCATAGCATTCCGTCCTCACATCCCCGAGACCCCTTAAAACTACACCTGCATAATAATCATAAGGCCTGCACAGTTTCAGATTTGAGATATTCCTCATGACCAGCACCCATCACCAACAACAGTTACACAACAGCTTGTAATCATGTTCACCAACAGAACAGAGCACCTTACCAAACCTCCTTCATCTCAGTGTCACCCCTTTAGCCTGTCACGTACCCTCATCTTGACCGTGAGCACAACATCTTACTTGCAGTTCTTTAAAACTAAGGTTGTCCAGTAATAATATTATGAATGAAATGTATTGTTAGCATTGTGTGAAACACTAACTGCCAGTCACCCAACCCATCTTCCAGACCATACACTACTTGCACACAGCCTAGCACATGGCAGAAGTTGCCTCATACAAACCTTGCTGGATTTGAATCTGCACTCATCAGTGAATACCTACAGCATATCATAGCCCCTTCTTGCAACGTTTCCCCCTTCAATACCCTATACCTTCCTCCAGATTCAACACCGCATCGGATCAGATATGCCCCCATTAAAATCTGCAGTTGGGCCAAGACCATAACTCTCAATTTGGGGGGGCATCTTAGCCTTTTCAACCCCTCACCGACCTGGCTAAGCTCCCTTGACAACCCACTGACGCCTCCACCCTCGTCACGGTCATTAATTCTAACTAAGAATGCATCATCTTTGTATTTGCCTCTGCTGGCAGAATGCAGCAGTTCATCTCTGTTTCCTTCTTCCTCCTGCGTATAGCAATTACGTACTACCTCCACCTACCATCAATTACTTGACACTACTGATGCATGGCAAAGGATTTAAAATCCAGTCTGCAAAGGAGTAGTTAAAATTGTGTGCCTTGTGTTTCATCCATAACCATGTT
>Ga0123342_1010114_pt1 | contig 10942 bp, 5 predicted proteins | sample Turbeawhitnodule_FD_89960 | JGI IMG/M metagenome (GOLD analysis project Ga0123342, IMG submission 89960) | Root nodule microbial communities of legume samples collected from Mexico - Turtle bean Mexico white nodule | ecosystem: Host-associated > Plants > Roots > Nodule | place: Mexico: Nepantla... | reverse complement strand
CGTGCCACCCGCTATCGGGCCGCTATCGGACCACCCAAAATATATAGTCTCACGCACGAGTTGGCAGTCTCGGCGTGAGGGGGGTGTGTTGGAGATCCCACATCGACTAGAGATTAGAGCCTTACATTGTATATAAGTGGGTGCAAACCTCCCCCATTGAGCCGGTTTTATGGGGTTGAGTTAGGCTTAAAGTTCACTTCGTAATATACAGGCTTTGTCTGTCGCATATTGCGCAGTAGTGTAAAACGGATTGGATGTGATCACACAGACATCAATGCAAAACTACAAACACTTTTCAAAAGAACCTCTCCAACAAAGAAATCACTTTCTAGACATTTTAAAAAAGAATCTCATACACAGTTCCAAACAATCTCTAGAGTATGATAGTATGATACTTTATTTAGTCAAACATACTTGTACCTCATGATCAAAGTTATTTTTTCCGTTTCCTTTTCCTTTTAAAAACTATGTATAAACCTAATGATTCTAACTGTAACTACAAAACTAGATATATCCTCCATGCTAATAATTAGATCACCCTCCAAAATTATGGTTTATCAAAGGAGTTTTTTGTGCTAAACTCAATTTTTTCTATGATATTATCTCTATTTAATCATAACTCTTTCACTGAACAGAGTATTAGTGTACAATACCTTTAATTATTAAAAATTGCACAATTCTCTATCCATATCCATAACAGAACAAAATTTTGTCATTTATTTCTATTCTACTCTCAATTCTCTCATATTTTAGATTTTGTCAAGAGACCTAGTATTGTCATCATATATCCTTTGACCGAAGGAGTAACAGAGTAGTACCTTCCCCTTACAATCAGTTTGTTACACAAATAATAATTTCATCACACGCACACACACATGAACAAGAATAAATAAGCCTTGGATACTTATTCCATTAAATAAGTGGTATAGAATAACTACTGAAATATGATATTTTCTTGACAATTAACATAATATCTATATATACTAAACATTCATACATATGTCATTTTATAGCTGACATTTATTAAGTTACACAAAATAAAGTATATTCAAGAAATATTAATACATTTTATAAACTTATCAACTTAATGAGAACGGTAAATTCAATAATTGAATAAAAAAATTAAATGTCCATAAAAATGCTTTGACGGAGTAAAATTAACAATCTTGGGAGTAAATGAATCTACACACACATGGAAAAAGATTGAATAACTTATAAACCAAACTAATTATAAATTATATTGAGAGAGAAATACGGGGGGAGGGAGGGAGGGAGTAAATAACTTTAAAAGAAAAAAAACTAAACTAATTATTAAGTATTTCTATTATGATCACACTCCAAATTTAGAAATATTAAACATTCAATGTATGTAACTTTACAATTGAAATTCATTACTTTTTAAGCAACTTACTTTAAAATGAAGTTCATTCATGAAATATAAAATATAATTTCAATTCTTTCAACCAATTATGCTCTATGTACATCCTCTTGGATCCTTAATCATCCCATATTACAAGTTAAACCTTATCAATCATTCAACAAGCTTATTTCCATCACTCTATGAATTCTTTATTCTCCTGTCCATTGTTCTTTTTTCATCCTATACAATAAAATTTCTTTACTTTACCATTCCTAATTTGCTGGTTCATAACACATTACTTTCAAACAACAACCCAACATTAGCACTCAATATTTGTTGGGTGTCCTAGGGTCTCAGGAATACAGCATATAAAAACGTGAGTGTTTCCAACATTTGCAACCTCAATCTTCAGCAACAAAAATAAAATTCTTTTCATCCAGGCATAGATGAACATGAAAAATAAAATATTCCAATAGTGGACTCACCTGACCATATAGACCCCAGCCGAAAGTAAGAAGGGCCCCAGTATCTACAAAAGAAAGTTTCTAGAAATTGTGACTTCTTCTGAATCACTAACTGAAACATGCATCTCATCCAACACATAGCCCAGTAAATGAATATATACACATTTGGTTACCGATTACAATTATTTAATTGAATTTATCCTTTGCAGTAAAATGCTCTTACAATTTTTTAAACATTCAAAGATTCCTTTGCAAGGCTACACATTCAAAGTGAACTGCTTACTTGTTATCACAACACTATGCCGACCCCCACAAGCAATTTCCGTCACATAGCTTCCAGGAACATTTGACCCTTGAGCTCCAGCACCACTTCCTTGATGAAATGCAGATGATTTATCCTTCCCAGAAACAGACTCGGTACAAGGTATAAGATGAGGGGATGACATCATCTTTACTCGAGAACCCAATCCTAGCTGTCCTTCACCTCCATAGCCCCAACCCCAGACCTGTCCCACATCTGAAAACTTCGGTAAAAATATCATGCATCAGGTGTCTTGCTTTACATCAAAAACCTTCCATATCTTCATACTTCATTGAACCTACAAAACTACATAATGTAACCACCAGAGCCAACTATCCCTAGAATCTGTCATTATAGCACACTATACATACACACACACAAAGTGAATTACCTGACAGTGCTAAGGTATGCCGCCCACCAACTGCTACGGAACTAATTTTCACTTCATTACCAAGGGTCACGAGAGAAGGAGAGATAGTAAAGAATTCATCTCCAGATACTTGACTGTCAGAGTCCTGCCTAGTGAAAGAGATCTTCCTTCGCTTTACAACTTCATCTCCCACTTTCTTGTCATGATGAGAATCTGATCCACTGCTCGTATTTGAGCTTTGAGGGCTTCCTGTTTAATGTCTGAAATTCCATTAGCTCCCTGAAATGAAGTAAAAAAAACTTTCTTCTTGTTAAATTATTTTTGTTGTTTGCAAGACTGATGATTAGCACCTTGCTCGGCTATTGATGAACTTTGTTTCCCAGTGGTATCTTTTTGAAGGCTTCCCATAGTGATGAAATCAGTAATGACTTTCCCAGAAGGCACACATTCTTTCCAGCCCCATGCATACATTTCACCTACGTCTGTACACAAAGCAGTATATTCTTTAGCAAAGCAGTAGTGTTCTAATATTGGCCATGGTTGTGAAGGGTAACCTATGAAGTGACTAGTTGTTCCTTAGCATACTATGATAATCAAGTTAACCATACCAAGTCAATAATCCATTTGAAATTTGTTATTTATCCCTCTAAATCTCATACGATTCCCATTTAGTATCACATTTCTAAAAAGTTGTAATCTACTCCTTGTAGGTTTTCTTCCCTTCCCATATAATCCCTCTATTAGTCTTCCTTTATACAATTTGTAATATTTAGAAAGACCAAAAAACAAGCAAAATATGGCTCAAATAAATTTGTAGTCTATTATTGCATGGTTGACCAAGCATGATCCGTGTTCATTGTTGCCTAAAACACAATAATCACACTTAACAGCTAAGTTAGAGTGGACTATCTTTAATTAAAAATTTGTATGGTCGCACTGTAACACAAAAGCACAAAAGAATCTAATGATGCATTGAAATTTTCAACCATATTCCATGTACACCATTCGAGATACAGCATTCCTTATATGATATACTTTGTTTTCATAACATACATCTGCTTTGCCAATCTCATTTAAATTACAGATCTCATCTAAAGGGAAAAAAATTCTTTTCAGGATTTATGCATATTTTTAATAGGATTGTAGGGTAAGTCAATTAAAGTGATATAGGCCGCAGATTTCTGCTAAAAATACTACTTAGATTTTTTTAAATGTTAAAAAAAGGTTTGCAATGATAATACATTTATAAAATTACTTTTACTAATCAATACTTAATGCAAGTAAAAGCCATATTTATTCTCAGTCACCATTTCTTAACGTTATCCTTGTCTATAAATTTTCTCTCACTATGATCAGTTCAAATAGTTATTAAAAATCCATTAAGATAATTTTAAACTTCAAACATTCACTCACTTTTATTTTATTATATTTTTAAAATCCTCTCTTATCTTCATTTCTCTTGTATCTTGTTATTGTTAATTTTTAAGACACAACGCAATTCCTTTAAAAGTAATGTCAATCAATTGAAGCACTTACACAAGATAGCATTATAAGTTGTAAATAATCAAACTTCAAAGGTTTAATTTAAAATGTAGTTTCTCAGAATATTCAAAAATGAATTTTGAATAAAAAATTACATCAGGTTCAGTACAGAGGCTTCTGGCTACCTAATGTACGGGGCCCCTTAATTATTAGTAATCCATTCTTCACGTATGGAAGTGAATAAGGAGAAACCAGACATTGAAATGAAGGAGTAGTGGCCAAAAAGGTAGAAAAAAAATATTTTCCATTTCTCACGTCCTAGCACTGGAGTTCCAAACAACTCTAACCCGTCATGAAAAAAATACTAGATCACAAAAACTATAAATATTCTATTTTTCAACATTATACAAGTGTATGTCGTCGCTTTTACTATTAATTGAAATTCTACATTTCTGCTTACTTAAGCTCTTGTGAAAATAAAAAACTATATAGTCAATGAGCCAGATGAATAATGTCAATTTCTCTATCCAAAAAATTATCAATTAATCAATACAACACACACAAAGATTTACTGCCGTCAAAAGAGTTGACACATTTTCTTCAGTGCACCCAAATCCAATATTATGCATCAAAATGTGCTTGAGTTTATGGTGCAATCAGCTTAAACAGTCTAACTAAAGATCTTGGTGACTCGATACAGAAATACCGCGGTACAAAAGCTTCTTTCTTTTTCTAATTTATTTATAAAATTTGTAACCAAACCAACCATATTATTATAAGAAATTAAAATCCAGCAAGCACTGAATCATCTCAGAACACAACCACTAAATCAAGATCGGACAAAAAACATCACCAGTGACTGTAGCACAGTGAGCCCAACCAGCAGCAGCCTTCACCACTGGAGTCTCGGTGGGAAGCTGAAAAGGCCCTGGAATCTCCTTCAGAAAGCACATGCATCCAGAACAAGTTGCAAAATCAATTCCAACTACAAATTCACACCAGAACCCAACCCCACATTAGAACACTAATTGCATTACCCCATGCTTCCCAGAAGTCAAGTAGCTCTGGCTTTCATCATCCGAAGAACCCCACGTTATGAGCTTCCCTTTCTCTGCAAATTCACAAATCCGCGAAGAAATTAACGAAATTTCACAACAACGAAAAAACAAAAAACAGTTCTCCAAACTTTAACAGATGATTCGGAACTAAGAAAATAAAACAGTCCGAGGATCTCCTTCTAACGATTTCAGATCTAGAATATCTTCAACGTGGTTTAACATTTCAATATGAACTTAGTCAAAGTAAAGTCAATGGACTGAGTAATCTACCTGATATGGCTATGGCGAATCCGCAACCACCACCGCACACGTCCTTCCACAAATCTCCTGCAAATGCAGGATCGGAGAGAGGAACCGGCACCGGAGACAGTATCGGAGATTTTTCCAGCGAGGCTCCAGGAAGGTATCCCCACATGTACACCATTTTCTCCGCGCACTCTTTCTCCACAACCACCACCGTCGCATCCTCCGCAGCTTCGTTTTCGCTCATGGCTAGGAAACTCCGATCCGGAAACCGACAAGACGAAGCTCCAAAACGCAGAAGAAATCCCCTTGAGCTCTTCTAAATACGAAGAACGAAACGAAACGACAACAACGCTGCGTTTGTTGATGCGAAAACCAGAGGCTGAGAGTAAATAGAAAGGAGTTTAAACTTTGAAGACAGCGTATCAATTACAAGGTAATAGCACGCACCACGTCGGATGATGACGTGGAGATTGGAACACGTGGCCCGATCAGGACCGCACCTGCCGATTGCACAGTCCAAGACCCTGGTATGGTGCGGAAGCTTCTGGAAAACGGAGTGGACCACTACGTCGCTTTCGAGGTGCATGATAGAGTGACGCGTGTCTCATTGTGCATCAGTATTTGTATTTTATAGGAGATCAAGTAATGATAGTTTTTTAAATTATCAGCCTCTAAACATTAATTAATTAATGGAATACAATTAATTGACATTTAGGAATGTTCCAGAAGTTCTTTGAAATTTGGAAAAGAACAAAAGCAGGTAGTAGGTAGGTTGGACCTAATGCACGGACAGGAAACAGCCACGTCTATATTTCATATGCCAAATTTTTTTTATTTTTTCCTAACCCACATTATAAGTTCATGATTGCTTTCTACCCCTCCTATTATTAAAAATTTACAATAAATCCTTACTTTTATACAATTAAAATTTATAGTAAAAATATAATTATATATATAATTTAAATTTATTGCCAAATATTAAAAAATTATTTTAAAAAGAAATCTATTAAAATGTGTGTGTTAAGTGACTTTAAAATAACTTTATTTTCTTCAAATATAATTACAGCTACATAATTTTTTCTGGAAATATAATTACAGCTACTTAATATTTTTCTTGAAATATAGTTACAGCTACTTAGTGTTAATAATTTATGTTTTAAAAAATAAATAATAAAAATAAGGAGTAATTATTTTAAATTATTATTGGAATTAATTAATCCATCCTCAATAAATAAATAATATAAATATTAGTATTTTTTCTATTACATGCTCTTTTATTGATTTAAATTTATTCAAAGTCACAAAAGTATATATGTAATACTTCATATTTAATTCAGAAAAATAAAATGTAAATAATAATTGTCATGCATATTTAGACACATTTATTTGACATTTTTTAATATTAGTGTGATTATGCTTATTTTAGTTAAATTTTGAATAAATGGTTATTTTATTCAAATTTATTTTTTATTGTCTCTTGAGCTTGATTTTTGTTTTTTTTTTTTAATTTTGAAGGTATTGGACCAAAGTTTGAAGATGGAAAGTTAAGAGTTTGTATGAACATAAAAGTACGAAAATGAAGCTTTTTTTTGTTAGGTTTAAGTTGTATTAAGTTTACATCTCGATTCTAAGCAGAAATAATAATAAGTTTTTAGTGGAAAGTCTTAACTATTATTTTTTTTTCTATGAAAGTCAATTAAGGGGAAAATTCAGTTCTTATAAAAGGCAATTTTGGACATTATTGAAAATCTTACTTTCCCACGTTTCCAAATGACATACGTAGCCTTTCAGGTGTAAATTCTCATTTCATCTCCATACCTTTCTCCTCAGATTCATATTTTTTTCTTTTAAATTCTACAATATCTTTCTCAATATGGTGGGAAAGAGTGATTTTTTTTAAAAAAAAAATAAGTGATAGGGGTTATTTGTGGTAGATGTGGTGAACGTTGGTGGTTAAGGTAAGTTTTGTGGTATTTTAACTTGTGGTGGTTGTATTTTTGTTTTTTTTTTGTTTTTTTTTAAAGCCACAAAATCCCTAAAAAAACAATGATGTGCAAAAGTGGTGAACAAAACTAAAAAATAAAATATTTTTGTACTGCAAAACGTCATATACAATAAATTTTCTTGTCAACCCTCTCACACACGCTCAAATGATGGAACTGCTCTATCAAATGTACGATTAGAGAAGAATGAAAATCTTACGGTTGAAAGCCGAAATGGGGTATGAGAGTGCGGGGTGCAACTGAAATTATTTTAAAATGTGAGATTAAGCTTCATTTAGGGTTATTTAAAAAGGTTAAAATTAACTTTTCACAATTAATATGGAGGTGCAGGGGAAAAGTATGGAGGTAGAGGGAGAATATTCCCTCTTCGTAGCATTTAGGCTTTATAGAATATGGTATTTCATCTAAAGAATTATTTAGTGTGCAATGTCCATAAGATCAAAGAATAGACCACCCATTGCAATTCACAAGTAGTAGTCAAGACACGATATTAAACTTCCGAAGAAGAACGTGAGACAATTGATTGTTTTTTGGACTTCCATGAAATGAGAGAAATTTCCAAGAAAATGCAATAACCGGTAGTAGATTTTCCAATGTTAGAACAAGGGGCCCAATCTGACTCACTAAACCCCTTTAATTGAATCTCACTATCAAAGGCAAAGAAAATACCTTGAGCAGGGTTGGATTTAATGTACCGCAGGACATGTTGTGCCACAAGACATGTTGTGTCGCTTGATAATGATAAATAATTGGATTTTGAACAAATTGACTAAGATGAATGGTGAAACTCAGATATGGTTGAGTGTTTGTGAGATACAAGATTCTCCCAACAAGTCTTCGATAAGATTCAACATCATATAGAGCATCAATGGTGAACCACAACTTGAGATCCTTTCAAAAAGAAGTATGACATGGTTTATAGCCAAGCATTCCAGAATCAGTCAAAATGTCCAAAGCATATTTTCTTTGACAAAGGTGGTTCCCATGTTTTGATTGAGCAACTTCTAACCCAAGAAAGTATTTCAATTCCTCTAAATCATTGATTTTGAAGGTTTTGTTGAGAGCTTGTTTTCCTTCTTCAATGTCAAACAAGGAATTTCCAACAAGAATAACATCATTTACATACACAAGAAAAGTCGTGAAAGCAACATCTATTTTCTTAATAAAGAGGATCAAATTTAGATTTAATGAAACCAATAGAAATTAGAAAAAATAAAAGTTTGGCAAACCATTGTTTGTTGGCTTGCTTTAAGCCATATAAGCACTTAGTTTATAAACCTGATTTGATTGAGCCAAAATAAGACCTGGAGGAGGGAGTATGTAAACTTCTTCAATGAGATCTCCATGTAAGAAGACATTATCTACATCCAACTGGTGTAAATGTCAATGTTGCGTGGCTGCCAAAGCCAAGAGCAATATCACAATTGTTAATTTTTTCCACTAGTGAAAAAGTATCTAAGTAATCTATATGCCTTCAATTTGTGTGTATCCTTTAGTAATAAGGTGGGCTTTATATTTCTCAATGGAACCATCTAACTTGTATTTTATTTTATAAACCCATTTGCAATCAATGGGTAGGGAGATTTTTCATTTAGAGAAATTGAAGGCAATCTATTTATTATGTGCACAACATGAGAAAAAACACCAGTCAAGTTTAGGCAATCCAAAATGAGACATCAAACTGCGAGTAACATTCAATATATGTTGGTGTTTTCTCTCCACAACAAAATTCTGTTGTGAAGTCTCCACACAAGTCCTTTCGTGTAAAATACCAAATATATCATACAACTCATTATACTCAAACTCTTTCTCATTATTAGTCCTAATAATTTTGATAGCATAATGAAATTGATTCTTAACATATGTGATAAATTTTGAAAGTAGTGTTCTAGTCTCACTCTTAGATTTCATAAGATAAATTCATGTATGTCTAGTATAGACGTCAACAATCGTGAGAAAAAACCTATGGCCACGAACATAAGTGAAAAAAAGAGGCCCCAAATATCAACATGAATAAGGTTAAAATCATTGGTAGTTGAAGAATTACTTAATTGAAAAGGAAGATTGTGTTGCTTAGAGAAATTACAAACATGACAAATGTGTTTAGAATTAGTACATATGTAAGGAAAACATATGCACAATATTTTAAAAACCTTATTTGAAAGGTGGCCTAGTCTAAAATGCCACAAATCATAATCAATTTTCTTGTAATTCAAAATACTATTCACAAAAGATCAGTTGTAATCAAATAAAACTTGCAAATAGTACATGCCCTTATTCAACTCAACATACCCAATCATCGCACACCCAATCATCTTGGAAGTAGCCTTGTCCCCAAACTGATAGCTCTTGCAAGAAAAGATTAGTTAACAATCCAATTTATCAATTAAATGTTGCATATAAATGAGTCTGAAAGAAAAATTAGGTATGTATAGAACATTAAAGATTGTGAGAGTTTTAGTAAATTTAATAGTGCCCACATAAGTAGCAATAACATGTGAACTTTTAGGCAATTTTATGCAAATAGGTTTAATCTTGTAGAATGAGATGAAATGCATTTTTATCAAAAGTGATATGGTTGGTAGCACTAATGTCAATGATCCAGGAAAATTTACCTATTTGTGATTCCTTCTTCATAATCTCTCCATTATAGTTATGAATTTGATAGGCATTGTGACTGGAATTGTCTTGAAGAAGACTTAACAATTTTTTTGTACCTACTATGGAGTGAAGTGATTTCCATCTTGTTTGGAATCTTCATTGCTTACTGATTCTGGAAAATCTTTGTTAAAACTGGAAGAAATCTTTGTGTTGAAATTGCGGTTCACTTCTCTTATCATAATTGTTATTGTTTCCAAAAAAATCTTGCTTTTTGTACCAAGGAGGATATCTATGCTTTGAGTAACATTCATCCACCATGTGATTGACTCTATGCCAGTAAGTGCATTGTTTTCCTTGAGTAGTAAAACACCTTTTACCTCTTCCATGACTCCTCCAACCACCTCTTCCTTGAGGTTTCCAATTATTTAGATTCTAAATTTGGTAACAAAAATCTTGATAGTTAATTAGATATCAATTTAGAAAGTATTTATCAATAATAAAAACTAATTCAGAAATCAATAATTTTTTTAGTCTCTACAATGATCTCTAATTTAATCAATATAACAACTAATTATTTTTTATCTCTCAAATTAATTTTTATTTAATGATTTTGTAGTATAATAAGATGTCATAAGAGCATAAGAGTCACTTCGAGAAAAGAAGAATAGTGTCAGTTTGCAAAGTCTGATGAGATATTTATTATGAAATAATTAAGAATATATAATTAAAAATAAAGGTAAAATATATGGATAGAGTTGGGCAAGAAATTTTAAGATTACTCACCAGGTTATTTTGGTTTAGCGGTCGCTGGTTATAGTATTATATGTGTAAGCCAAAGGTTATTTGCAGGTGTTCATGTACCATCATGTGCAATTATTAATCCAGCCATATGCAATGAGTCAAATATTGCATCCAATATCCAATTTCTGTCGTCACGTAAGCAGTATCCAATATCCAATTTCGGTCGTCACCTAAGCAGTTTTGTGGTGGAGAATTGAGTTTTATATATATATATATATATATATATATATATATATATATATATATATATATATAT
>Ga0123342_1010113_pt1 | contig 10942 bp, 8 predicted proteins | sample Turbeawhitnodule_FD_89960 | JGI IMG/M metagenome (GOLD analysis project Ga0123342, IMG submission 89960) | Root nodule microbial communities of legume samples collected from Mexico - Turtle bean Mexico white nodule | ecosystem: Host-associated > Plants > Roots > Nodule | place: Mexico: Nepantla... | reverse complement strand
TCTTTGGTTGAAATTATTACGCTTCCGCACACGATATCCCTACAAATTGGTATCAGAGCTTTTCGATAATTCAACCAGGATTTGTTGTTCAATAATGTCAAAATTGGATATTGAGAAATTTGAAGGTAAAATTAGCTTTGCTATCTGGCGAGTCCAGATGTTAGCTGTTCTCACCCAAAATGGTTTAAAGAAAGTCCACCCAGACTTCTCGGTATCATAAGTGGACGAGAACTCAACAACTCTAGGATCCACCCAACTAAGATCCACGAGCGGAATGGCCGTCGGGGGAGAGTCCGGCCGGTCGATAACGTTAGCCGGAGAAGAGTCCGGCCGGTCGACAACGTTGGCCGGGGGAGAATCCGGCCGTTAGCTGGGGGAGAGTCCGACCGGTCAACAGCATTAACCGGGTCGTCCTCCCTAACTACCTCTACCATGGGTGGCGCCTCGGCCACTTCAACCGGCAAGGAATCGGTGGTAGATGAAGAAGAAGAGGAAGAAAGCCCAAGGGTAGGGGAGGGGCGACTGAGGGAGGGGGAAGAATGGTCGGACGAAGAAGACGTTGGCCAAGACACGGTCGACATCACTAACCTTGTAAATATTGGACGAGGCCGAACCTAGTAAAAGAGGGCGAGAAGTCACTTGGATCTCAGAGCTAGGGGCGAAAGAACACTCGGCTATCAGACAGGCTCACAAATGAAAACACAATGTCACGGCACTGTGGAGACCCCTATTTATAGGGCCCATGGGCCTTGTAATTCGAAGCGTCAAATCAATCCTAACCGTTAAGATCTCTTGGATCCAACGACCCACAAAACTTCCCGTCCAAAAAAAACCCTCATTAATGCCAATCATGTCACGTCGCCTAGGGTCACGTCACGCCATCTAGGTCACGTCATACCTCGAGAAAAGGAACAACCGCACGGTCAAGGGAGACCGACCGACACCCATCATCAAAAACTCATCAGGCACATCTAACATATCTGCCCTCGAGCCTGGGGGGCAAGTGTACCGGTATGGACGAGGCTGAGACCCACCTGGCTAACCGAGGCCGAGTATACCTGACCGAGACCAAGGAAACCTGGCGAAGACTTGAGATATTTGGCCGAGATGACGAGGCCGACGACCCACTTGGTCGAGACCTTAGAAGACTTGGTCGAAACGACCGAGACTATGGGAATTTGGCCGATGGAGGACCCATACTGGGGGGAACTTTGGCTGACGGCCGACCCCTATTATCGTTAACGCTCAAACCAAGATCAGTGAAGTTAACCCATCATTAAGAATTAGGTAATGCAACCCTAAGCGGTATCCACTCCGATAAACGGGCCCAACAAGGTAGGCCCATTAGAAAAATATAAATAGCACGCATCCCAAGGAGTAAGGTATGTCATTTATTACTGTTCACCTACCTAAGAGTTGACAACCCGCTTTACTGACTAGAGCGTCGGAGTGCCTTCGCAGGTACCCTCACCATCCGGTGTTCACCCGAGACCGAGTGCCGAAGGAGAAGCAGGAGGACGAGAGGAATCCCAGTTCATCACCCAGCAACCTGACCGACCGAAGGAAGGAGAAGAAGACTTCAATAGTTCTCTAGGTCCCATCTCCCTAATAGGAACAATTGGCACCCACCGTGGGGCCGAGGGAAACTAGCTGAAGGAAAAAAGTATATGGTCTCAACTAGAAGCATGGAGAGAATGACAGAAGCCGACCAGACGATGTTGTTGTTGTCTCTCCAAAGAGAGATGGCCGAGATGAGAAGGAAGACCGAAGAGGCTGCTCAAAGAAATGAGTAAGAGTTGCATGTTCTCCGTAGGGAGAACGAAGAAATGAAAAAGAAGCTGGGAGAACGAGGACCCTCTGTCATACCGACAAACGTTGTCGACAAGTCCTACACCTCTCCCCTCGACCCAGATGTGGTCGAGGGGATGAGAGGCCGACCCCTCCCCGAGAGGCCGAGATGGGCGACGAGTCGCGCCTAATCAGGTCCACCCGGACGACCCTGACAGCCGACCTGAACCGCCGACATCCCTTCACTAACACCATCATCGAAGTCCCACAGCCTGAGAAGTGGAAGGGTTTCAACCGAGACAGATATGACGGTCGACCGACCCGGACGAGCATATGGACGCCTACACCACCCATTTGAGTCTCTACACCTCGGACGACGCTGTGTTGTGCCGAGTATTTACCACATCCTTGAAGGGAGCAACCCTTAGTTGGTTCACCAAGCTCTCACCCAACTCCATCGATAGCTTTGCCACGCTCGTAGCAAAGTTTGAAACTCAGTTTGCGACCAGCCGGCCGCACAATCTAACCTCCATTGCCCTGGTAGGCATCCGCCAGGAGAAGGGAGAGTCACTGAGAACCTTTGTTGATAGGTTCAGTAAGGTGGCAATGAGCATCCGGAACCTGAGCCCGGACGTTGCCATGCACCACATACTGACGACCCTGCGTCCGGGACCCTTTGCCGACAACATATGCATGCAGCCGGCCGACAACCTGGACGAGCTGGGAAAGAGAGCTGCTAAGTACATGCAGTTGGAAGAGCTAAGAGAATTCTGCAACCAGGCCCGTGCCGAGGCCGGGTGGGGAGAAAAACAGGGAAGAAAAGGACCGCCAGGCGCGGCCGAGTCAAGGAAATGACTGCGCCGGGACAATCGAGACCGGCCAATCCGGTTCTCAAGATACACACCCCTGACGACCGAGAGGGGGAGGATTCTGGACGAGGCCCTCAATGCCGAGTTGATTCCTCCTCCAAGGAAGGTGGCCAGCCTAAATAATGTCGATAGGAGGAAGCACTGTCGGTACCACCAAAACACCGGACACTCAACCGAGGAGTGTCAGGCCCTTAAAGATAAGATCGAGGAACTTATCCAGGCTAGACATCTCCGCTGTTTCGTCAGGAATGGCCGAGACCCACCCCGCCGGGCGGATCCACCGAGGCGGATGAGGTCACCTCAACGCAGCCGAAATGACCAAGATAACAGAGGCGACCGACAACCCGCGAGGGACGACCCCCCCCCCTCCCCCCTGAAGGGACGACCCCCCAAGGGAGGCCGATAGGAGAGGCAACCGAGAGGTTATAGCCGGTGGCTTCGTCGGGGGAGGAAGCATGAACAACGCCCGGAAGAAGCACCTCCGGGTGGTACACTAGGTAAACGCGGTGTCATTCCGACCAAGGATGCCACCCATCACTTTCACGGACGAGGACTTTAAGGGCGTAGACTACCGCCAGCAGGACGACCCGATGGTGATAGCGGTCGATATAGACCGATTCACCATACGAAAGACCCTTGTGGACCAAGGAAGTTCGGTAGACATCCTCTACTGGAAAACTTTCAAGGCCATGAGGATAGCTGAGGCCGAGATGATGCCATACGACGACCACGTGGTAGGATTCTCGGGCGAGATGGTGAGTACCAAGGGTTACATCGAGTTGTACACCACCTTCGGAGAGGGGAAGAACACCATGACCATCAAAATCTGATACCTGGTCATCGACGCCAACACCTCCTACAACATCCTCCTTGGCCGACCATCCATCAACCGGCTAATGGCCATAGTATCAACCCCTCACCTCGCAATGAAATTCCCTTCAAGGACAGGGGACATTCTCACGGTCCACGTAGACCAGAAAGAAACACGAGAGTGCTACACCGAGAGCCTCCGGGTGGAGTCTTTAAGGGCCGACACCTCTCCCATCAGGGTGAGAAAGTCCTCCCAAAAGGACCGCTCCCCTAAGAAGGACCGACCGAGGAAGATCGAGCCAACCGTGACGTTGGTAGACCTCGACCCCCGGGCGACCGAGGACAGGCTAGAGGCGAGAGAGGAGCTGAGGAGAGTCCCCCTCCTCAACGAAGAGCACAACACGGCTGTACGAACAGCCTTGGCAGCTGCCGAGGCCAAGATCATGCACGCCGCGCTGAAAAAGAATATCGACATGTTCACATGGACGCCAGCCGACATGCCGGGGGTGAGCCCGGATGTCATCATCCATCGATTGTCAATATTCAAGGAAGCCCGCCCGATCTCCCAAAAAAAGAGGGACTTGGGCGACGAAAAGCGACTCGCGGGGAAGGAGGAGGTCGGCAAGCTCCTGTCGGCCGGGTTCATAAGGGAGGCCCGATACACGACATGGCTGGCCACAAAATTATGAGCTTCTTGGACGCTTACTCTGGCTATAACCAGATAAGCATGCACCCGAGGGACAAGGAGAAAACGACCTTCATGACGGCCGACGCCAACTACTATTACGAGGTCATGCCGTTCGGCCTCAAGAACGCAGGGGCGACCTACCAGCACCTCATGGACAAAATCTTCAAAGGCCTAATCGGCCGGGCAGTAGAAGTGTACGTTGACAACATAGTCGTGAAGTCCGACTCATTCGATCAACATCTGAAGGACCTGGACGAGGTCTTCAAGGCCTTAAGGGGAGTCAACATGAAGCTCAACCCCGAAAAATATACCTTCGGGGTCGAGGGAGGGAAGTTCCTAGGCTTCATGCTCACCCACCGGGGGATAGGAGCCAACCCCGACAAATGTCAGGTCATACTCAACATGAGAAGTCGGAACAGCATGAAGGAGGTACAACAGCTCCTAAGGCGGCTGACCGCCCTCTCCCGGTTCGTCCCCTGCCTGGCCGAGAGGACGAGGCCGATGGTCCAGCTACTCCGAAAGGGCAAAATATTTGCCTGGGACGACCGATGCGAGGAAATCTTCAAACAATTCAAGGAATTCCTCACATCCCCGGCCGTCATCCAGAAGTCGAGACTCGACCACCCGATCCTTGTATATTTGGCAGTCTCAGAGGAAGCAGTCAGCGCTGCCCTGGTACAGGAGACCGGGGGCGAGGAGCGACCGGTGTACTTTGTCAGCCGAACCCTCCACTCGGCCGAGACCAGGTACCAAATGATAGAGAAGGTGGCTCTCGCCCTTGTCCTCATAGCAAGACGGATGTGCCCCTACTTCCAAAATCACTCGATAATTGTAAGAACCGATTACCCTATTTTTAAAATTTTGTCTAAGCGGGACCTTGCAGGGAGGATGATAGGTTGGTCAGTCGAACTCTTCGAGTTCGACATACGCTACGAACCGAGGGGCGTCATCAAGTCTCAATGCCTGGCCGACTTCTCGACCGAGCTGACACCACTACCCACCCTCTCGGGCGGGTGGACACTCTATGTGGACAGCTCCTCAAATAAAACAGCATGTGGAGCGGGAGTCGTCCTAGAGGGGCTGGGCGACCTCTTCCTGGAACAAGCCCTCCAATTCGAATTTCGGGCGACCAATAACTAGGTCGAGTACGAGGCCTTGCTAACTGGGCTGAACCTAGCCTACGACATGGGAGCACGCGAAGTTACATGCAGAAGCGACTCCCAGGTGATGGTCGGCCAGGTCAATGGAGAGTTCGAAGTTAAAGAGCCTCTGCTACAGCGATACTACCACGCGGCCAAAAACAGCATCGCCCGCTTCAACAAGGCACCCTTGGAGCACATACCGAGGGAGGACAACAAAAGGGCCGACATCCTGTCCAAGCTGTCGGTCACCAAGAAAAAGAGCCACCAGAGGTCAGTCATACAAATATGGCTGAGACACCCTAGTGTGACTGAGGCCGAGGCTGAATGCCTGGCTATCGAAGAGGCCGAGACCGAGAACTGGATGACACCCATCATCCAGTACCTCACGGACGGCACATGCAAGGCCGACCAAGAAAAGGCGATGAAGCAACAATGCGCCTGGTACACCATGATCAACGAAGATCTGTACCGAAGAGGTTACTCGACCCCCCTGCTAAAATGCATCACCAACAAACGGGCCGAGTACATTCTGGCCGAGATCCATGAGGGGATCTGCGGAAATCACGTCCGGGCGAGGACGATGGCCGCCAAGGTTCTGAGGGTCGGCTACTACTAGCCGACCATACTAGGCGACTGCGCCGAATACGTAAAGAAATGCACCAAGTACCAAGAGTTCGACCCCCTCCACCACACAAGGCCGGAAGAGCTGCACAACATCACCTCCCCATGGTCGTTCGCCATTTGGGGGATGGACATCATCGACCCCTTCTCCCCGGGAAAAGGGCAGACCAAGTTCATCCTGGTGGGAGTCGACTACTTCACCAAATGGATCGAGGCCGAGCCCCTTGCCTCCATTTCAGCAAAAAAACGTGCAAAACTTTGTGTGGAGGAGCATTGTCTATCGATTTGGCGTCCCGCACACGATAATAGCTGACAATGGCCGATAGTTCATTGACCGAGGCCTACAGTCCTTCTATGACGACTTGGGCATCAAGTCCATTACGACCTCGGTAGAACACCCGCAAACCAATGGGCAGATCGAGGCCGCCAACAAGGTCATACTCAACGAGCTAAAGAAGCGGTTGGGGAAAGCAAAGGGCCGATGGACCGAGGAGCTGATCGAGGTACTTTGGGCGTACAGGTGCACCCCCCAAACCACCACACAAGAGACACCCTACAGCCTGACATACGAGACCGAGGCCATGATCCCAGTTGAGGTGGCCGAGCCCACCATACAACGGCAGATGTTCGATCTCACCCTAAACGAGGAAAGCCTAGCGATCAACCTCGATCTGGTGAGTGAGTTTCGTGACAAAAGTAGGATTCGGGAGGCTGCCTGCAAAGTCCGGGCGTCCAGACGGTACAACACAAAGGTCCGACCGAGAAGTTTCCAGAAGGGCGACCTCGTCTGGAGAATGCGCAGTGATGCGAAAAAGAATGAAGGGAAGTTCTCGTCCAACTGGGAGGGTCCTTTCCGAGTCCGAGAAGTCGCACATGGGGGAGCTTATCATTTAGAATGGCTTTCAGGAAAAATTGTACCGAGGACGTGGAATGCCACGCACCTCAAGTTCTATTACAGCTAAAGTTAATAAAATAACGCACTCTTTCCTCACCCAACCAGGAAGGTTTTAACGAGGCGTTTTCATCAAAGTGTTGGCACTATTCTTCTACAACTTCTTGACCCGACATACCCTGCCGAGACCGACTACCCAAACTTGCTCGATTAACATCGCAAGTAATGGTCGACCGCCAAACAGACTTGCTCGATTACAATCACAAGTGATGGCCGACCACCAAACACATTTGCTCGATTACCATCGCAAGTAATGGCCGAACGCTAAACATACTTGCTCGATTACCATCGCAAGTAATGGTCGACCGCCAATCACACTTGCTCGATTAACATTGCAAGTAATGGTTGACCGCCCTAATCAACCCGCTCGATTTAACAATCGTAATGGTCGACCGCCAATCACAATTGCTCGATTAACATCACAAGAAATGGTCGACCGCCCAGTCTTATTCGATTAAGCATCATAAATAAATGGTCGGTCGCCCATCTTATAGTTGTTCGATCAAAAAATCACAATTAAATGGCCGACCGCCCATTTCTTACTTGCTCGATTAAAAATCAAAATTAAATGGCCGACCACCCATTTTTACTTGTTCGATTAAACATCAAAATTAAACGGCCGACCTCCCCCTCATGGGTCCCGGCCGACGGAACCTCCTGTGTCGCCAAAGCCCCCACCTCGACACTCGGAACCAACCGACCATGGTGAACCTCGTAGTCCATGTTACATTCACCAGTGGCCGGCGACCCCCATAAAGAACATGGGCTTGGCGCACTGCTCGGTCGAAGCAATGCTTAAGTAGCTCCTCCGACTCTTCGTAGTTTTGGTCGAGCTCTGCCTCGACTTGCTCCTTTGCAATTTGGAGGGCGGCCAACTCAGCGGCCGAGGACGAGAGCTTCTCCTCGGCCATCTTCTTCACCTTGACAGCTTCAACTACCGCCCTCGAAGCCTCCTCCTTCGCCAAGGCCAAAAGCCGCCTCGCCTCGGCAACATCCTTCTCGGCGAGCTCCCTCTTACCAGCCTCCCGGGCAGCGCTGGCCGAGAGGTCATCATTGGCAGCCAAGGATCACTTCAAGCTCTCGCGAGCCTCAGTCAGCTTTTGCTCCAACCGAGAAAGGTCCTCGGCGTGCCGGTCACGGCCTTCGATCCCGTGCTCAACAAGAACAATGGACCAACACATGAGCTCTAGGGGCGTGCCGAGGAGAGAGAGAGTCCGCCTCGAACATCTCACGACGGGGAGGCGGCGTCGGCAGAAAGCCGGGGGAACGAGTGGTGGTGGCAATGTTACCACCATCCCTCGTCCTCTTCTTGGACATGCGGGAAGGGCCGGTCGAGTCCCTCTCAGCACCAGGGGCGGCCGGGGCGTTCACAAGGAGAACGTTGATGCTTCGACTTCCCTTTCGGTCAACTGCCCTCTTCCGATATTCGTCGAGGACGCTAGTGCCGGCCGGTTTCTCTTGAACCATCATAGCTGCAAATCAAAAAACATATGTTAGAAAACGAAAAGGAAATTGCCGACCGACACAACAAAGGACGAGCCCATACCCCTTATAGTCGCCCAATGCGCTGTCTCGGTATATGCACCGATCAGTGATTGGCAAGGAAGTTTCCTTGGGAGTGCGTCGAAGAAGGAGAGAATCTCCACCTCCTCCTCACTCCTCGTCGGCCTCAGCCAAAACTTAAAATCTTTGGGTTTGGAGGTCCAATGCAAGGGGAACCGAGACCAACCGGCTCGGTCAAAGAAAAAGGTCGTCGCCTCGGGCTGAATGACGACCTTGACGAACCTTTCTTTAAACCTCTTATACGAGACTGCAAAAGGGTCGAACAAGACGTGCCCTGGCCGACCGGCTAAAAAGCCAAGAGGCAAGGCGACCGGGATGAGAGCCATAATAGTAAAGAAAAGAAGAAGGGGTGGGGCGAAGCCGCATGGCGTCATACAACAAGCGAAACGCTTGAAGGGATGCCCACGTATTTGGATGCACTTGGGTGGGTGCCACGTTGAGCGCCCGAAGGACGCCCATTGTGAATTTATCGAAGGGGAGGGACACATGAAGATTTGAAAAGAAGCAAGTGTACATGTAAAAAAGGGAGGACCGACACCAGCCTGGTCCATACACTCCCTCTCGGTTGACCCGCAAGGCAAGATCCTAAAGTAGTCTGGATCCCTAGAATCGTCGGAGTCCTCGCCCGCCTTCAACACCGAGTACTTGGCCAAAAACTTGGGCACAGACTTCTCGGCATCATAAGTGAACGAGAACTCAACAACTCTAGGAACCACCCAACTAAGATCCACGAGCGGAATGGCCGTCGGGGGAGAGTCCGGTCGGTCGATAACGTTGGCCGGAGGAGAGTCCGGCCGGCCGAAAACGTTGGCCGGGGGAGAATCCGACCGGTCGACGACGTTAGCTGGGGGAGAGTCCGACCGGTCAACAGCATTAACCGGGTCGTCCTCCCTAACTACCTCTACCATGGGTGGCGCCTCGGCCACTCCAACCGACAAAGAATCGGTGGTAGATGAAAAAGAAGAGGTTGACGAAGAAGAAGAAGAGGAAGAAAGCCCAAGGGTAGGGGAGGGGCGACCGAGGGAGGGGGAAGAATGGTCGGACGAAGAAGACGTTGGCCAAGACACGGTCAACATCACTAACCTTGTAAATATTGGACGAGGCCGAACCTAGTAAAAGAGGGCGAGAAGTCACTCGGATCTCAGAGCTAGGGCCGGAAGAACACTCGACTATCAGACAGGCTCACAAATGAAAACACAACGTCACGGCACTGTGGAGACCCCTATTTATTGGGCCCATGGGCCTCGGAATTCGAAGCGTCAAATCAATCCTAACCGTTAAGATCTCTTGGATCCAGCGACCCACAATGCTTCCCGTCCAAAAAAACCCCTCATTAATGCCAATCATGTCACGTCGCCTAGGGTCACGTCACGCCATCTAGGTCACGTCATACCTCGAGAAAAGAAACAACCGCATGGTCAAGGGAGACCGACCGACAACCATCATCAAAAATTCATCAGGCACATATAACATATCTGCCCTCGAGCCTGGGGGGCAAGTGTACCGGTATGGACGAGGCCGAGACCCACCTGGCTGCCCGAGGCCGAGTCTACCTGACCGAGACCAAGGAAACCTGGCGAAGACTTGAGAGATTTGGCCGAGATGACGAGGCTGACGACCCACTTGGTCGAGACCTTAGAAGACTTGGCCGAGACCTTAGAAGACTTGGCCGAAACGACCGAGACTATGGGAATTTGGCCGATGGCAACCCATACCGAGGGGAACTTGGCCGACGGCCGACCCCTATTATCGTTAACGCTCAAACCAAGATCAGTGAAGTTAACTCATCATTAAGAATTAGGTAATGCAACCCTAAGCGGTATCCACTTCGATAAACGAGCCCAACAAGATAGGCCTATTAGAATAATATAAATAGCATGCATCCCAAGGAGTAAGGTATGTCATTTATTATTGTTCACCTACCTGAGAGTTGACCACCCGCTTTACTGACTTGAGCGTCGGAGTGCCTTCGCAGGTACCCCCACCATCCAGTGTTCACCCGAGACCGAGTGTCGAAGCAGAAGCAGGAGGACGAGAGGAATCCCAGTTCATCACCCAGCAACCTGACCGAAGGAAAGAGAAGAAGACTTCAATAGTTTTCTAGGTCTCATCTCCCTAGTAGGAACACCAACAAAGGAAATATGGCACATTTTCTATAAATAAAGGGTTCTCCTTACAAATATGAATCTACAAAGATTTTATACGTTTTCTTGTGAATCCTCACACACACAAACTCTATGTAGCCGTAACGAAGATGAGATGTAAAAATGCAACTGAAATTATTTTAAAAAGTGAAAATATGTTTTATTTAAAGTTAGTTAAAAAAATTTAAAAAAAGAATTAAAATTGACTTTTCACCATTAATATATGTGAATTAATAAATGTAAATGCCTCGAGGGGATGAACCTTTCCAAATCCTCAAGAGGATTAATGACAATGCTTATGAGTTAGATATGCCTGATACATTCTTAGGTAGTCATACTTTTAATGTCAGCGATCTAACTCCTTT
>Ga0123342_1010112_pt1 | contig 10946 bp, 8 predicted proteins | sample Turbeawhitnodule_FD_89960 | JGI IMG/M metagenome (GOLD analysis project Ga0123342, IMG submission 89960) | Root nodule microbial communities of legume samples collected from Mexico - Turtle bean Mexico white nodule | ecosystem: Host-associated > Plants > Roots > Nodule | place: Mexico: Nepantla... | reverse complement strand
TTATATATTGTATTATTCAAAATACAGATGATTGAGATAAACGCAATTCAATCCCAAGTATCTTTCTCTATATTTGATAAGTTGGTTTTGTTACATCCAGAATCAAACCCTAAATCTTTGAGTCCTTGTGAAATCTTTAATTTGGTTATGAACAAAGTCTCAAAATTATCTTCTATACTTGATGAGTTTTAAAACAGAATATCTTAATTAGAATTGTTCTCTGTGGGTTCGACATTCGTACTTTAAAGAGTACTATATTACAGTTGATTCGGTACACTTGCCGAGAAATATCAACAATTGTTATTAGGGTGTATTGATTTGTTAGGCCCATAATGAGACATCCTGACTCTACTGATATAATGAAATCACATACATGAAGTTATTCAGTTGGTGAGAGTCGATGGAGGTTCATATGACTTTGTCTGTGGTTTGAAATATAATATGGTCTTTCAGGTCATATGAATTTACCTTGTCATATGAAATGATGTGATGATGAGATATTGATATGTTTATGCGTATGACTGTGTGGATTCACAATGAGTAGTTTGACAGGTGCAGGTCTCAGGATTCTAATTTCAATATATGAGTCTTTCGAAATAAGAGTCAAGTGTCTTTGTGTTATGAGTCAGTAAAAGTCTGACATGAGAAAGATGAATTGTGAATTTTGATACACTTGATGGTTATGTGGAAATGCATGATAATTGATGACTTTAATTATGTGAATATTTAAAGTTATATTTATATTATAAATTTTAAAAATAGCTAGCTTACCTTTTTGCTTTGTTTTGTGGTTGTTTTCTCATAATTTATGATGATTGTGTATTTATACGGGAGCAAATGATGTTACATGTGATAGAGTTTCTCGATGAGAAGCTGAGTGATGAAATTTTTTATTTTCTTTTAAATATTTATTTTAATTTTATGTAAATAATTAAAGTTTTATGAAGAGAGATATATTTTGAAACAGTATGAAAGAATTGTAAACATATTTATGTTTATATATTTATTTTGATATTTCATGCCGATTATGGTTATTAGATATGGAAAAAATTATTGGAATGTTACACCATATAAATAATTTGAGTAAACAAGGTTTTATCCTTTTTTTTAACAATAAATTCATACAAGGAATAATAAGTATTGTTTGTTGTTACAGTGTCAAGAATACATATTTTAAACTCAGAATTGTGTGAGACAACGTATATAGTACTTACGTTTTCTCTGAACAAATTACAAAAATATAAATTAAGTTGTAAAACTAATTTCATAACCTATAGTTAATTTTGCAACTTGCGTAGTGATATCATAACATTTATTTTCTTTTGATTAAGAAAAGTTTCAAAGACGTTCCAAATAAATAAATACCTTCATTAGAAGTCTTCCCTTTCAAAGTTTAAATCACTTCAAATTAGAGAATTCAACTTCAATTTCCTTATTCTTAATTAGAAATGTATATTTGTGGTTAGTTGTGAGAATATTTTGAATCTTAATTAATATTATTTAATATTTAAAATTTGTATATTTTTTAACTGATTTCAACTACCACAAGTAGGTATCATTTTATTTTTGACTAAGATATTAAGTAGTTTTATTAAATCTCTATGTTAATTATTAATAAATCATATAACTAACTTTAGATAAGTTACAATCTCTCTTAATAGGAGATGATATTAACTACCAATACAAAGTCTCACACTCTCGAGTTGAGTAGACAAAGAGGTTTATCCACAAAAAATCCAGAAATAAATTATGATGTAAGTTGTGCTTAATCGGTTTATGGTCATTCATGAAAATATTAGATCACCCAATATGACATAAGTTATTTAATCGATTTATGGTCATTTTTTCTCTCAACATTTTATAAATTTCCCATGTTTAAATTACCATATAGACTAAGACTCGACAATTGCCTAAGTTAAGAAAAATGAACTTAATTGTGTCACACATGATTAGACTTTAAGCAAATGTCAGAGAGCTAGGTTGGTCAATCTTTGTAGATATCACCTAATAAGGTTGACCATCTGATAAAGTTTGTTTTTGTAGATACCGCTTGATAAGATTGGTTTTTGTAGATACTGCTTGTTAAAGTTGGTTTTTTGTAGATACTGCCTGATTAGGTTGATTTTTGTAGATACCGCTTGATAAAGTTGGTTTTTGGTAGATATTGCCTGATAAGGTTGATTTTTATAAATGTTGCATGATAAGGTTGGTTTTTGTAGATATCGCTTAATAATGTCAACTTTTGTAGATACCACCTGATAAAATTGATTTTTATAAATATCGCCCGATAAAGTCGGTTATTGTAGGAATTGCCTAATAAGGTCAATTTTTGTAGATACTAGCTGATGAGGTCGGTTTTTGTAGATGTTGCCTAATAAAGTTAATAAATATCATCTAATAAGGTCAATTTTTAATGTTCTGACTGAGCTGGGGTTGAGGCTAGACATAGTCATTAATTTTATCAATCCAACTAAGATGGAAGTCGAGCTACATAGAGTCAATGATTTTATTAATCTAGCTGAGTTGAAAGTCATGATGAACATAGTCAACGATTTTATCAATCCAGACGAGCTGGAAGTCGAGGTGAACATAGTCAGTGATTTTATCAATCCATATGAGCTGGAAGTTGAGCTGAACATAGTCAATGATTTGATCGATCCATACGAGCTGGAAGTCGACCTGAACATAGTCAACGATTTTATCAATTCATACGAGGTGAAACTCGAGCTAAACATAGTCGACAATTTTATCAATCCATACGAGATGGAAGTCGATATGAACATAGTTAGTGATGTTATCAATCCATACCAGCTGAGTTTAACATAGTCAACAATTTTATCAATCCAATCGAATTGGAAGTAAAGTTTAACATAGTCATTAGTTTTATCAATCCAGCAAGACTAGAAATCAAACTAAACATAGTCAACAATTTTATCAATCCAGTCGAGCTTAACATAATCAACATTTTAGGTCTTAGTAACCTAAAATGATATTAGTAATATAGAAATTTATTGCAAAAGATATTTTTATTCAAATTAAACATAATAAACAAAAATTATCTATCTTTGTTCACTTAAATTCAAGATGTTCATTTAAGAAAATATAACGTATAAATTTGAATAAAAATTAAATAATATTGTACAAGAAGTAATAAAAAGTTTTATGCAACATTATTATTCAGTATTATTCGATAAAATAGTGTAAACTATTTTTTTTAAAATTTAGTTGGTAAAAGTTGAGATCCATTAATATAACTTTTTCCCTTTTCAAAGTAAAAGTAAGATTATAGAATGATAAATGTCGTAAAAAAATATATTCAAAATAAAATTAAATATATTTGAGTTTATATAAATATGATTTCGTTTATATTTGTAAATTTTACATCTTAAGATTTTGCAATATTATTTCTTAATTTTTATATTGAGGTGTGATTAATATAACGTTAAAATAAAAATATTAATTAATATAATTAAAATAATAAAAAATGAAAACTTAAAATCATTAATTTTTCAAACAAATATTTAATTAAAAAATATTTTTATTTAATATAAAAAAAATAATCTTGTACATTTATTTTTATTTTTTTCAAAACAGTTTATTTTTTAAACATTGTAATTTAAAAATAAACTTATGATATTATAACTTTAAATTATTTGTTTTCTAATGCACCAAGAAATATATTTCATCTCTAAAATAAAAATAATAATAATTTCTTATGTTTTAAGGATTAATAATTAAGTATATTAAAATTATATAATTTTAAAATATATTATTATGTTTTTCTTTCCTTTTTTTATTAATTCTTAAGTCAAGGTTAGTAATAAAAAGTGAATAATAAATAATATTTTTATTTGAAGAGGGATGTATCGGATGCTGCAAGATTAATATCGAAAATGACGATGTCAAAATAAAAAATTGTAAGAAGTAAAACACATTCATTCTGCCCTCTTTCTTGGCTGAATGCAATTTTTTCAAGTGGAATTTACTGAATGACGAACGTTGACCTTTTCTCTCTGTGTTTTTTCTTTTTAGTGTTTACAGTGACGGCGGTGCTCGATATGTTGAGACCCTTCAGAACGAAATCATTGAAAGAGGATTTAAAAGAGGGTTAAGATTTATGAAACTTTCTTGCCCATTCAAAGGATAAATTTCTCAGTAAAAGTGTGAAGGAGAAGTAAATGAAGAAGTTCTTTCTGTTTTTGCCGATTGAGAATTCAGTTATTCATGGCTAAAAAAACACGAATCACGACAGTGCTGTCTTGTGAAACAAGTTTTACCTAACTTTATGATAGACGTTATTATTCTGATTCAAAGTTTAAATGACTTAAAACCAAAACATTCAAGTTTAATCCTCTTGTTCATAGTGAGAAATGCATTTTATAAACTTAGTTAGTTGTTTGTTATTATCTCAATCTTAACTAATATTATACCTCCACGATGCCACCTACACGCTGCCATGCATTTTGAAATAAAATACGAAGGATAATTTTGTAATTTCAAAATAGTGATGGGCGCAGGAAGAAGAATAATGGGGTAGAGAAAGAAGAACGATTGTTTGATCCAGTCCTATTTCAATCTGATGGACCATTTAATTTTGGCCCAATTTAAAAAAAATAATTCTAAATCGAAAAAATTACAAAAATACTTTTTCTTGAAAAATTGAAGTTAAATAAATAAAATTCCTTTCAAATTTTAAATGTAGCGATTTGAAATATAAATTCTAACACGTGTATGAGTTTCAATAAAAAAATACTATTTAAATTTTTTTAAAATTATAATTATTATTTTAAAAAATGAGGATCATGGACTAAATAGACTGTTAAAATAGGTTAATCTGCAATATATTTTCTCAGTTGTACCAATAGCTCATGCTGATTCCGATTTAATCGCTGCAAAACACAAGAGAAATGACAGTTTATTCATAAAATATAATTTGTTTTAAACAAATTTTATTTTGAAATTTATGATGAATAATTTATATTATGATGCAACCATAATCAAATTCACAGAGATAATTTGTCATAACTTTGAAGACTCTATAATGCATAATCAAATATTATGTAACAGTTTGGCTTTGCTTGTTAATTAGTTTTGTAATTTCAGCTTGAGAGGGCATTTACAGAAGTTTACGTTGAGCTCATTTGAGATCATGAAACTGATTATAGCTTTGATCTTTACTTATGTGTTTTTATTAAAATTTATTTAATTTTTTTTAAGATTAATCTCATCACAAAGAAGTATGTTATTGAATACAGGTTTAATTAATAATCTGTTCATCCAAATGCGTCTTTGCTAATTCAAAGTAATCAAGCATCGATGATCTTAAATTTTTATTAATATCTTCTCAATGAATGAAAGAATTTTTCTTTAGGTTCATTAAGTATCCTTCAATGAAGAAAAAGAATTCATCCTTTTCTTCTCTTAACACATTCTCGCTCTGTTAAGGCAAAGAATTTTCCCTCCCTTTTCCTCATCATAAAAATTCCTGCAAAGTCTATATGTAGGTTACGATCCCTGTTTGTTAACACAAAAGAAACCATTACGGAAAACAAACACAATTTCTCTTTTCAGTGAATTCAAACCTTTGCCTCAGAAATTTATCAGTCATTTTCTTAAAAAATTTACATCGCACTTTCTTATTCACCTTCGTTTTTCTAAATTTGTCTTTGGCTAGAACATATTTAAAAACCAAAAAAAGGGTTATTTTCTGCATTTTATGTTGTAGTGTTTTTACCGTTGTGTTTAAAACATCAACCGTTTTTTTTCCTGTTTATTCTGTTCTGGTTTGTTCTCTATCATCTGTGTTTTCTAAATTTACTGTGTTCTGCAAAATTGTTTCAAAGCAAACTTCAGACAGAGAACCGTATTGAATGCAACCTTGCTAAATTCGAAAATGAAGTGAAACTGAATAGCTGTTCCAAAAGCAGGAAGAGGGAAACAAATTGTTTTTGGAGTCTTACCTCTGAATCACCGTTTCAAGCGAAACTGAATAGCTGCAGCAACCAACCAAACAGGAAGAACTCCATTGGTAAGCTGTTCCATAAGATTGCACTTTTATGTTGTTTCTTAATTTACTCCTTTTATTTCTTTAAGGTTCTTTTTTACTGGTTGTTTCATTACATTCCAGCATATATATTTGTTTCAAATATATTTTGATTAGGAGAGATTAACATTACAAGTTATATAATTTTAAAAACATTAAATTTCTTTATCTTTCACATATTTAAAGTGAAAACTGAATAACAGATCATCTACTTGTAGTAAGTATGTTGCTTTAGGATATATATAAATTGGACATTTTTATTATTAATATTTTATATCAATTAAATAGTAGTTTTGTTTTCTTTCTTCCTCTATCAAGGAGCTCTTAGGCCTCAAAAAGTGGCAAGCAAATATTTTATGAGTATTGTCAATTTTTTCCCTTTTCATATGTAAATGAGTTGTTTGCTAAATAGGATTAAGGAATTCTGTATCCTTAGAGCACAAAAAGGGATGATTCTGATTGTTGTTAAAGTAAAAATCTATCTAAATCTTCGAAATAAAATTTATGTCTCGTCATTTTTCATACTTGTCTAGATATTTAATAAATATTTTTTAAATTAAAAGACAAATTAAAGATATTATAAATAAAGATTTTTTTCATCAGCAAAGAGTGAAATTAAATTAAGAGGTATACATTAGGGGTATCCCAACCCTTTTACACAAACCAAAGACCAGACTAAGAGGTCTCCAAACAAAGCCAACAAAAAGAACACCCCAAAAGCAATAGAAAATGTTGTTTGCTGCATAAACTAAGTAAAACCTGCACCAACAAGCACCCTGAACCGCCATTGTTGGACCCTTGTTGGAGTCCTCTGCAAGCAGGCTTCCTGTAGACCCCTCTAATGCCAAGTTGCACCAGCCTTGCATAAAGAGTTCCTCTGCTGACAAAGCTGGGCTAACAAAACCATAAATGTTTTCTAACATAGTCAATTTAGGCTTAAGTTGCCTAAGCAACATCCCTGCCATCCCTTCCAAACCTGCTCAGCCTCACATAAGGACATTACTCTTCACTTCTTCTTCGTTGACCATCTAATTGACTAAGTGGCAAGACACCTGTGACTCCCTCTCCTTCACCACAACTAGCTTTACTTCATGGCATCTAAAGGCAACTAAACATCCCGAAAACCCCAACCATGTAGAGCTTTCAAACCTCCAGCAGTACAACAACCTGCCACAACAAACTAAGGTCTATTGTGACAACAACCCTCTCTATGTATTCCAGCTTGATACATGATGAATGAACATCAAAGCCACCTGTACCGCCAACTATAGGGGAGAAAACTGAGAGCACGAGCTGTTCATCCGAGCATAGCCAACACTGCCAATCATATCAAAAGCTATACCTATAGAAACCCAGGATCCAGAACACCACAAAGACCATGTAACCTTCACTATAGCTGCAAAGCACATGTGTATCCACTTTTGGCTCAGCTTCCCCACTTCCTATAGAACACCAACAGAAACCCAGTTCCAGCGTTCCACTCTACACCAACCAGACCAGCGACCAACATCCATTCCCTACACAAACATGAGACTATTGAGTTACATTCCCCTACATCTACGTCTGCACATCTCAGGAGAAGAAAATGGCAACCTGCTTCCTACTTAGAACTTTTAATGCATATGATTGGGTTGAGGACCCAATCAACGAACGAGTAGTTAAAAGAATGCACCTTATGTTTAAGTCAGAGCCCTGACTTGAGTTGAGCCTTCTGGAAAATCTCATCTGCATCTACTACCCCTTACTGAAATACAAGCAGATTCCTTTTGTCCCAAATGCATCTAATAACATTTTCCCAGACACCTTTCCATACCAGATTTTGTTTATTGCAAGCTTGGAATAAGTAAAAGCTTTGAAAGTGCATCTTCAAATCATTTTGTTGGACAAAAGAGATACCTATCCATTCAAAGCACGAAGACCAAACCCATTAAGCATGTTTGCACTCCAGGAATAGATGTTGGCATGATTCCTCCTCTGACTGACACAACGAACAAAGCGTAGATTTCATCAACACCCCTCTCCTGCTTAAGCACACTCTTGTAGGCATTCTTCCCCTCATCACCCTCCAAGCTGTCATTGCTACATTTGGGAATGCCTTTGCCTTCCACAAGAGTTTATACACTTCGGATTGAGGACCTCTACCATACTTAGCTAGACACACATATGCAGAATTCACGAAAAACGTCCCTGGTGTCTCCTTCCCCCACACCTGTATGTCCTTGACATTCTTCTTCCATGTGACTTTGGATAGAAGCGTGATAAGGTCAGCTTCCATTGGAGACTCCCACTCAAATTTGGCACGCCTCCACCTCATAGTCCACCTCCACTCCGAGTTACTCCATGTGCCAACTTTGCCCATTGTTTGACCCTGGTTTAGGGATAGGGAGTACAGGTGTGGGAACATGGATTCAAGATCATCTCTTCCAACCCACACCTCCTCCCCGAATTTTGCTTTGTCTTCGCATCCTAGTTTCCATCCTAATTCTTCTTGAAACCACCCTCTACCTCCTCCCTGCACAATTTAGAAAGGTCTCTCCACCACCAAGATTGGAATTTGACAGGTGTTTGGCCGCTTTCACGGTCCAGATCGTACTTTGAACCCAAAAGATCCTTCCACCTTCCTTTTTGTTCAGATATACAACGCCATTTCCATTTAGCTAGTAGGGCATGATTGAACATTTGAATATCCATACAACCCAACCCTCCCTCCTCTTTTGGTGTTCATACATCTTTCCAACTTACCCAGGAGATTGGCTTATTCACCTTCCCCCATCCCCACAAGAAACTGGTTTGAATTTTGATGATCCTTCTACACACCGACTCCGGGGCTCTGAACAAAGATAAATAGTACAAAGGTACAACAGTTAAAACAGAATTAATAAGACAACTTCTCCCTGCCAATGATAAGAACCTCCCTTTCCACACACTGAGCCTTGCTTTAAGTTTATTGAGAACAGGTTCCCAGAACTGCTTCTTCCTTGGGTTTCCTCCAACCTCAATTCCCAAATACTTAAACGGTATCCCCATTTGAGAACAATTCAAAGTCTTAGTGAAACATTCAACTGTGTTGCTTTGTACATTGATGCCTGCTAGCTTTGACTTATGGAAATTAATCTTCAAGCCTGAGGCTAGCTCAAAACCCCTTAGGATGACCTTCAAAGTTAGCACGTCATTGAGGGTGTCTTCACATAGAAATAGAGTATCATCCGCAAATTCGAGAATACATATCTCTATCTCCTTACATCCAATCTTAAGGCCCGTTAACAACTTGACCTTTAAAGCCTGTCTTACTATCCCAACAAGGCCTTCTGCAACCACTAAAAAGAGAATGGGTGCTAGGGGGTCGCCCTGCCTCAGCCCTCTTGATGGCTTGAACTCCTCCGTAGGGCTCTCATTGACCAACACAGACACAGAAGCGGATTCCATGCATCCTCGAATCTAGGAGATCCACAAATTGTGAAATCCCATCTTGCTCATCATATCATATAAGAAATCCCATCTAACCGAGTCATATGCTTTCTCGAAGTCAACCTTCAAGCAAAACCCGCTTCTCCCCTTTTTCCGAGTTCCTCCACCACTTCATTAGCCATAAGTATACTGTCTAAGATCCCTCTGCCCTTTAGAAAGGAAGATTGGATTTCATATATAATTGCAAGAAACACCTTCTTCAATCTACTAGCCAGCACCTTTGATATGATTTTGTATAAAGCTCCTACTAATGAGATGAGTCTATACTGTTCAAGCTTAGAGGGGTCCTTGATCTTAGGGATTAAAGTGATGAACGAAGCGTTACAGCCTTTCGGTATAGACCCAGTCATATGAAACAGAGCCAGTGCGACTATTATCTCCTCTTTTATAAACTCCCAACTCTTCTTGATAAAATTGAAATTAAAACCATCAGGTTCAGGACTCTTTGATCCTTCACGCTGCCACACTGCATCCTTTATTTCTTCTTCAATGAACATAGCAACGAGGCTCTCATTTTCCATTGGTGTTAAAGACTTAAACTCGACACCATACAGCCTTACCTCTAGGTCTTTCGTAGCTCTGAATCTAGTTTCGAATAGCTCTTTTTCCTCTGCACGTACGGCGCTTGGTTCCTCACACCATTGGTCCCCTACCTGAACACCCTTCACTTCGTTCTTGAGCCTTCTCCACCTCAGAGTCGAGTGCAAGAATCTAGTACAAGAGTCCCCATTCTTAAACAAACTTGCTCTAGCCTTTTGGCAGATAAGGGATTCGATTTTCTTATCGTTCCTCTAAGCCCCCATTACAATCTTGGTAGTCTAGATCCTCAAATTCCTGTAAAATCCTCCTCTTGGTGGTGTCAAGGTTGCTAAACACATCCTTGTTCCATAACTTCAGATAAAACTTGAGAAGTTTTAGTTTTTCTTTAAGTTTCGTAAACTCATTCACCTGGACGGTTGATTTTTCTCGGCAAGTGTACCGAATCAACTGTAATATAGTACTCTTTAAAGTACGAATGTCGAACCCACAGGTAACAATTCTAATTAAGATGTTCTGTTATAAAACCCATTAAGTATAGAAAATAATTTTGAGAACTTGTTCATAACCAAATTAAAGATTTCACAAGTAACTCAAAGGTTTAGGGTTTGATTCAACAAAAAACAAAACTAACTTATCAAATATAGAGAAAGATACTTGAGATTGAATTGCTTCTATGTCAATCATTTGTATTTTTGAATAATACAATATATATAATACTGAAAACTACTTATTTTTTATGCTTAATTTAAAGTCATTCACCTTGATTCCTCATAGATGAAATTCATAAGATAATTTCTCAAACACTGATTCCTCAGATATTTAACAAATCATCCAGCTTTAGGAACAGAATTATAATGCAATCAATAACCTGAAATCTATTCCTAGCATTACAAGT
>Ga0123342_1010111_pt1 | contig 10946 bp, 12 predicted proteins | sample Turbeawhitnodule_FD_89960 | JGI IMG/M metagenome (GOLD analysis project Ga0123342, IMG submission 89960) | Root nodule microbial communities of legume samples collected from Mexico - Turtle bean Mexico white nodule | ecosystem: Host-associated > Plants > Roots > Nodule | place: Mexico: Nepantla... | reverse complement strand
TGAAGCACAACCCGTGCTCCCACTGCCACAAGTACCTCTGACTGGTCTACCTGAACCTTTCCATGCTCGTTCATCCTGAATCTGACCTGTGGCTCTGGGTTTCTCTCTTGTAAAGACAACCCTTTTCTGCCCACGAGATTCTGTGAACCGGACTTTGTTTATCTTCTGAACTGGGATGGTCACTCCCTCAAACGCGGTAATCCGACCATATACAACGAACCTCTCTTTCTTCTGCAGGCTATGACAAGATTTCCCTTGACGACCTTCCACTACTGATTTCCGAACTTCACTTCATGTCCCTGTTGGTCTAACTGCCTAACAGAAATCAAACTTTTCCTCAAGTTTGGAAAACCTCTGACATCCTTCAAAGTCAAAAAACCAATTGGTGTCTTCAACACTATGTCACCATTGCCCGTAACATCTAGAGTTCTGTTGTCCACTAGTCTTACCTTTCCAAAGTCTCCAATAACTAGATTCTGCAATGCTTCAGAATCCATGACCCAGGAATCCACACTGCTATCTGCGCAACAGACTAAAAGGTCCTCGTCCGCGAAGTCTCCTGCAATGTTGACTTATTTATCATTTGGGCATTGATTCCTGAAATGCCCCACCTCCTTGCAGTTCCAATATGTTACACTTGAGCAATCCCGAGTCTTTGACTGACTCCTTCTTTTGTTCTTGCTCCCACTATATCTGATATTTCTCTTACCTCTTATGACATATAGCGATTCACTAGATAATTCCCCAGAACTCCTTCTTTGGACATCTTCGCCAAGAATGAGATCATAAATCTTCTCAAAAGTGAATCCATTGGATCTCGCTGAACTGGTAACTGTTGTACCCGTTCCGGACCAACGGTCAGGCAAAGACAATATCAATAGTAAAGCTTGAACTTCATCATTGAACTTAATGTCCACTGACATAAGTCTGGCTAAGATCATATTGATGTGCTCAGTAACTGAACTCGCAAATCCTCAATTTGCATTTTCTACCCACTGAAATTTGTACCATCGAATTTTTAATTCGGAACTTCCCGTCTTCTGCCATCTCAAATGACTAGTCGAGATACTCGGTACAACTAATTTCAGATCTTGGCAATCCTTTTTTTTTAAATCAAGATCACAAAAATTGCACCACCCAAAATCACTCACCAACAGACCTAGTCGTAGTCCCCACTGCATTGGCGCTTCGCACCACCACCGTCACTGGTCACCGCTGTTGTGAAGCAATCTGGGAAACCCTAAGCCTTAGGACGCTACTGCAGCCCCTGCAAAACCCTAGCTTTGGGATGTTGTTGCTGCCTCTGCGAAACCCTAACTTTGGGACACTGTTGCCGCCTCTGCGAAACCCTAACTTTGGGACGCTACTGCAACCGCAATTTTCACATCTCGTCGATTAATTTCTGTTGATCGGATCTCTAGTGTGTAAACGAACCAAGGCTCTGATACCACTTGATGGGAAAAACACACAGGAAGCAACACACACAATCACGAATCAACTGCAGAAAAATAAACGACACAAGATTTAACGTGGTTCGGTCGCCAACTGCAACCTACATCCACACGGACAACTACTAGGTTTACATTATATCCTGTTGCACACCAATTACAAGTACAATGATCTCTTTAAATAGATATAAATAAAGATAATAAAGGGACACAATGATTAAGCCCACTCACTAAACATGTGTCTAGTCAGCCCAACCCAATTGGTCCTGGCTTCATACCCAACACATATTTGACACAAATTGGAAAAATGAGAGTTTGCACTTTTATAATATTCATTCATGATAACATTTACGAAACTTTACATAACATCAAGTTGCTTAATGAATAAAGAAAATATTTATAAGCACTCACGCGTTAATCTCACTCAACGAAACTCTCTTCCCTCTCCATGGCCAGCAGCCTCAACACACGTCGTTTTGTCGGGCACACCTATCATGTTCTCTTTGTCACGCTCTCCAACAACTTTGTCATCTCCGAGGTTGGTGACGGCAAAAACGATGATTAAAGAAGAAAATCCCTTTATATATAGGTATATATATATGTGTGAGAATTTTAATTTTTTTAACTAAAACATTATTCTAGGTTTAGAACTCATTTAAAAAAGTTAAAATTATAAGAAATTGTTAGAATATGAAAAATTGACAAAAAAATTAATTGTTTAAATTAAAAAATATAATTTTAATTGCATAATTGTAAAATATATTTGTGAACATTTAAAAATACAATGAGACATTATTTATTAGTGTATTTTAATTTTTTCTGATTATTTGAAAATTTATTTGTTTAAACAAAAAGTAAAATTTTAATATTCATAATTGTAAAAAATACAGTAAATTTTAATAATCGATTAGAGTCTTTCAATCAACTCATAATCGATTATAAGAAAAAATAATCAAGTATCACCTAAAAAAACATATTATAATCAATTATAAGGATAGTTAATAATTGATTATCTTCTAAAAAAGAGTTCACAATTTATTATTGGGTTTGAGGGAATAGTTTACCAACTAAAAAAATACATAATCTATGAAATTATAAAATTCATAATTAGTAAAAAATGTATTAAGGAATGGCTAATATCGTCATTTGAGTTTGGTCATATGAAATTCCTTGATTTCACTACATGAGGCTGAAAAATCTTTACGTATGCTCTCTTACAAATCAGTCCTCGCAAATCACCGTACACCCCTTAATACAAACACGAAATGCACCTCATTCTTTACTTGGGTGAATAGTACTTACTCATATCTAAACATTAAGTAAATACTTAAAGAATAATAAGAAATTTAAATAAAAACTTTATTTTGATATTGATTTAATTGCATTAATAAAAATTCGTGAGTTACTTTTTTATGTAATATTAGAAGTGTCCTAGATATACTTTTTAAAATGATAATTTTTTTACTAAAAAAACATATTAGTTAAAATGTAACAACATAAATTCTTCTCTCCCTCTTCATCTCCCACTTCTCTCTTCATTTCTCACTCCATACATCATCTGAGGAGTTGAGGAACATTTCTACCCGTTCAGATTTTTAAACAAAGTAAGTTCATTTTTGCTCTAAAGATCCTCTATTCTCTGTTTTCCTTAGGATTTAGTCATCAATCTTGGTGGGGTAGGGTGAGAAGAGTAATCCTTTCAACTTATTCTACTATATACTAAATTTTTGTTATGTTTGGATAACTTGCATTAGACCCTTAAATCTTGAAGCTTATCTAGACTTAGAGGATAAAGTTCTAGAAGTTGCTTGAAAAGCAAGCAATTAAGGTAAGGGAAGACAATTTTAATTTTTTATTAGCATCCTAGGCTAGAAGATCTGGATGTGGTCCCAATATTCAATTTCTCTTGTAGAGATGTTAATGTTGTGTGTTTATATATTGTGTTGTTTGTTTATATATTATTTAAACTTGTAGAAATATTATATTTTGATAATTTGAAAGTTAAATATTGTTTTTTATGTTGGAAAATTTCTCGAATGATATAAATTTTTAAATGTTATGTGATTGAATGATATGTATTATATATGAATAATGAAAATTGTATAAAATTGATGTCATACATTTGGGATAATGTATGAGTTGTTGTTTGATGGCATTAAGTATGAAAAGTTTACGTTTCACAGAGATCTGCTAGCTTCACTAATGATCTAAGTCATATAGACTAAGATAAGAGTTCATACACACTAGGTCTCACTGTAGACACTCGGTATTGGATGTTTGAACTTACCCTGATTTTTTTCTCTTAGATTCGTTGGTAATCTTTGGATCATGCGTTAGTCTCTAGTAGGGGCATACTTAATGAGTCTTCCGGAAGACGATAGATTCATGTGTAGTCAGTGGGATTGAAATGAAATCCAATTATTGTGATTGAAAATAGATCCATGTGTGGTCTATATGAATGGTGGAATTGGTATTGAAATTTTATATGACAATATTTGAATAAATGTTTATAAATGATTAGTTTGATTAGTTCTTTTTGCATGAATTAGATATGTTATGGAATTTCTTTTCATTAGCTTACTTTTGCTTTTCTTGTTGTGTTGTGAACTGCGATGACTATACTATGTACACGAGCAAATGATCATATAGGTGTAGGAGGTATTGGAAGGCTTTAGGATGTTTTAAAACTTATATTGTAAATATTTGTATTTCTATAAGCCATGATCTTGTAATAGGAATGTTTTGAAAAATTCCAAGTTTGTATAGAAACCGCTAGGACTTCTATTGTAATATTTAGGTGTATTTTTTGGGGTGTTAAATTTAATGGTATTAAAGGCGTTCATCCTTAGGATAACTTGAGCGTAGTGGGTTTATTGTGTTTCTCATGCGTATAGATTTTTGTTTAAGTCTAGTTTCAAGACTTAGCTAAAAGTTTCTAATAGGATGTTTAACAAAGTTGTTTTCTTGAAATCTTGTTTGTGCTTAAGTCAAATTAGTTGTTATGAATAAAGCTGAAAGTATTAAGAATGAAAAGAACCTTGATAGAGTGGTGAGGGTGCACACTCGTGACTGGATCAAGGTTTTTTTTTATCTTAATTCTAAATAGTTAGAGTACATTTTAGAGATAAGTCTTGATTGGTTTTGTACTTATTTTGTGTGATTATTTCTTTTAAGTTAATTTGTCTTAAAGATGTAGTTTGAAATTGTTAGTAATTTTTAACTCAATTCTTTATGTGCTTAGAAGATGGCATGTAGACCACATACTCCTCCTCCACCAGTAGATATGCTCAACTTAGCTCGAGCAATAGAGATTATGGCAACAACCTTGCAACAACAAAGTGCTACCATGGCACAACAACTTCAGGTCGCCCTTCATCAATTAGAAACAACTAGATTAGCAGCAGAAGTGTCTCAGCTTCATCAACAACCCCATACCTTTGATCTGGAGGATTTTATGAGACACAATCCACCAAAATTTAATGGGAAGGTAAATTCATATGAAGCAGACCAGTGGGTGAAAGACATAGAAAGAATCTTTGAAGCTACTCAATGTTGTGAAGAGAGAAAGTTATCATATGCCATTTATGTACTAACTGAAGAAGTTGAATTTTGGTGGATAGGTGTGAAGCAAACGATGGAAGACAGAGGAGAAAATGCCACTTGGGAGAACTTCAAAGTAAGATTTATGGAGGAGTATTTTCCTGATAGTGTTAGATAAGCAAAAGAAATTGAATTCATGCAACTGGAACAAGGAAATCTTTCAGTCACTGAATATGCTAGGTTCAAACACCTAGCTAGATTCTACACTTAGACCACGACTGAGGCATGGAGATGTAGAAATTTTGAGTTTGGGTTGAAGCAAGAGCTTAAAGAAGTGGAGATTCCTATGTCCATTAGAGAATTCCCTACTTTATTGGAGAAGGCAAAGGTGGTGGAAAGTTTGAAGAGTAGTAGTAGAGCTATTAGGCCACAAATGGTAGGAGGAACTTCTAGAAGCACACCAGATATGAAGATAAAAAGAAGCCTTATTCCATACCTCAATCCTTCAAGAGTGGAAGGCCTACTTCTCAGTGGCTACCAAATGTCAACTGTTTTAGATGTGGTGGGGAACACATAGTGAAATTGTGTCATCATCCAATGCCAAACGTTACATGTGATAGATGCCATAGATATGGTCATGCTACAAAGGACTGTCGTGCCATACTAGTGACCCCAAATAATACTGGAGTGCAGTAGAATAATAATAAAAAACCCAAAGTAGCTAGCAGAGTTTTTGCCATTAGTGGAGCTAAAACTTCATAGTCTGATAGCCTTGTTAGAGGTATTTGTTCTATTATTGGAACAAAGTTATTTGTATTGTTTGATTCTGGAGCAACCTATTCGTTTATATCTTTTGATTGTGCTAAGAAACTTAAGTTGCCAGTCTGAGAATTAGAAATTGAGTTGGTGGTATCTACACCAACATAAGGTATTATAGTAACTTTTTCCATGTATGTTGAGTGTCCAATAATTATAGATGGGTAGAGATACCTCTAAAAGATTTGGAGGTTATATTGGGAATAAATTGGTTGTTTGCTAATCATATCCTTATAGATATTGGTCGGAAGAAGTTAATTTTCCCTAAATTAGAAGGAATGCAGGTTATCTCAGCTCAGTAGTTTGAGAGAGAGATACAAGAAGGTGCAAAATGTTTTGTGCTCTTGGCTTGTTCTATAGTTACTGATAAAGTACAAAAAGATATGTTTGTAGTTCAAGAGTTTATGGATGTATTTCCTGATGAGATTCCCAAATTTCCACATAAAAGAGAGATATAGTTCGCAATAGACTTGATTCTTGAAGCATGCCTTTTGTAGATTTCTCCATACTGAATGGCACCAACAGAGTTAGCTGAATTGAAGAAACAACTAAAAGACTTATTGGAGAAACAATTCATTTGACCTAGTATTTATCTATAGGGAGCTCAAGTGCTATTAGTGAAGAAGAAGAAGGATGGTTCATCACGTCTAAGCATAAATTATGGACAACTAAACAAGTTAAAAATCAAGAATAAATATCCTCTTCCTAGAATTGACGATCTGATGGACCAGTTGCATGGGGCCGGTGTCTTTTCTAAGATAGATCTGTGCTCAGGTTATCACCAAATTTTAGTAAAAGCATAAGATGTTCAGAAGACTGTTTTTACATCAAGGTATGGTCACTGTGAATTTTCGGTTATGCCATTTGGTGTGACCAATGCTCCATCTATCTTCATGGATTATATGAATCGAATCTTCAGACCTTTTCTTGATAAGTTTGTGGTAGTGTTCATAGATGACATCTTTACCTATTCTTGTACAAGGGAAGAACATGTAGAACATCTTAGAACTGTCCTGAACATTTTGAGAGAAAATTAATTATATGCCAAACTTTCAAAATGTGACTTTTGGATATCAGAAATACAATTTTTAGGACATGTTATCTTTACATAGGAAATATTAGTAGATCCTTCTAAAGTGGAGGTTGTACTTCAGTGGGAACATCCTAAATCTATTACAGAAATTAGAAGCTTTGTGGGGCTAGCAGGATATTACAGGAGATTTATAAAAGGTTATTCTAAAATAGTGGCTCCTTTCACCTAATTGGCTAGAAAGGATCATCCTTTTGCATAGATTGAACAATGTGAGAGAAGCTTTAAAGAGTTGAAAAGAAGGTTGACTAACACTCCTTTATTGACAATCCCTGAAACCAATCACCTTTTGAAGTTTTCTGTGATGCTTCCTATCAGGGATTGGGTTGTGCTCTGATGCATAATAAGAAAGTTGTTGCATATGCTTCTCGTCAGTTAACAGTGCATGAAAGAAACTATCCAACTCATGATCTAGAATTGGAAGTAGTTGTATTTGCTTTAAAAATATGATGACATTTTCTTTTTGGAGTTAGTGTTGAACAAAGGCTTTAATGACTCCAAATCTTGAAGATTTTGTGGAGTTTTGTTGTTGCTTGTTTAGTTGGGTATTTTGTAGTGTTTGGATTTGTAATCCACTTTAAGAATTGATCCAAGACCATTTGATCTTGAAACCTTTTAAAAAGATATGTTTTCAAAGAGAAGTGAAAAAATAATGAGTTGTTTTATCGTTTCAATGGGTTGTTTTACATTTTGAAGCTTTTGAAAGAGTTTGAAACAATTTAACTCTAGTTGACTTTCTTGTCAAACCAATTCAATCAGTTGTTTTGATAAATCAACCGATTGATTTTTTAAATTTCTTAATAAAGTTTTGTTAAGTTTGTTAAATCTGTTTTGGCTGGTTTTCAAACTACTTTGGCTTTTGTTCTCAACAATTTTAACAGCTACTTGGAGTTTATAAAAAGGGTTTTATACTCCTAGCTGAATACATTTTTTTCAAAGATTCAGATTGCATTTTTTAAAACAGTTTTCCAAGATTGCCTAAGGTTTTGGACTTTTCTTCAAGAGGAATAGGATTGTTGTGTGATAAGTCATTCTTTTTTTAATTTTGTGAATTGATCCAGGTGTACTCTTTCCTATTCTTTTAATCTTGTATTTCTGTAAAGAACTATGTTGCACAGAGTCAGAGGGTGTTCTGATATGTGGTGTGTTGTAATTGCCAAATGAAGTGTGTGTTCTTGAGAGGTTCAAGATCACTTCTTTGATGTGTGTGGTTTGTAATATGTGGTTGATTACTTAGTGGAATACCCAGTGGTTTTTGGGGACTATATGTAACTCTTACTTAAGAATGAACCAGTATAAACCTGTTGTGTTGATTTCTCTTCCCCTTATCTCATTTAAATCTATTTAAATATGGTTTTTATATACTACTGATAAAAAAAATCATTTGAATCAAAGAAACAATTGATTGATTTTCTGGAATCAAGTTAAAAACATATTTGATTTTGGTTGATCTTGTTCTGTATCTTTGATTCTGCTTGTGACTTTCATTAAACCTTCAAAGTTTTCGAAAATCTTGCATAAAAAATTCACCCCCTCTTGTTTTAGCGCTGAAATTCTAACAATTGGCATCAAAAACTAAGTTCTTTAAATTTACTCAAGTTTTTCGATCCTAAAATCTGTTTTCATGGATGAAAAACTATCCTTTGGGGAGGGTGCATCAATTAACATACCACCTTTGTTTTGTGGTTTGAATTACCAATTTTGGAAGGTTAGAATGCAAATCTTTGTGGAATCTTTAGATAAAGGGATTTGGGATGCTATTAAAAATGGTCCTTTCATTCCAACTATTGAAAAAGATAATGTTTCTGTTGAAAAACCTTTGGTCTCAATTGACTGAGTTTGAAAGTAAAAAGGCTAAATTTTATTGGATTGTCAAGAACATTATAACATCTGCTCTTAACTTTGATGAATTTTTCAGGGTATCACAATGTGCCTCAACAAAGGAAATGTGGGTCATTCTTGAAGTCACACATGAGGGAATAAATGATGTGAAGAGAGCAAGGAAACACACTCTCATACAAGAATATGAAATATTATGAATGTTGAAAGGGGAAACCATTGCTGAAGTTCTGAAGAGGTTCACTCACATTGTCAACCATCTTATCAGTCTTGGCAAGACCTTTGAAAAGGAAGAATTGGATATAAAGATCCTCAAGTGTCTGAACAGGACTTGGCAGCCAAAGGTTAATGCAATTTCAGAATCCAAAGATCTGACTTCTTTGATAACTGCTTCTCTGTTTGGAAAGCTAAGAGAGCATGAATTGGAGATGGATAGGCTGAATCTTCAAGAACATCAAGAGAAGCATGTGAGGAACATTGCCTTGAAGGCTGCTAGGCACAAGAAAAGTCAAGACTCCAGTGAAGACACTGATGGAGAAACATTCAGTCTGCTGTCAAAGAAATTCAGTAAATTCCTAAAGAAGAAGAACAACAAAAGTCACTCATCAAACAGGTATAACAGCAAGAAACGTAATGATTTTAACGTTAACAAGTATACTTGCTTTGGGTGTGGTGAACATGGGCATATAAAGGCTTATTATCCCAACAAAGACAACAAAAATAATCAATCAAGCAGGAGATTTTAAAAGAAAGCAAAATCAAAGAAAGCCTACATTGTTTGGGATGATAATGATGTCTCTTCTTCAAACTCTTCATCAAGTGAAGATTGTTAGAATTGTAGGCCTAAAACAAGAGGGGGGGGTGAATTTTTTTCAAACGTTTTTCGCAAACTTTAGTGGTATGGAGAAAGCCTATGAAGAATCAAAGCCAAAGGAATGAGAATGCACAAATCACAAAACTGTTTTAGTTGATTTCCAGAAAATCAACCGGTTGTTTTTGCGATTCAACCTGGTGTTTTTATCAGCAGTTAATAAAAACAACTTTAAAATAGATATAATAGAGACTAGAGAAAGAAATAATCACATAACCAAATTTATACTAGTTCACTCTTACACCAAGAGCTACATTCAGTCCCCAGAAACCACTAGGTAATCCACTAAGTAATCAACCACAGATTACAAAACACAAACACCAAAGAGTTGATCTTGAACCCTTCAAGAACACTCACCCTCTTTGATACACAATCACTGCAATTCAGAACACCCTCTGACTATAGACACCAGTACCTTACAAGTTTTACAAATATGAAACAAATACAAGTAAAAAAATGGAAAGATCACATCTGATACAGAAGAATTACAACAATTCCCTATTCCACTCTTAACCAAAGGAAATCCTTAAGCTTTAATCCTTTTGGTAATCTGATCTCTTTGTTTTCAAAGATGTAAACACCAATTATATATTCTAAAAATTAGTCGTTTAAGACTTTTAATCAAGGGCCAAAACAATTTTGAATCATGGAAAACAAATTTTCCAGACTTAACAAATTCTCTTAAGATTTTTAAAAAACAATCGATTGAAAACTCGATTCAACCGATTGAATTGACCTTGACTGTTAGGTCAACTAATTTCAGCTTTTTCAAATCCTTTTCAAAACTACTAAGTGTAAAACAACCGATTGAAACGATAAATCAATAGGTTGTTTTTTCACTACTTTGAAAAACACTTTTCTTTTGAAAGAACTTGATTGATCCAATTTTGGATTAAGCTAAGAGTGGATTGAGAAATTCTAATCTACCCATAACCCATGCCCACAAGCAGCAACCCAACCTTAAAGCAATCTTCATGGATTAGGAGACATCAAAGCTTTAAGTTCAATAAAGATGAGAAGGAAAATTCATTTGAAAGGCTTCAATAATTTGCTGGAAAACAGGGTCAAAACATTAGAAGAAGAGCTTGTTAATTCTAAAATTGATTTTGAAAATCTGGAGATGATCTACAAGAACTCTTCTAGTGAATGCGACTCAAGGTTTTTTGAAAATTGTGAATCTCTTGAAAAGAAGGTTCAATATCTTGTTAAAACTGTGGATAAGTGATGAGCATATATTTATTCACACACAATAGCCTTAATCATAGATTATTGGACTATAATAATAAATAAATCCATTGTTTTAATTAATATTCTTATAATTGGGTTTATTTGGGCCTTAACT
>Ga0123342_1010110_pt1 | contig 10948 bp, 5 predicted proteins | sample Turbeawhitnodule_FD_89960 | JGI IMG/M metagenome (GOLD analysis project Ga0123342, IMG submission 89960) | Root nodule microbial communities of legume samples collected from Mexico - Turtle bean Mexico white nodule | ecosystem: Host-associated > Plants > Roots > Nodule | place: Mexico: Nepantla... | reverse complement strand
CGGCGTGAGGGGGGTATGTTGGAGATCCCACATCGACTAGAGATTAAGACATTTCATTATATATAAGTGGGTGCAAACCTCACCTCATGAGCCGGTTTTATGGGGTTGAGTTAGGCGTAAAGTCCACTTTGTAATATGGTATCAGAGCCATTTTCGAGCCTATCCTAGCGAATGTTTGTTGGGCTTATCAGGCCACCCGCTATCGGGCCGTTATCGGACCACCCATAATATGTTATCCCACGCACGAGCTGTCAATCTCGGCGGGAGGAGGGTGTGTTGGAGATCCCACATTGACTAGAGATTAGAACATTTCATTATATATAAGTGGGTGCAAGCCTCATCTCATGAGCCGGTTTTAAGGGGTTGAGTTAGGCTTAAAGTCCACTTTGTAATAATAGAGATGATCATGAAGATCTTGGAGATGATTGCCTTAGAGGATTAGATGAAAGAGACTTTTAAACTTGATAACATTTGTCTTGTTTAGTTATTTTGTTCGTGTATGAAGTTGTTTATTTTAATATTATGGAATTGGTATCATGAATTTTTTTGTTAAATTTTTAATTTGAAGTAAACTCTTACGAGTCTATGAGTCGGTTTTACAGGCCTCCCACGAGTCTGAGTAGACTCTCGAGTCTGATAATCTTGTTGCTAGCCTTAGAAGGTCACCCTGGATTTCTTGTAGTTTGTATTGTATCTTCGTCAATCTCACTCAATGAATCTTCCTTTTGCCCCCAATCATCTCAGAACTTGGAGATAGTCTCACTTTTGTTTTTAAATTTGACTACAACAAGAGACTTTAGGATCCTCTTCTAAGAGAACAATCAATTCTCCATTTTCCATCCTTACAAGAGAAGCAAAATTGTTTTGCAGAGGCATGTAATTAATGTTAGATTTAGAAAGAACCTGATTGGCATTTGCTAAAAGGACTTCTACAACAGAGTTTGCAATAGCAGAAGTCCCATTCATCACTTCCTTTTGATGTTGTCCTAAATTTTGCAAGTGATTTTCTCCTGATTCCTGGACGCTTTCCAAAGAAGGCATATCAATGAAGACATCATCCTCCCTTCATGATTAACTGCAATATCGAATCATTTTTTATTAACTCCATCTTTCTCATGTGGAACAAGCAACAAAAGGATTTTCTTGCAAATCAGCATTTGCAGGCTCTACAGGGATATTATTAGTGTTATGTACCTACAAAGAGGTCTTACGCAGGGTTTGATTTTGTGTTCGCTTGCGACGGTAAACATGCAGGATTTCTCTATTAGGAGCAGACACTGATTGGTTGTGACTACTAGCTTTTATGGACTAACCAGTGTTTGATGAATCTCGCACAGGGCAATTCCTACACTTGGACAGATTGTAGCCTATCATTTTGCAGAAAGAACAAAAGGGAGGCAGTTACATCTACAATAAAGGAAAATCCAGGTCTTTCAACTAAGATTTGGTTAGGTAGATTTGACAACAAATTTATATTCACTAGAAATCAAGCTTAGAAGCCTCTATATTTTTGCACAACAGGACCATCACTTGAGTGTTAGGTATATCTATCTAGTGGTATATGTTGATGGGGGCATTATTCTTATAGGCAGTTATCACCATGGCATCTCATAGGTAAAACAACACCTTTGTCACCACTTTCAAACCAAAGATCTTAGCAAACTCTGATATTTCTTGGGGATTGGGTAGCACAATCCAACAATGGTATTATTATCTCTAAAAATACTATGTTGTGGATACTTTGGAAGAAATTTGGTTAATGAATTCAAAATTTGTTGACACACCCATGGATCGTAATGTTTAACTCCTACCTAATAGGGGAGCTTCTCTCAAGTCCTGAGGAGTACACAAGATTAGTTGAAAAATTGAACTACCTTACTTTTACTCGTTCTGATGTTTCCTTTACAGTCAGTGTGGTGAGTCAATTTCTTAATCCCCATGTGTAGATCATTGGAATGCATTCTTTAAAGGTTTTTCTCGAAAAGGTTTGTTAAATGGTTGCAATAACCATAAGTTGTTTGTTATTCATATGCTGATTGGGCATGATCTCCATCTAATAGATGAACCATCCAGACTGCATTGGTGATAACTTGATCTCTTGGAAGAGCATGAAACAAAATGTTATGGCAAGATCTAGTGCAGAAGCAGAATATAGATCTATGACATCAGCTAATTGTGAGCTTATTTGGCTTAAATAGATAATTAAAGAATTTTGGAGAGTTCACTCAAATGACACTTATATGTGAGAATTAGATTGCTCTTCATATTAGATCAAATCTCGTCTTTCATTTAAGTACCAAACATATTGAAATTGATTGCCATTTTATTCGAGAAAATATTATATTTTGAGACATCAAGATTGAGTTTGTTAATTTGAATGATCAATTAACATGTACTTTCATTAAATCTTTACGAGAATCTAGAATTGATTACATTTATATGCACCAGCTTGGGGGGAGTGTTAGATGTAACGGGCTTGGTCCATATGTTTTGTATTTTTTTTATCTTTAAATACATAACCCTATGTGTTCATTATACACAAGAGATTAATCCTATACATCTTTTTACTTTATTTTCTTACCCATTATAACTAAATGGTTCTATTAATGAAAAGCACTTTTTTATAAAGAACTATTGGATGGTACACATTTTTGATAATTAATTGAGTGTTACCCGATACCTCAAACACATATTTAACTGTATTTAGCCATTATCTGTGAAATGCTGTTTTAAGACTCCTGGTGGAAGTTGTGATTCGGTCTGTCCTTCATGAATGGAAAGCACTGCCATTTGAATCTGATAAACAAAACCATTGAGGTGGCTATGATCAAATGAACAAATGGAAGATTTCTGTGGCAACTGCATAACAAAGGATTACATGTTTATTGACCTTTGTTTTTTAATATTAGTATATTATAGACTTTTTCTTATACTTTTTTACTGACATAGGTCACGGCATTAAGCATGGGGGATGACCATGAATATGTGATGGCAGCTAAAGTTGAAAAGGTATCATGTATTAGCAGAAGTTTAACTTATATAAAAAAAATATCTAATATGATCTTTTGTGATATTTCTAGATGTTCGATTTGGCATATCTCAAAGCAAGAGAAATGCTGCTGAAAAATCGCCCAGTACTAGAAAAGATAGTGGAGGAATTACTTGAGTTTGAAATTTTGACTGGGAAGGTAATGATTGGCAGTGTTTGAGATGCTGTATCTAGTATTTTGTCTACTTGCCTCTCATACAGTATCTTTTAATACCTAAACTAACCTGATTATATATTTTCTAAATTTTGATTAAAGTGCACATTTTTTTTGTAAATTCCGTATGTGATTCCAAATACAGAGAATACAGTGCAGCTGAATAATTTACCACAAATTGTGATTTCTATGAAGGTCAATTTTTGTGAATTTAGGAAAAATACCCATCTGAAAGCCTAATTTCATCTTACGTGGTTTTTTTGCATTCTCTAACCCCTTTTAAAATCTATTAATGTATTTTAAGCCTGCTTTTATTTGTTTCTTTTTGCTGACTGCAATCTTTTATATTTGGTGGGAGTGTTACCAACCTGTGTTACTCATTAGAGACATTCTTTTCATTAAGTAGAGAAGATATTAAATTTTTTGTTTAGTAAACTCACCTGGTTCCATTTTTGTGGTAATTATCAAAATTTGTGTGCATATCTTGATTTTAAAAATTCATTTAGTATCATGTTGTGCTCGAAATACTGAAAGTAACATATCACATCAAAATTCCAGTTTTGTATTGAAGTGTCTATGGTTATATGGCCTCTAGTGCCCCGGCCTCGACTGCCCCCCCAAACAATTTTCCTTTTGCAATCTTTTATTTCATGCTCATAACACCGTTAATCTTCCCTCTAGCAGGATTTAGAAAGAATTACTAAAGATAATGGTGTAATCAGGGAGAAAGAGCCATTTACGCTTGGTGAAATCCAAGCTAGTGAGGTATATTTATTATTATTATTATCATCTCTTGAAAAGATATAAAACTCATTTTGGAAAACTTATTCCGGATACTCTTGATTGGCTTTAGCCTATGGTTCTTAGGATGTATTGTAGTCTTATGGATTGAATTGCATGTCAAAGATGTTTTAATGTTTTGTATGCAACATGTAATATTCTTTCTAAAGAGTGGTACTACGTGTATAATTTAGTCAATATCCGAATTGCCGTGTACATGTGGACTAATCTCACTATTGTTTCCATCAATGTTTTCCAGCCAACATCTGTCAGCTTCCTTGAAAGAGGAAATGCGCCAGGAAGTGCTCTAATAGCATCCTAGATTAGTGGGAAGTGTAGGGTACGGGACAGTTAGAGGTGAGGCTATTGTGCTTTTTATGAATGATTTTGTTGGAGGGCAATCTGTCATTTTGTACTTGGATAAATGTACATAGTTTAGGATACAAAATAGATAACAGTTTTCCTTCTCGGCCTTCGTTTCTTGATGTCAAACGGATCCCAATATTTTTTCTTTACCATTGTAACGTGAATTGTTTATATTAATGTTATTGGACTTCCTATCCAATTCACTTCTGCTTTATTAACATTTCTTTATTTCTTCGAAGACTATAACGAATCAGCGGAACTGTATGTACTGGTCGTGATTGCATTTTCTTTCAAAATTGCTTGGATTAACTCGGAATGATGACATTCATAATTGGGGAAAACGAAGTGGATAACTTTTCACTTTTTTTGATTTAGAATTTTCTTATAATTTGAGTGCAGCATAAATTTTACGGAATAGTGTTCTAACTCGTCACCGTGCGACATTTACATTAGAGGCACCGAAGCTCTTAAAATGTGCGACTGCTGAACTAGTTAAAATGAAGGCATAACTGGAAAGAACCGGTGAAAGAATTTTGAGTTGAAAAACGATCGGCGCGCATTACGACAATTGTGAAAGAAATCTCGAGTTAATAGTGGAAAATGACCATAAAAAGTTTGCAAATGCTATACATGTCTTGCATGAAATGGTGAACTGTAATTAAAATGGTGTCAGAGTCAACGACTCTGTACACCCTTTAAGCACATATTAACTATGTTTATTGTTCACCGTTTCTTCCTCAATTGAAAAGGAGTAAAAGAAACAATATCTTTACTATGAGAGAAATTTGATCGACGCAGGAAAAAACAGATAAAAATATTATACTAATTTCTAGAGTTGCTACAAAAGACTTACTATTGGGGAGGTGGTAAAGACAGTGGACTTTTCCATGCTACTGCTTTCTTGACCCCCATTATGGCAAACACTTTTCCTTCTTGGCTTTGCCTCACCCAGCATTGTGATGACGTCTCTCATGTGTGGTCTTTCCTTGGGAAGCTTTGCGGTACATAGAAGTGCAATCCGGAGTACAAGCAACATTTCTTCTTGAACATGTTTGCACTGACTAGCTATAGCAGGATCCAGTGCTTCTAACAAGGATCTGTTGCTTTTCTTCTTCCGTATCCATTCGACTATGTCAGTTGATTCTTCAATTGAAGGGTCTAAAGGCATTTTGCCAGTTAGGAGCTCCAAAAGCACCACCCCATAGCTGTATACGTCAATCTTCTCGTCAACCTTCAGAGTGTATCCATATTCTAAAACCAGAAGACATATAATCATTGAGGTAATCATTTATTGTCTCACTTTCACTTGTTTGAGACAGAAGTTACGAAAACGAGAAATTGGGGCATAAACTGCATAGCAATAGGCTTCCATCTGCGACGCTAGATCAGATTTCTTACTTTCGATGTTATTAATATAAGCGTGTTTCCATTTGCACTACATAATGCGTGAGTAAATTATTAACCAAATAACGAGAACTAAGTACTAACCTGGTGCGATGTATCCATATGATCCAGCCACCACGGAAACTGTCTCATTCTTTTGAATCATCATCCTTGCCAACCCGAAGTCTGCTATTCTGGCCTCTAGATTTGCGTCAAGGAGTATGTTGTTCGACTTGATATCCCTGTGAATAACTGGTGGGTGGCAATCATGGTGGAGGTAGTTAAGCCCTTGCGCAACTCCTAGAGCTATGTTGTACCTTGACACCCAGTCAGCAAGCAACCTTGCAGATTGTTCACCATGCACTGCTGTTCCAAGATTCCCGTTAGGCATGTACTCGTAAACCATCATCACATTCCTTTCGTTGTGCACATACCCCAACAGCCTTACAATATTCCTGTGCCTAAGTCTCCCTAGGAGTTCCACTTCTCTCAACACATCATTGCCATCTTCTATATCTGTCCGTGACCTCCACAGTTTCTTCACTGCTACGGTTACGTGAGGTCTATGGATTTCAGCTTTGTAAACGATACCAGTGCCCCCCATTCCTATGATATTAGATTCCTTCATGCAAGTCAGGATGTCACTACTAGTGAAGCTGATCCTCTGGAATGCTACTAGTCTCCAGGGCCAATCTTCATTGTTCTGTTTGAACCAATCATAGAAGAAGTTGTTATATAAGTGCCATCTATTGTATAAACATCTAGCACCAAAATATGCTGCACCAAGTGCTAAAATCACTGAAATGCCAGTCACAAAACCGATAATGATGTGTCTGACTTGTGAGCTCCTTCGATGGCTTGTCACAGCCATACTTCGAGAACATGGAGGGAGAATGCCTCCACAGAGACCTTCATTGCCAATAAGATCATTAGGATTTATGGTCATCAACATCCCATTGGAGGGTACTGGACCCTCAAGTTTGTTATAGGACAAGTTCAGCAATTCCAGAGCAGGGCAATTGCCAATGTTTTCAGGAATCCTACCGGTCAATGAATTGTTGGACAGATCAAGAACAGATAAGGTGGGCATCCTTATGATTGATTTAGGGATTTCTCCTGTCAAGTGGTTATTTCGAAGGTTAAGGTTGACTAATTTTTGACAAGAAGCAATACTTTCAGGGATTGTGCCAGAAATATAGGTGTTTGAAAGGTCCAATACAGAGAGAGATGGACAGTCCTGGAACTCATCTGGGATATCTCCTCCAAAATTGTTATGAGAGGCAGTGAAGGTTTGAAGGGTTGGAATAGAAAGAATATCTGACGGTAGAGATGACTCAAAGTGGTTCCAAGATACATCAATGAAAGAGAGTGATGTGGATGAGGTAATATCAGTGGGAATTTTCCCCGTGAGGTTGTTCTTTGCCAATTCTAGCCGTTGAAGGCCAAGGAGGTTTCCAAAGCCAACTGGAATAGTTCCAGAAATAAGATTGTTTTGAATCCGAACACGCACCAAAGACAAACAATTTGCAAGTCCACTTGGAATGGAACCAGTGAAGGAATTATTGAAGAGGATTAGTTTAGTGAGATTTCCTGTAGTACACAAACCTGGAGGGATATCCCCAGATAGTACGTTAGAGGATACATCCAACCACTGCAAAGGAGAGTTCTGCCCAAGGTTTGGTGGCAAAGGACCATGTAAGGAATTTTTCCAGAGCTCAAGCACCTGTAAATTTTTCAGTTCACCAAGCTTCTCTGGTACTCGACCAGTTAGTTTGTTCGTCATCAGATTTAGGAGCTTCAGGTTTTCCAATTTAGCAAGTTCTTCTGGAATCTCTCCGGAGATCTGATTGTCAGAGAGGTCCAAAAATGCCAGTGAAGTGATGTCTCCAAGTTGAGGAGGAATCTTTCCTGTGAAGTTGTTATGGTATAAGTAAATTGTGTTGAGTTTTGTCAGCTTACCCAATTCAGCTGGAATTTGTCCACTGAGACTGCCTACAGCCAAGTCAAGGTATTGAAGACTGGTCAGGTTGCCAAACTCTGCAGGGATCTCACCTTCAAATAAATTGTATCCAATAATCAGTGTCTCCAGAGAAGTAAGTTCACCGAGATATCCTGGAATCTTCCCTGTGAAGTTATTGCCTGAAAGGCCCAGAAACTTGAGTTTCTGCAAATTCTTAAAACTCCTTGGGATTGAACTCACAAAGTAGCTCCCTCGAAAATCAAGGCTCTCAAGTAAGGTTGCATTTCCAATATCCTCAGGAAGAAAACCTGAAAAATCATTGGTCGATGCATTGATTAATCTCAAGCCTGCAGCTCTTCCAAGACCAGTGGGGAAGCTGCCAGTGAAGTAGTTCTGGCTCACATCAAAGTTCTTGAGAGAGGTGAGGTTAGACAGTGATTTGGGCAGTGATGAAGCAAAGTTGTTACAGCTTATGTTGAAAGAAGACAGACTTGAAAGAGATTGAATGTGGTCCGAAACACGACCGCTGAGGTTCATGTTGGAGAGATCAAGACTCTCTACAAAGCCTTTAAAGTTGCAACCAACTCCAGTCCAGTTACAATGGGGTGATCCTGGTTGTGTCACATTGCTTGGAAATTGCCAATCCTTCAGATGCCTCATTGGGTCAATGAGAGTGGATTTAATTGAGAGAAGTGCTGACAATTCATCATCTGCTGCAGCTTCAGTAAAAGCAAGTGAGAGACCAATGTAACAATAGAAGAACAGCAGGTGGGTTTGCATTTTGGTGGTTGCTCTCTTGGTGTTGGATACTCTTAAGCTTGGTGCATTTTGCATAGCAGGGAACAAGCAGTGAAGGGAAGGTCAAGGAAGGGAAGGTTATAGGAAGTTCATGGAGACAAATTAGTTTATAGTTAATCCAATGAGTGACAGATAAACTGATAAGCCAAAAGGCAATTTTTTTATTGGATATACGTGGGTACTTGGGATCTGAACCACCTAATCATGTGCAACTGATCACTGTCAATCTTTGGACTCATTTGAAATCCCCTAGACATCATAACATGCACAGAATGTGTTCCAGAATTGCTTATAATGTCAACCCAAGCGAGTAGTTTAACTGATCCAAGTATTCTTTATTTCGGCATTTCACATTTTCACATTTTCGCATATTCTGTTTCTTTTCCTCTTCATTTTTTAACGTACTTCTAGACAGTGTTCAATAGTAAGCACACTAATGAAATAATGATTAATCAGTTAAAATCCCGAACGCTCTCTTTTCAGTGAGTCGATTAAAGAAATGTAGGTTGAATTTTAACTGTTCCATTGCCTTACTTTATTCTTCTAAACCATTCTTCAAATGCAGCTCCCTATATTAGTATTATTACTGTGAGATAAAGATGTTTTATCTTCTTAATATAAAATTATGAATGAGTATTGTTATGCATTGACTACGCGAATTGAAAAATATTGTTAATGATACAACACCACTTTGAATTTTAAGCAAATATTATATGATAGAGTTTAAGTAAAAGGAGTTCAATTTTAGTATATTTTCACCACTTATAAGTGGTCACACATACCAGAAATGCAAGTAATTAAGAATCATTTTGCTTTATTGTGCCCAATTGTGCCATTAAGCACTGACAAAGTAAATTAGTTATTTGTGTAAAAGAAGATAATCTAGATTACTATTCAGGGTGGAAACAAGACAGTTTGGAAGTTTGTGTTGTGGAGTATGTAAAGAAGCTAGAGAAGTGTATTTTAATAGGGAATGTGTTATATGACAATGATTGTCTGCATCTACCAAACCCCATTCCCTTTGATAAAGCAATTATGTCCCATTCTATGGCCACCACATGGGTACATCTGGCTCTATGCTAATTATTATAGATTATAATAGATATATTGTATAAAATTTATGAAGGTATAACATGAAAGGGTCATACATTATTTTTTTTTCCCAATGAAGGATTAATAATTGGACCCATAAACAATGAGGTGAAGGGCTGGAAGGCATGTGAATTGGGCAAGTTCCTGGGCTGAAGATGAACAGTAGTTGATTCCTCATTATTGGAAGTGATTCCACTAAAAGAGAAAAGAAGCTGCTTAATGCTTACAACTACGCCACACTATTATTTTCTACCCAGTTTGGAATCCTTGAAAGGGTGAAAGATTAGGTTCCCCACATGGCTCCAGAGCCAAAACTGAGGCCCACCACCGCCATTAATCATATTCATACCCTTAAACGATAAGAAATTATTATTTATGGGCAGCCAACTCCAAATTTGGGCTACACATAGGAGTGCAAACAATATATTGCCATAATTGTAATAAAATATTTAATATTTCTAAAGTTTATTTTTTTTATTTAATTTAATTTGGTATCTAAGTGATAAAAGGCTGAATAAAGTCTCTCATTTTTTTAAAATACAATAAATATTTTTAAGATTAAATTAAGTTTCTCAATTTTAAAAATGCAATGATATTATCATGTAACAAGTTTTATAAATTGTTACTATATTTTTTAAATCAAGAAGAAAATGAGATTGCATCATTATCCTAACTAAATTAGCACTATAACATCAATTATATGCAACATTCCTTATATTATTAGTAAAAGATAAAAGGAAGTAGGGGATCAAATACATTCTTTAGAAAAATCTAAAATGTGAAATACCAAATTCATCTCTACAATTAGGGGTTAAAATGTGGGCTGGAATGACCTACATAGGTTCGTCCCGCGTTTGGTTTGCGAAATGCGGGTTAGTCTGATTTGTCCTGCATTAGGAGTGCGGACTTATTCACTAGTCCGTTTCACATAAGAGGCAGCCCGCAAGCTTGCGAACTAGCTCGCATAAGGAAAATATTTTTTTTAAAAAAATAAAAATTTCATTAATTATAAAAAAATTATTTCTGCGGTTGAAAAATTAAAATTTTATTGTTTCAATTTATTTAATTAAGATAAAAATACGAATTCAAGTATGAAACTTATTAGAAGGTTTGATAAAAAATAACTAACATTTTGTTTTGCATATATTTTTCTATATATGTATAAATGGTGGCATAGCTATGTAACGAACGTTTGTTATAGCAAGAGACCTCCCGTGGTTTCTTGGAATGATTTGAAAGAGTGTATGCGCACGAGATTTGTTCCTCCTTCTAGGAAGGAACACTTGTTGAAGTTCCAAAGGCTTCCTCAAGGACATAGGATGGTAGATGAATACTTTAAAGATTTTGAAACAACTTTGACTAAAAT
>Ga0123342_1010109_pt1 | contig 10949 bp, 3 predicted proteins | sample Turbeawhitnodule_FD_89960 | JGI IMG/M metagenome (GOLD analysis project Ga0123342, IMG submission 89960) | Root nodule microbial communities of legume samples collected from Mexico - Turtle bean Mexico white nodule | ecosystem: Host-associated > Plants > Roots > Nodule | place: Mexico: Nepantla... | reverse complement strand
CTCTACTACCTACTCTATTTGAAGAAAGTTGAGACATAACTAACCTTTCGTTCACAAATTAACACCCCGGTCGGCAACTATGGTTCGTACAGCGCAACAACTCGCAATGTGGACTCGGCAATCAGAGCAACTCGGATGCCGAACTCAAGGAAACGTGGTCTCTCTGCAACTGGGGACGTTATTTATAGCATTTCCCTCTCATCCTCATCCGTTAGATTCCCGTTCATCCTACGACCCATATCAGCCGGAAGTCGAAGCGTCACTTAATCCACACCGCCGGATCCATCTCCGCCGTCTTCGACAAAAAGCGAACGTCCCGTCATTCCGTTACATTTAATGCCTGACACCTTGAAAGGCACAACAATCATTACGACTCTTCGGCATTTATTCACCTCGAGCCTGGGGGGCAAGTGTACCGGTAGGCACCGGACGAACGTGACCGACCGACCGAACGCATAATAAATGTGAGGGCGTGTGACAAAGCTAAGGTGGTTAAGATACACCTCCGAAGAATAAGGAATATGCGTTTAAAGAAGATATGTTCCCCGGGTATTCCGGAGCACGATTGGTAAGACCTATCTATAACCACCCTGAGCCCAAGGGGTAGAAAGCCCATTAGGCAATCCTATAAATACGGTGTTCAAGCCAGAGAAAGGTACGTTTTCATTCACTTACTAAACCACACTTAGAATCTCATACTTACTTGAGCGTTGGAGTGCCTTCGTAGGTACCCTCCCCCGCCCGACCGAAGGAGACACCAAGAAGGAATGACCGACCGAAGTAGAAGAAGATCGACACGTCAGCAGTTATATTACGTCAACCGACCGTGCCTGGGCCCCATCTCTCCACTCAGGTACACATTACCTTGTTTGTGATTTATGTTTCTTCTGCAAACACAGTTGCGAAAAAAAGACCCCAATTTAAGCTTTGTTGAGAGAAGAACGAAACCCTAATCCTCGATTCTGAAGATATTGCTTTTGGGCAAATTGTGAAGCACTGAACCCTTCAGAAGTTCCGTATGAGTTACAGTTGCCAAAATGGTGTAAATGAGTAAAGGAAAAGGAGAGGAGCGAGGAGAGAAGGGTTGTCATTAGGGTTTTAGAGAAAAGAGAGTTTCAGAGAGAGAATGGAGAAACGAAATATGATAGAGAGAAGGGAATCAAATCAGAATGAGAGAGAAAAAAGTTACTTTTAAAAAGTGCTACGTGGCACGTTTTGATTGATCCAGGTATATTGGGTTGATTGGTGGAATTTTTTCTACTTTTGGTATTAAATGTTTTTAATTTTTTTTTCTGAAATGGAGAGGACACGTGTTTAAACTTACCGTAAGAGTTCTCTCCATTTGTATTACGTATAGATTTTGTTCGCATGTTATCTTTACTAAATATTTTTCCCCTCATATTTTTTTTTTCCATTTTCTTTACTCTTACAATTATGCTAATTTTTAATTAGGTGAAAGTGAGAAAAAGGGAAAGAGAGTAATGAACGAAGTTATTTAAATAAAAAAAAATGAGAAATGAGTAGAAAATATAGAATAAATTTAATTAATATGAAAGAAAATAAATAAATAAACTAAGCAATATAATGAATTGCAAAATTACCCTCTTTTCTATTTTAATAAAAAAATGTATAAATTAAGGTTGAAAATTGATTAATTATGAAATAATTAATTTCTAAATTTGGAAATAATATGTAAAAATTATTTACCTTTTAAATAATTTTGAATAAATTTTTGCAAATCATATCCAATTTTTTCACATACCAATTTAAAAAGTTAAATGTAATAAAAAAATTCAAAATGAAAAAATATATGTAACTACCCATTTATCTATTAAAAATTAAAGATATTCTATTTTTATACACATGAAATCATGTGCATTATTGATTTAAAACATTATATATTTTGACATTTGATCATAATTTTAAAAATTAATGTTGACTTTAGGGAATATTAAGCTTGCATCTCTTTCTCACAAGTTCTCTTTATATAGAGAATAAAAAGAAGGTTTGTTAATAAAGAGATAATGGATAATTAATGTTTGTCATATTTTCAAGATACTTTGAAAATACTATTTTCAACCTTCTAGGCTGAGTTCAAAGAGATATAATTTGAAGACTTTAGAATGTCCTAATCTACTCAATGGTTCAATTACCAATATTCATTGATCATGGTCTTCCACTAAATTAAGGAAGGATTTCCAACCAAGAATCCCATCAAGATATAATAAATGAAAGCATTTTCACAATGCAAAATTGTATAAGTATTATTCGTGATCAAGTTATTATGTTATTATTTATTTAGTTATACAATTTACATAGTTTATAACTACCATATAAAATTGTTTTAACTTAAGATTACATGTGGGATAAACAAGATGTTATCTCTATGCATCTAAGCAAACACATTCATTGTATTGTATTTTTCCAATGTTAAAATGCCAAAATTATAAATTTATTCAATTCATTTTTTTTTAAATAAGTGTCAATTGAATAAAAAAAACAGTACAAAATGATTTTTTTCCTTTCAGCTCATCATGGAATGGAAAAATACTAATAATAATAAATAAAAATAAATTAAATTAATACTCATTAAATGAACTAATTTAAATAAAATTATTTATTCAAATAATATATATATATATATATATATAAATTTTTTAAAAGAGAATGGAAACACTACAAAAAATTTAATATTTGTTTTTAAAATATAAAATTATAATTATATAATATATTTTTCACGGACAATATAAAATTTATTACAGAAGAAAATTTATGTAATTATATTTTTTTTGTGTGTGTGCATTTATATTTACTGATTAGTTTTATCAAATATTTTTAATTTGGTAGAGATTTATAACTTAGGAATTTAGGAGCTAACAACTTGTGTAACTACAGTTAAAGAATTTAGGAATGTGTGCATTTTGTATTGGTGTTTTTTTTTTTAAATAATAAAGGGATTTGAATTAATTATTTTTGTTGAGGTATATGTTTTATATTAAAATTTAGAAGGAGTAATTATTAAAGTATTAATTAGTAGGGAGGCGCATTAAAATGGCCACGTTCTCCGCAGCAGAGAAAATAGAAAAGAAAAGGAAGTTGAATGAGAATCCCTCCTTCTCTGTTGTAATTGTAATTGGAATTGGAATTGTAATTGTAATTGCAATTGAATACCCATTTGCGTTTCAATTGTCTTTCTTTTTCCTTTCCTTTTCTTCCATCTTCTCGATCTCTCCGATCCACATTCTCTACACACCAGATCCATCAAATCCACTCACTCTCCTCAATCCCATTCCGAGATGAGCACCGGCGACCTTCTCAGCATCGAACCTCTCGAACTGAAGTTCTTCTGTGCGTTTTCTCTCTCCCTCTTTCCCTCTTTCTCTTCTTCTAGGGTTTCATTTTCATTCCCTTCTTTCAGTTGAGCTCAAGAAGCAGATCTCGTGTTCTCTTATATTGTCAAATAAGACCGACAGCTATGTAGCTTTCAAGGTAACCAACCTTTCATTTCAACTCTCTTTTTATTTTTTAGGAGTACCTTGTGATTATGATTTTGCGAAACCTTTTCTCCCCAGCCTCTCGCTCGATTTGCATGTTTAATTTGTATTCTGATTTCCCCCCTCTCGCAGGTGAAAACGACCAATCCGAAGAAGTACTGTGTTCGTCCAAACACTGGAATTGTCTTGCCACGATCTACATGCGATGTTATCGGTACCTATCTGGATACAATACTCCCAATATCTAATTTCATTTTTATGACTGCTAATTGATGTTTTTGTCACATTTTTTTTTTTTCTTCTACAGTTACCATGCAAGCGCAAAAGGAAGCTCCTTCTGATATGCAATGCAAGGATAAATTTCTTCTTCAAAGCGTAAAAGTAGAGGATGGAATCGCCGCAAAGGATATCACTGCAGAAATGGTATAATAATATGTCATGCAATTGCTACCCGTTGCAATTTCCTTTGATTCTTTTTTTTTTAACTGTTTATTGGGTGAAATGACTGAGACCCCTGCCATTGGGATTTTTTTAGTTCAACAAGGAAGCGGGGCATGTGGTTGAGGAGTGCAAATTGAGAGTGTTGTATGTCTCTCCGCCTCAACCTCCGTCTCCAGTCCCAGAAGGTTCTGAGGAAGGATCATCACCTAGAGGTTCTGTTTCCGACAATGGAAATATCAGCGGTGCTGACTCCGCGGCAGTGAGTTCTTAACTTGTTCATGGTTTAGGTGAATCTTTTTTGTTTCTCAACATAAGATTTAATGATATTAACTGGAATGCTTTTCTCTTTGGGCTTGTTAGGTAACAAGAGCATTTGCTGAACGACATGACGGTCCAGAAAAGTCTGCAGAGGTAAATCAAAGAGATATTCTTTTGGAGTGTATATTCTGTTAGTGAACACGCGTTGATCTGTGGATACTGACATTAGTAGGTTGTGATTGACTATTGATACTTACTAGGAAAGAATACAAAATGAGAACTGAACTTTCTTGTTTGAACAGGTGTTTCTTTTTCAATTTGCACTTTTTTGTAGTCAGTATACAGCAAATGAGAACTGAACTTTCTTGTCTGAACATGTCACTTGTTTAGTTTGCATTGTTTAGCAACTTTGGATATTTGAACTGTGTCATTCACTGTGTGCCAAACCGGTGTGCAAATATACACAATTGAGTACTTAAGATAGAAACTTATTCTCTTTCTTGGAGAGTAATATTGATTTGAAGAAAATTTTCCAGCTTTGTGCTTATTAGAAAATGTACTTCTAAGTCTAACTCAATCTCGGAAAACTAGCTTGTAAAGTGTGATTTGCACTCGTTTATATACTATAATTTGGTTTTATCTCTGTTTTGTGAGCCCTTCAACATATTCTTTCAACCGAAGACTAGACATCTCAAGCTGGGCCTAAGTGAAATCCGATAGCGGCTAACATGAGGCCTAACACCTTGTTAGGATATGCTCTGAATGATACTCTAATATCATCTTAAGAAAGTGAAATTTAAGTCTAACTCATCCTACAAAATTGACTTATAAGATGAGGTTTTAATCCCTTCTTTGGCTGTTAAAAAAAAGAAGGGAGAGGATAGAAATGGGAATGATGGAAATAATCTGTGTTGTTTGGTGGGCATAGAAATGGAGTGGATTAAAAAAAGTGGGATCCACTATTCATTATCACTCTATTTTCTACCTATTTTTATACTTCTCTTTAAGAAAACTCTTCTAGCTCTTTATTTCTCTCTTATTTTCATTCACCTTTTCTATTTCCGTTTATCATATTTGTTTCATACTCCCCCTTCTTTGGATGTCATTCACTACTTTTACTGTAAAATTCTCTAAATTGATCATAGATTGTCAAAACATGGTATCTAATTAATACATATGATTATATAAGTATTAGAGCAGATTATTTGTATAAAACGGTGGCTTGAGGAAATAGCTTTCTTGGGTAGTGAGGTCCTTGGTGTGATTTCAGAGTCACTTTAAATAGCTTTAGATGTGTGCAACTTTGGCAGGTTACTTCTGCTTCAACAAACTCTACGGGCATGTTTGTTTAACAGAATCTTTTATGAAAATAAGTTAGTAGAGTGGGAATAGAGTAGTAATTAAAGGTCTTTGGTTAAAAAGAAACTTAGAAAAAAAAATGAAGAGTAGAAATAGATGAAAAAAAGTACAGTAGGCCACCAGTTTTTAAAATTATTTCTTGGAAAATCTTCTCCTCACCAAACAACACCAAAGGGCTAAGTTAATATTTTCAGGACCAGTGTCGTGATGCCTATAACCTGAATTAACAGGACAAAATACAATTTCTTTTTGGGTTCCTGGCTTTAATGATTTTATAAGCATGTAACTTCAGTTTTTTTATGTTTGGGAACTTTATTTTGATTATAGTCAGTTTTTTTGCAGGCAAAAGCTCTTATCTCAAGGCTGAACGAAGAAAAGAATAATGCAATTCAACAAAATAACAAGCTTCGTCAGGAACTGGTGAGGATCTACAAAATATATATTGATAGATAACTTATGTCTCCGTCTGACTGACCTGCAGTTCTCCTTTTCTCCTGACTGGAGAGGGAAATACCAAGAGTATTGTTACCCCTCTTTAAGTGGGTAGTAAGGTTCTAAAACTGAAAGGAAAGCACCAGAAATTATAGAACGAACTTTCCAAAGTTTGTTGAAGGTTTTCTGGTTCACAACTGAGCTTCGTTGATGTGCTGATTTTCTTTTGAAAGAATTGCTTCTTTCCGTTTCTTAACATGATAAAATGAATTCTTGTATAATCTAATTGGATGATGTGGTTATGTTCTTGGCTTTATTTTCCCCCCTATCCTTAGGCTTTTACTTACTAAAATGCAGTTTATATTATTGTAGCAGAATTTGCCTTTTGATATTATGTTAATTTGTCAACTAAGTATGTGACTTGTCACCGTACTTTTTATTTGAAAACCTTATTTGAACTGAAAGGTAGAAATGATGATCTGGGATTAGATGGGGGAACTTGGAAGTGTCGAATGTTTGCCAACTTAATTTAGGAGGGTCTTCACTTGAATATAGGGCTCATGATATTTTATTTTCTCCCTAAAATTGCATTTTAGGCTGAATCAATATTTTCCTTTCATAATTTTCTGTATTATCCGTCACTGTTAATTGCTTTGTATTGGGAGACTGAGGAACAGAGATTTTCAGCATTAGCATTTGAGCTTTTATTTGAAGGAACATTTTGTGCAGGACGTAGTGGTTATTTTTGCATCCTGTGGTTTCGTATTAGTTAGTTTACCTCTTTAGTTATATTGTTCAATTTGTGCTTTTGCTAGAGGTGTTAGGAACACATTTTTTCTGTCTAATGCTTTCTCACCTTTTTATGTCGAGTTTCTAAGTTGACATAAGTCAAACAATGTTTAGTTGTACATATGATGATCATTTTTTTATATGATATAGACAAGTATACGATGACAGACAAACTTGGTACGAACTATTTGTATTAAAGCAAATAAGCAAATGTCTTTTAAGCAAGCAAACTCAGTATGTAATGTTGCCACTGAACTGTGGGGGAAACACTAATTGGTGATCTTATTATCTGCAGGACACACTGAGACGGGAAAGCAGCAAAAGTCGTGGGGGTGTCTCGATGGTCATTGTCATATTAATTGGTTTACTTGGCATAATTATGGGGTATCTCATGAAGAAGACCTAAGTCTTTTTGATATTCAATCCTTCACCATATGTTTGATCTTAGTTTCCTGTTGTTCCTGGCTGTTCAAGAAATGAAGACGAAGGGCAAAACAGATTAAATTCAGTAGGTGTTGGTGTTTTTTTGGGGGTCGATAACAATATGGACATAGAAACATTAGTTGAAAGCGTGGGTCAATGATTTCTTTCAAGAGCAGATTACTGTGAACTGACTCATGCTTTTGGTAACATGCATTCTTTTTAAGTCAAGGGAAAATTTGTTGTTTTATGTGGTTCATTCAGTGACTGTCTGGAAATGTCAACAATGACCACTAGTAGCATGCATATTATGAATATCGGATATTTTATTTTTCATGAGAATAATATTACTTTGTAGTTAGATTTCCTAAAGCTGGATAAAAAGCTCTTATTTGGCCGGGGTATCAGTTGCGTAGTTTATTGGAAGTTATTTTTTGCAAATTTTGATGCTCAATAATGAATTGACCTTAATCCAAACATGTAATTAAAAGTTGGCAAAGACTAGCTACTATTTATCTAAAATGGAACCTAACAATACTCGAATTTTATTAGAAATTATAATTGAAAAGGAATAGCTGGAGATCATATACTTACAGGAATTTATGTTGTCCGCCAGTGTAAACAAGAAGCTTAGGTAACATTGGAGGAAATTTGCAGTAGCTAGGTAGGAATAACTGCAGTCTTTTCCATATATTCTTTTATTAGGAATATTACTTGAGTTTTGTTGAATGAGTTTATACTATATTTTATTTTATTTAGGCTAAATAGCATTTTATTAGGAGTATTACAGTTTTGAGTAAATAAGGATGAGATCGTTCCCATTACAAAAATTACAAATAGTTGAACAAGCCACCGCATGAAAGAAAAAAATATGATAAAAAGAGTGAAGACAGAAGTAGACTAAGAAAGAATGAATAATCAATCATCTTTTTTGTTTGAGTTCTTCCTGAAAGTGTGTTCAATGTGGTTGGCCATGGAAAAAGCGGTGGAGGCCAGCCGCTTAATGTCTGGGACTTGGTAGTTCTGAGCAACATACACTCCCAAAGCTGCCCCCATCACAAACGAAAAACTGCTTTTGATTATGCCCATTATCAAACCACACGAAACGACACAAGCACAGCACAACTGAAAAAATATCCTTAATTGTTTGGCTGTTGGTAGCGTCTGTATGGGGTCATTTCCATATTTATTCGGTTCTTAGGTCATAACATAACCCCTTCCCCAAGAAAATTTTCTTTTCCAACAAACAAATTAACCCAAAACCATTCATCAAGCAATACCATCTTTCCCTGCCAAGTGGGACCCATATATTCGCTACTTTATCCCACTAAAGATTTGGTAAGTTAAACTGGAAATAAATAATAATGGTTAATAAGTTATTATAATGAAAAATATTTTTTCACACCCATTTTTTCTTTGCTTCAAATTACACTTTCTTTAAGTGTTGAATTATATATGTGATTGGAGTATTTTTGTAAAATAATAGACATAAGATGAATGTAATTTGGAGCATTTAAGGTCAAATTATCACTTCTCTATTATAATTCAAATTAAATAGTAAAAAATGTGGCGGAGTATATCTTATTTTGTTTTATTTAATATTATATATTCTTATCAAATCTTCTATCTTTAGATTATAAATATAATGTGTAAAATTTGTTCTATCCATAACTAATATATTTAACAAAATTATAGTTGAATATTTGAACATGGTTGTAGTTAGTTGTACAGGAAAACCATGATCTGAAAACTGTACCAAAACAAAAAGGTTTATTTTATTTTATAATATGATTAAATGTGATGGTATTTAAGCAAAGAAAGAAAAAGTTCATAAAACATTTCCTAAACAATTTTTAAAATATTCTTTATTAATGATTAATTTTATATTAAAAAAAACAATACCTGTCTTAAAAAATAAAGAAAACATTTATATTTACAATTTCATAAATTAAAAACGCTGTCATTTTTTTTTTTCATTTTAGGAATCGAGATATGCTAATAAGGGTTTTTTCAAAGAAAAAAAGAAAATATACGTTAATAGTATCTCAATATTATGTTCAATACTGGCATATCCCAAGTGGCGATATTTAGGTGTTGGCGTAGTTGAAAAATATTTATACATTATTATTTAAAGAATTTAATCAGAGTACATAAAATAAATTTTATATTATTATTTAGTAACAAGTTATTTTTAATATAATTTAAAAATAATTATTCTAAAATTATTAAACTTATTGTGTAATTTATAGTTGAATAAGAATAATTTTTTTAATCGTAATCAAATTATGTCATCATATTATTATAATACGTGCATTCTACTTTTTCTCTCTTTAATTATATCTTTATCTATTAGTGTTCAAGAGCAAGGGTGACCGTATTTTTTTTTATCTTAGTTTAATTGTGAAAAAAATCAACTAAAGTAATGAATCATATTTGACTTTTACTTCATTATCTTGCCTAGTTTGTAGCATTCATTTCTTTTTTCACGCAAGGCTATGCAAAAGGAAATGCAAAAGGAAAGATAGGATACTTGTATGCATAAAGTGAGTTTAGATAGTACTTGATATTGAGTGTAACTATTATTGTTGGTGTAAGTCACTCTCTTGCTCTTTAGCAATTCACTCCTTTAGACTTCAAGACTCCTTCTTCTTAATTCTTCATCACTCGGTCAGGAGTAAACTTACAAAAGGTTCTCCAACTATGAAGTAAGTACTCTGTATCAAGAGAGTGTATTGTAAAACTAATAAAAACGTATCTTACTCATTGTAGAGAGCTTATTTGTAACATTGAGTCATGAATCATCTGACTAATAGAAAAATTTTAGCATATATTTGCATTAAATCAGTGTTAGCTGATTTCTCGGGAGGTAACCCTGATTTATAAGGAGGAATATTTGAATAATATCTTCAATAAATCAATATTAGCTTATTTCTCGGGGTGTTGCATGGATTTGATGGGATGTGACCCTGATTCGTATGAAGTTTTCATAACTACCTTAATTGTTATTTTTTACAAATGTGTTTTTAATATAGTTCCAACCGGTCGGTTGCAGAGTGTTTGAATCTTGGAACTAGGTGAGTCATAATCGATTAGGTGTAGTAATACACAAAGACCATTATCGATTAACCATTTATTTCTAGTAGATAATCGATTATGTATGAGAAAACACATGCAAGATAATCAATTAACCATTTTCTTTAGTACATAATCAATTATATATTACAAAACACATGCAATTATATCCTATATTTTGTAAGCAAAGTTGATTATGTGGTGTATTCAACCTCAACTATAATTAATTACCAATAATTTTAAAAATCATAATTAATTATATTACACGTTTAAGATCTATTATACTTATGTTTTATAAACTTGTATTGAAGTTTTTTTTTTTTACTTGGATTGAGGTTGTTGCTTTTGACTTTGGTGGTGTTGCTTCTTGACTGCTTGATTGTGTTCTCTAGATCCTCTTGACATTACTTTTGTGAAGCTCTTTCATTTTTTTTTTCGACAATGAATTAGTTAAATAAATAAATGAAACACTTTAGGGGTGTTCCTAACCCGTATACAAAGATCTCATAATGATGTTACCTATAAAATCTTAAAGTTGTAAAAGTGTCTTCACCAACCCAATTTAGTTTTACAATTAAAAGTGGAAGAAAAATGTAAACATGACTTAGCATTTGTAAATAATGGGATTTCAGAAAAGGAGGTTCTATAAATCGACCAAGTTGGAAAAATTTGTTTGGGAATGAT
>Ga0123342_1010107_pt1 | contig 10949 bp, 1 predicted proteins | sample Turbeawhitnodule_FD_89960 | JGI IMG/M metagenome (GOLD analysis project Ga0123342, IMG submission 89960) | Root nodule microbial communities of legume samples collected from Mexico - Turtle bean Mexico white nodule | ecosystem: Host-associated > Plants > Roots > Nodule | place: Mexico: Nepantla... | reverse complement strand
TCAATTCTGTCATGGGTGTTGAATGTTAGCAAAGTCCTCACAGTTCTTGATCTCTCACATAATGAACTTGATGGTGGCATAATAAAGTCCTTTAACTCTTTGTGTCAACTTAAGAAGTTGTACCTGGGTTCCAATAAATTGTCTGATCAACTCAGTGATTACTTACCAGAATTTTGTTCTGCAAAAGATTTAGAGGTGTTGAATCTCGACCACAACTCATTTGTTAATGGGTCACTTCCTGATTTTTCAATGTTTTCATCCTTGGAAAGACTATCACTTCAAAATACCAGTATTGTTGGGCCATTATCATTTGGTCACTTGCCTCGTCTTAAAGCTTTGGATCTTAGTTTAAACTATTTGAGTGGATCATTGCCTGTATTCGAGGTTACTAAATATTCCTCATTGCATTTTTTGGATCTTTCACACAACAAATTGAGTGGGACACTTCCATATACTATTGGACAACTTTCTAATCTCTGGTTTTTGTCCGTCTCCTCAAATGAGTTGAATGGGAACATTACTGAAGAGCATTTATTCAAACTATCTGGATTGAAGATACTTGATGTGAGTCAAAATTCTCTTTCATTTAACTTGAATTCAGATTGGGTTCCACCTTTCCAACTGGTGGCATTGTATGCATCATCCTGCATTTTGGGGCCTCAATTTCCAATGTGGCTTAAACAGCAAAGGAAACTTCAGGTGCTGCAAATCTCTAAAACCCAACTTATGGATGTATTTCCTGAATGGTTTGGGGACATATCATCAAGTTTGTTATACATAAATGTTTCCCATAATAAACTTAGTGGAGTCTTACCAAAATCATTAGCAGGTATGAAAACAGAGATCATGAGTACATGGGATTTTAGTTTCAACAATTTGTCTGGCCTATTGCCTCCTTTTCCTCCAGAAGTATATGAACTCTTTCTCTCAAATAATATGTTCACAGGGTTTGTATCCTCCTTTTGTGAAACATCCCCACAGTCTGTAACTTATCTTGACCTCTCTAGTAACGCACTCACTGGCCCCCTTCCAAATTGTTGGCAGAAATTTCAAAATTTGGAGGTTCTGAATTTGGCAAATAACAGTTTATCAGGGAGAGTGCCAGAGTCATTTGGCAATTTACAAAGTATTTTGTCGATGCATCTAAATAGCAATAAGTTCTCTGGTGAGATTCCATCTCTGACTCTTTGCAAACGAAGCTTAAGATTCATTGATTTTGGGGATAATAATCTTGAAGGAACATTAAAAACATTGTTAGAGTTGGATCATTTGGTTGTATTGCGTCTGCGAGGTAACAGGATCCGAGGAAGCATACCCACAAGTCTATGTAACATATTATCTCTTAAAGTATTGGATCTCTCATCAAACGGTATTTCAGGAGAAATACCAGAATGCATCGGTCACATAAGTGCTATGTTTGATACGGGATTTCGACGAGAAACCATTTTCTATGGAACGTCTGCACCTTTAATATTTCATGACAGTGGAATTGGACATTTTATTGATGAAATATCACTGACATGGAAAGGAAGAAACTATGAAATGGGGAGTGTTATTGCTTTTTATAAAGTCATTGATATTTCTAATAACCATTTAACAGGAGAGATACCGAAAAGTATAACATCACTAGTGGGTTTGGAGTCCTTAAATCTTTCAAGAAATAATCTTGCAGGATTCATTCCCGACAACTTTGGTCGTTTGGAGAGGTTGGATTCACTTGACTTGTCAAGAAACCATCTTCATGGTAGAATCCCAACAAGCTTTTCAAATATTCATTTCACTTACATGGACTTGTCTTTCAACAACTTATCAGGATTGATTCCGCTAAGCTCCGAACTACAAAGCTTTGATGTCTCTTCTTATGTTGGGAACATCGCGCTTTGTGGCAGGCCACTCGAAAAGCAATGCCCAGTAGAAGTGATTCCACAAAGAGGAAGAGTTGAAATAAATGACGATGAATTTGGGTTTTATCTCAGCCGATGGTTGGGATTTTGTGTTGGATTTTGCAGTGTTTGTGGAACTCTAATGGTAAAAAGTTCATGGAGACGTGCTTATTTTCAGTTGTTCATCACAGTAAACGATTGGATGTATGTGACAGCTGTTGTCTTTACAGCCAGAGTGAAAACAAGATTCCGAATTTAAGACCTAAAGGTAAAGAATTTGGCATCTCTTATTCTGTTATAATACCATAGCCTTCATTAATTCTTGTAGCCCACATTGCAATTTGTTGAAAAGCTTCAAATCTACTAGTAAACTTGCACCCTATGAGTAATGCTTGTTTATAATTTGAAATGATGAGATTCCATTTTTTTAAAAATATGGTAGGGCGTGGTGAGAGGGATATGAAGTTGGTTAATTTGAAGGAAGACACTCGAGATATCGTGAGTTTTGGAGCAGAGTGTCCCGTTACGGTTTTGTTGAGAAAGATGTATATAAATTGTTCTCGACCTCTACTCCTAAGTGATGTGTAGGAGTTATCAATGACAGTTTATATACAGTTTAACCCACTAAGGTGACTTTTAAGATAAAAATCTGACAGAACTCTAAGCTCTAAAGTGGACAATACTTCGAAGTGGTGATTGACCCTGATGATGTCATTTCAACGGATTTGAGGTTGGAACAAAAGAGGAATAAAATGCATCTTTTTACCATTGTATTTTCTTTATAATATGTTTATTTTTTTATAAAAAAAATTAATAAATATTTGAACACAATGCATGTAAAGAAGATGAAATAATTGGAACCAAACTAGACAAAATAGAAAAAAAAAGGAGGATGAGAGTATGTATATTGTGTCTCAATAGAAAATATGATGTGAGAGAAGAGAGTGAGACTTTAGATACATTAATATTGTAGCTTATCAGTTTCAGGACATTTAAGAGAGAGAAGTGGGAAGTGTTTGAGAGAGAAAGAAGTGAAAAACTTTTGATAAAGAAGAAAGTGGAAGTTACTAAGGTATATTTGATTTTCAGATTATAAAATTAAAAAGTAAGATTGAATACCAAAAAAAGAAAATGAATAATAAAATGACAAAAAGTCTCTTATTATATATTTCTAAGATAATAAAATAGAATATTAGTATAAGGATAAAATGGGAAAGTAAATGTGTACGCCAAAAATTTGTTAAAAGAATCCTCTTTATATATACTAGCGGGAACACAGGCACTCACGTGTCTGTGTATCCGCATTTTTCATTTTTATTATTTATATATTCATGTAATTTTAATAAATATTAAATTATATGAGAAGACATGTAAATTATCTAAATGCACTGATAACAATTTTATTAAGATTTTACATTAATTTTTTATATTTTCATTTTATTGTTTTTGAATATTAAATTTTGATTTAACTTGAGTGTAATGTTGAACTTTGTTAGGTTATCAAAATTAAAATCAAGGTTTAAAAAAATTGGAGCAGCAAATAATGTCAAAACATAATGAAAACGATAATGTTTCAAGTTTATGGTAACTCTCATGTTCATCAAATGCCTTATGCAAGGGTTGTATATTAGAAGTTGTAGAATTTATCACCATATCAATTGAATCCATGTCTTCCATGGCAAAGAAGTTTTAAAAAATAAAATAATAAACTAAATGCAAATTACCGAACTTCCAACTTATGTAATATCTAATAGATCAAAGCATCAGTAGATATAAAAGCTTTGCCCACAAACTGGCTTAGGATTCACTAAATTTAACATCTTATTTAAAAAGTATTATTCACCAAATTATCCATTATTAATATTTTTACAATATCTTTGTTGGCTTGATTGATCACTAAGATTTTCAAGAACACTACTAAATACATAAATCTGACATACATGAAAACAAAATAACTTGGCAAAAATAATTCAGGATCCAAAAATTTCATATAAAAGAAAAAAAAAACTCAAAAATCTTCCATTGTTTTGTTAGGTGTGTACTTTTGGAGTGCAATGTCAAGAAAATCGCCCAAATTAAAACCGGAATTGAGAGAGAATTGAATGGTAAATAAAAACTCAAATCTTCCTTGAATAAACATTTTCATACAAAAATATAAAAAAAAGTAAGAAAGTAATAGAAACAAAAAATATTCAAATCCTATAACAATGAATGAAATAAAACTTTGAAACTTCTTTTATAAAACTCTAAATTTGTACTAATTGTCCCATTCATTTACATCTAAAACCTCAAGAGCCATTGAAACATTTCACCGCTCCACCTAAGCGACGTGGCTTCGACGACTACTGCAAAGAACCTTCCAAAACTTCAAAACAACACCGAGAGCCATTGAAACATTTCACCGATTTTATCCCCAAACGGTTGGCTTCCGTATCATAATCTCCACCTAAGCGATGTGGCTTTGGCGTCTATTGCCAGTAAAGAACCAGAACTTCAAAACGACATAGTATTTGAAACAACCTTCTATTAAATAGAATTCCTTTTAAATAATAAAAATTAAAAAGTAACCAAATATAAACAAAAAAAGGGGCATAACTTGCTCATATCTTTTTTCTTTCACTCGCACTTGCAACCATTTGTTCCGGTAGTTCCTCTCTCTTTGGGTTCTCCTTTATCTTTAACTTTAGTTGTTCTTTGACTGTGAGGGACAAAGCTGAACTCTTTGGTGAGTATTTGTGGTTTCAATTTGATTGCTTCCATGTCGAACTCGCGGTGCCTCCTTGCGTCCTGGATCTCTCATTGGCTTCCTCTCCATTGCCTTATAAAATGAGACGCGTCTCTGCTTCGAACGCTTTGGGAAGTGTGAGAAAGAGGAAGCAACGGTGGTTGTTGTTGCTGTTGTACAATGGTGATTGAAGGGGAAGAACATGAAGCGTGAAGGAAGAGGGTTCAAGATGTGTCAAAATTTATGAAAAAGGTGAAAATTACTCCTTATAAGGAGTGGATGTAACTGGTGAAAACTACTCCTTCGTAAGAAAGTACTCATTCGTAAGAAAGTGGATGTAACCAGTGAAAACTACTCCTCTATAACCGCTTGGTAATAATGGAAAATGACAAAATGACAATGTACTTAAGAATTTTCAAAATTGCTCCCGTTTGGTCACTACTCATGTTTCTTAATATTTATTTCTCTCTCATAAAACAAACATTCTCTTTCAATTCAAAACGGTTGCTCCATTTATTTCAAATATTTTTTAAATTTATTTCTCTCACAAAAAACATACACTCCTCCCATTATGCAAGAAAACGGTTGTTGCATTTATTTCAAATATTTTTTAAATTTTCTCTCTCATAAAACACATACACTCTCTCATGTAATTTTCAATAATAAATTATCTCTTTCAATTCAAAATGGTTACTCCACTTATTTCAAATATTTAAAAAAAATAAGAAATGACGCAATGCCCAAAATACTTAAATAAAATTAAATATTAATTTATGGATAAAATAGGAAAATTTTTTAGAACAGTTAAAGGGAATCCCCTTTATATATACTAGCGGAAACACAGGCACGTAGTGCCTGTAGGTACCTATATAGAGGAGAGTAAGTGGAAAGTAGGATATGTGGGTTATGTGTAGTGGAGAATCATAAAATCTGTTTCTTAAATCAATTTTAATAAAAAAAATATCAGTTTAAATCAGAAAAGTAACGTATCAATTATCAGTTTACAAATATCTTTAATTTTTTTATTATTTAATAGAGAAGAAGATCTTTAAAACAGAAAAGTAACTAATCAATCTCTCCACTCTCTCCATTCTCTCTACTGAGTTAAATAATAACAAATAAAATAAATTTTAAAATTAAAAAATTATTTTATTAATTTTTGAAATTATAAATGTCCAAATAACCAAAATAAATTAATACAATAAATTATTAAGTAAAGATAAAATAAAAAAAAAATTAAGAGCAATTAAGAGGGAAATAAGAAATGACACAATGACCATAGTACAATAATAAAATTAAATATTAATATAAGGATAAAATAAGAAAAAAACTTAAGAACAATTAAGAGGGGAATCCCCTTTTTATATACTAGCGGGAACACATGCGCGGACATTTCTTATTTTTTCATTTATATAATTTATGTTTAATATTAAAATTTGAATGAATAATATTATTATTTGCACATTTATCTTAACAATATAAATTTATAGTATATTATAAATAAAAAATGTCATTATCATTATTATGTAATATTATTATACTTTGTGTGAATTGGCTTAACCAAAAGAGATGAAATATGAAGAAAATTAGCCATACACATTTCAGAATCTAAAAATTAGAGTTTTTGAAGCATTGAGGAGACGAAATACATGGTGAAGTGACTATGATGAAATGTGAAGATGAACAGTAATACACTGTTTCAGAATCTCAAAATTAGAATTTTGAGAAGGCAGGAGACATAGTGGCAGCCAAGGAAGACTGTGTGCGCTTGCATTTAGATGGCTTGAAACTTCTCGATTTCTTCTTCTCTATCTCCTTCTTCCTCTTGTGCTTGAGAAATATGAAAGAAAACGCACCAAAATTGAATTTGCACGCACTTTGGACTCTGTAGAAAGAATATCAAATAGCATTAGACAATAGTTTTTAAGATGTTTCTATATTCTTCCTCTCTCATAGTTTTCTTATATATAATTTTTTTTGCCTAAAAAAAAGTAACCGTGCATAAACCCACATTTCACCCCTCTCTCTCCACTCTTCTCTAATAAAACGTATCAATCTCTCTACTCTCCTGTCCATTAAGTGAGAACAAATAAAATAAAATTTTAATATTAAAAAACGCTTATTTAATAATGAAGAATATTACTTTTAAAACAGAAAAGTAACAAATTTCTCCACTCACCTGCCCATGAGAACAAATAAAATAAAATTTTAAAATTAAAAAACGCTTATTTAATAAAGAAGAATATTAGTTTAAAACAGTAACCCATTCCTCCACTCTCCCGCGAGTTAAGTGAGAACAAAAATAAATTAACGTACCAATCTCTCCACTTTCCTGTCAGTTAAGTAGTGAGAACAAATAAAATAAAATTAAAAAAATTAAAAAACTGTTTTATTAACTTCTAAAATTATAAAATGTCCAAATAACCAAAATAAATTGATAAAACAAAATATTAAGTAAGGATAAAATAGGAAAACAATTTAGAACAATTGAAATGGAGAATCCAAAATGTCCAAATAACCAAAATAAATTGATAAAACAAAATATTAAACAAGGATAAAGTAGGAAAACAATTTAGAGCAGTTAAAGTGGGGAATCCCATATATATATATATATATATATATATATATATATATATATATTTATCGTTAATTTGGAAAACCCACTTTTTAGAATAATTAAAATTTAAATTTTCAATTAAAAAGGAGGTGAAGGGATGAGTTTCAATTTCCTAAAATGTCATATATCATCTCACACAGAATCAAACTTAACCAAATCAAATAAGTGCGGATCAAATTGAAAAAAATCATTATCACTAAAAATAAGTGTCTACTAATATATTTGGTATCTAACTTGTCTCCAAGAGTATACTTGTGAAACATAACTAATCAAACAAGAGATTAACTAAAACTAAACAAACTAACCAAAAAATATAATTAAAGAAAAGAATTGAATTATCAACAAGCGATGCAAAATAATTCTTTTGACATAAATCAGATTTCAAAAAGACTAACATTTAAACATAAACTGTTATGGTAAATTGAAGAACAAAACTTTATTCAACCGAAACTTCAAAATTCATTGCGAAATCACCAAAGAATCAACTCAAAAGAGTTTCATTATTCTTCAATACCAAGGCAAAACAAAAGAATTACAACGAAGAAAATTAAGAAAACTATTATGTTATGTTTTTCGAACGTGTTTCGCTATGAAGACTTTTCTCCTTCTTCTTGGAGTTTGCATCATTTTAAAGTTTTCTTCTCCAAGGATCTAAAAAATATAGTCTTAGCTTTCAATTTTCCAGAAAATTAAAAAAAAAATCTAGTATCGCGATTTTGTTTCTTTTGTATTTTTGTTGATGTCTTGTTTTCAATTCTATTTATGGGATTTTATGGATTTTGTTCTTTTACTCTCATACTTAGATTTTGCTTTCCATTTTGAACTTTTGCTTAATCACTAGTAGACGTTTCCTTCAGACCATCTACCAAAGAGTCTAACCTTCATAATTTGCATTAGACTCATTCTGCACCTTTATCTTAATTATACTTGATGATTCTGAGGTGTTTTCTTTACTTGAACCCTAGTAGATGTGTCGTTGAACCATCTACTATGTGTAACTTCTAGACCGTTTAGTTAGACCTTCCATCTAGTGAAATATTAGACCATTTACTGTATCTAAAAATAAAAAATTAGGATAAATAACGATTTAGACCTAAATAAACTTAATTACATGAATCTTAGTTAAAACATCAAATTTATTCATGATTAAATTCATCAAAATTTATAATTAAAACTTGAAAGTATGAGCTAAACTATGCTCATCAATTTATAAGATAAATGTTAATAGATTCAACTTTGTTGTTTGTTGATTGAATATGATAACTCAATTGTTATAAATTCCTCTTCAATTTCTATAAATATAAAAAAAAATACACTAATATGAGAAATAAAAGTAATATATTTATTATGAAAGCAAAATTAATTTAATCAAATTGTTTCAATATATCTATTGATTATTCTTACGATCAAGTATTGTTCTTTCCACATAAACATAAAAAGAGTGAGATCTTTGAGAATTTAAATTTGATCTTTTGAGACGTTTTTAAGTTTGATTTTTTATACGTGAACGCTTATAAGAATATACTCTTTTTGACATTAGTATGTATTTATAGATTTTTAGATTCCTAAATAAAAACTTAGTATAACCAAAAAATTATATGTTTAGTATTTGAAAACAGTTTTGAATCTGAGTCTGGTACCCGTTTCGTTAATTAAGATACTACTATTCATTTAAGTTTCATAATATAATTATTTAACATACAAAATACTAAAATATAAGACTGTATCAATTAACATTTTCTTAAAGTAAAAGATACATACAAGGAATATAAATGAAATTGAAAGAATAAAAATGTAATTCAAAAATTTAAAGGAATCTGAAAATATGGTTGAGATTATATTTGAATTAAATTTAATGTAGACATTTTGTTGTGTTTGTCAATGTATATATTGTCTTTTGGTCAATGTATATACTTGCAGATATCTTTATTTTAACCTTTTATTTTTAAATAAAATTATTTGAAAAAAATTCTTTAAAATATAAATTTGGAGAAAAAATTAATTTTGAAATATAATTAAAATAAAATTACATAATAAAATATTGATATAGCTAAATTTGGTTTCTTTAAAAGATAAATTTAAATAACTTGCACCATGAAATCTAAATTTTAAAAAATTAACCCTTTTAAAAACAACTTCAATTTCTTAAGTTGAAATAAAAAATATATAAATTACATTCAAAGTAATTCTTCAATACTTGGATAACTTTATTTTGATTTTTAATATGTTTTACAATATCTAAATAAAATTTGTTAATAATGATAACGGATATGGATTTTTTTGTCAGCTATTAGTGACGTATTGCAGAAAAGTCTTGCCCGGAACACATGTTTTTAGGTGACTATACTAATTAAGTAGACTTGGAAAATTCTAGGAATATGGGGAGAACTAAGACAACACTCTAAAACATCTTCTAACTATAGTGAAGATTGTTCTCAGCTTCTTCTAATTGCTGTCTATAAATCTCTTGCCCTCACTACTTTCTCTTCATATCTCCTTCTTACAATCTTCTCAAAACTTAGAGCTCATCACCATGCTTAGTAGCAGACTCTATCAGTTTTGTGTGGCAACCACTTTATGCATCTTTTTATCTCATGCAAGTTTCCATGCAGAGATGTGTGCGGAGACAGGGAAGCAAGCTCTTCTCAAGTTGAAGGAAGGTTTTGTTCATCAAACGGAGCTTCTATCCTCCTGGAACGGTGATGATTGTTGCAAATGGAAAGGAGTTTCATGCAATAATTTAACAGGTCATGTAACCTCACTTCATCTCACATTTTCAAATTTTACAAAAGTTGAAGATTTAAACTATCTTCTAGACACAATGCCAGTGATGGAATTTTTCAGTGGCACTACAGCATTGGGAGGTATTATAGATTCTTCAATATGTGAACTGCAGCATCTCACTTTCTTAGACCTCAGTCATAATGACTTAGTGGGAGACATCCCAAAATGCATTGGTTCACTTGGTCAATTGACACATCTAAAACTTGCATGGAATGGTCTTAATTCCGTTTCATATGCTTTGTCAAATCTTTCCAATTTACAATATCTTGACCTTGGGAAAAATGATTTTGTTGCAAGTGACCTTGATTGGCTTTCTCACCTTTCTACTTTGAGATACCTTGATCTTTCAAATAACAATCTTGGTGCAGTTATTGATTGGCCATCATCAATAAGTAAACTCCCTTTTCTATCTGAACTCTATTTAAATGACTGTGGACTCCCTCAAGTCAATCCTGAATCAATCTCCCACATCAATTCTTCCACTTTCCTCCAAATCCTCAGTCTATCAGGAAATAAGTTTGACTCTTCAATTCTGTCATGGGTGTTGAACGTTAGCAAAGTTCTTAAATTTCTTGATCTCTCACATAATAAACTTGATGGTGGCATAATAAAGTCCTTTAACTCTTTGTGTCAACTTAAGAAGTTGTACCTGGGTTCCAACAAATTGTCTGATCAACTCAGTGATTACTTACCAGAACTTTGTGCTGCAAAAGATTTAGAGGTGTTGAATCTAGACCACAACCCATTTGTTAATGGGTCACTTCCTGATTTTTCACTGTTTTACTCCTTGGAAAGACTATCACTTCAACATACCAGTATTGTTGGGCCATTATCATTTGGTCACTTGCCTCGTCTTAAAGCTTTGGATCTTAGTTTAAACAATTTGAGTGGATCATTGCCTGTATTCGAGGTTACTAAATTTTCCTCATTGCATTTTTTG
>Ga0123342_1010106_pt1 | contig 10949 bp, 3 predicted proteins | sample Turbeawhitnodule_FD_89960 | JGI IMG/M metagenome (GOLD analysis project Ga0123342, IMG submission 89960) | Root nodule microbial communities of legume samples collected from Mexico - Turtle bean Mexico white nodule | ecosystem: Host-associated > Plants > Roots > Nodule | place: Mexico: Nepantla... | reverse complement strand
GGTTATTTGATGCTTTTTAGGTTTTTAGGTTCTTAGAGCGGACTTTGCTTTTGCCTGTTAGGTTTAGAGGGTACTGTTAGACGTTGAATTATGTATTTATTGTATAAGGGTTGATCCACCCCTGAAGTGGCTCGCATTTATATTTTTGTTATTGCTGATAAAAAAAAATGGGTAGAAAACGTGTTCACAAGTCATAACCCCTCATTAATACTAGTTGAAAACAAATTCTGGATCTAAGATTCAATTTATTATTGTTTAACGCAATAAAAAAAATTCTAAAACCCTCTGAATCCTAATTTTTAGTGCTTAATTAATTAAAATAACGCCTTAATACACTGCAACATATCCTACGTCAGAATTCTCATGAATTCAAAGTCAGGTCTAAAACCAGAAAAACAATTCCAATAAATTAAGTGGCTTAGAAGAGTGATTCGGTGTAACAGGGACCTAAAGAGTTCGAGAAATAAATCTTGCTCAAATTCTTCCTTCATTATTTTATGTATTAAATTTTAATTATTCAATAGTTGAATAATATTTGGCTGTACATTAAATTTCAATAGTTTAATTTATGAGTAATATTTAAATACTATATATTTATTCTAAATGTGAGATAAATATACATTGTTAGATAATTTTATAGTCAATATTTACTTATATTTTTAAAATTTAAACTACAAGTTGAAAGATTAGCTTTATTTACAATAGTGAAAACTATAAGACTTACTTTTAGAGACATAAATTTTAATGCATAAAAAATAAAATGACTATAAATAAAATATAACAACCTCATTATTTATTTTACAATTATCCTTTTTCCATACTCTTTATTATTTATCTATATTTTCTTTAATTTTTTTCTAAGATTAAAGTCTGGCGATTATTTATTTTCATAACATATTGCTAGCAACGAGAAGAACAAGATGGGCTAAATAAGTTCTTGATGAGTGTTGTATTAAACTATTTTCTTCTTTCCTTTGGAATATTGGTTAAAGGGAGATATGTTGACTTAAATTTTGAAAGTTTTTATAGAAGTGTGCATAAATAATCTTGCTAATAGGCATGAGGGGTTTAATTATATCATTTATTTAATTGAATATTATTTTAGATGTATGAACTATATGATTATCGAAATTAGGTGAGGTTAAAATGTGATTATATACACTGATCTTATTATAATTATTAGGTAATCAAAATGTTGGGATAAAGTTTAATATATGTTATATCAATTATTTTGAATATAACTTGTGTCAGACAATTATTTACACATAGTATATACATTTTTTTTCATATATATTGAAAATTAAAAATATGTAATTTTGAATGCCAATTTTGTGGGTTATTGTTAAAGTGATAGACTAATAATTACATACACAACCACTCAATGTCTCTCGAGTGTCATCATGGACACCCAATTAATAGAATATATTGTTTAAATTACGATTTCAGACTAAGTGAGTGAGAATTAAAGTGCATCTAATGCTCAAGTGTCAAATGGTCGTTCAAGTATTTAAACAACAAAAAATCTAGCTTAATCAACAATACGGTTGCTTAAGCGTTGAAGAAATAGTTTTCTTGGTAACTCTATAACTTGTTGGGACATACAACTAGTCTCCTTACCCAAGTGTTGATGTGATGCTTGAGCAATAGGAGAGGAAGAAGACCGCTTAAAATGAGTGAACACTAGAGTAATTATCACCCAAGCAATGAAAGGTTGCTCAAGTAAGGAAATATTTCTTTATGTGAGACAACAATTTTGCTCAAGCGAAATGACTCTCTCAAGGAATGTGCACTTGATGATGTTGTGTTTAAATGATGATATGTAGATGTAATTTGAATACATATGTGTGCTTGAGGATTATAATGATTATAGGATTCATGTTATATATATATATATATATATATATATATATATATAATGTTTATTGTATGTGAATATTTATTTGTATTATATTGTAACCTAATATGGTTGTGTGTATTGATATCGAAATATAATGAGATTTGTACATTAGACTATTACAAAGTGCATATAATATATCAAAATGATGTTTTTAAAATGATTTTTAATTTAGTTAATATAATAATTAATTACTTTTTGTTTCTAAAATTAGTTTATATTTTATGATTTTCTTGTAGTGGGATAATTTGAATTTTCTTCAACTTATTATTCGATTTGCTCCTTCTATTTTATTTTATCTTTAAGAACGAGATAACTAACTTAAGAAAATTGGAGGCTGGTGTAGTTCAGATCATTGAAGGCCATGTTGAGTAAAGTCGTCCCTTAGATGCTGAAACTTTTTTCTCATCATATTGGTTTCAGTCTGAGAAAAAAATTGAAAAACGATATAGAAGGATAATATATATAATTAGATGTTATAGTTGACTTGCACACAATTACTTATTTTATCTCACTCAAGGTGCTGTTTGGCTTCTTCCCTTATCTTCCCTAGAAACAAACATAATGATGTAAGCCACATCATGTCTCTGTTACCACTTCTGCCTTACGTGAGCAAAATTCTGGGTGGTCTTGGCCTACACACTTGTTCGGTTAGGACCTATTCAATTTCATTACATTTAATAAAATTTATATTTAACTGCTTAAATTTCCCAATATTTTTTACTAATTTGACGTGAACCACATACAATGTGAGCATAAAAGTGTAAACTTTAACTGTATATTCAAAATGGTCAATATTAAAATAACTTTTATTATTGGTATATATAGTATATCAGGAAAATTCATGTCTGTATAAAAAGATAGGTAAAAATTTGAATCATATAATCACGTAAAAATGTAATTTAAAATTTCATGCATAAAAAGCATTTTCACCTATTACGCTAATTCCTTTTGGTTGAACCCAGCAATGTTATTACTACTTTTATTATCTCTTAAAAAATAAATTGTCATTTGTAGTAATATTAACTATAACATAAAATATATGTTTGAAGATTTTATTTTGTGCATTTTAGACTTATTTGAATGAATGATTTAATAAAATTAATAAATATGAAACATTTTAGAGAGTACAATATCATTATATAAAGTAGAAATGAATGATTTAGATTGTTTAGAAGTAAAATCAATTTTCAATTTTGGAAGAAATATGTAAATTTTCAAGTTTTGTATAATTTATCTAGTAGAATTTTATTTATAAAATTAACTTCACTCTTCGACTTCGACTTGGACTTCATTTATTTAGTGGGTTCCAATGAATTTAACAAATTTACTAAATTTGTCCACTAAATTGGAGTTGCATATAAATTCAAACTTGAAGCAAGTAAGATATTTTTCCTAATTAAATCTTAATAGATTGATTTTGTTTCACAGTGTAAATAGTATGAATGAATATATAAAGTTTTTTATATGATAATTTTGATTGAATTAATGTATGATATGTTAAATTTAATTTCTTAATTCAAATATTTAGCATATAATATATTGATCAAGTTTGTGTCGTGTAAGTATTAATTAAATAAACAATAATTAATAGAGATATTTTTATTTTGGTGATGGTCTACATCATATACATTCAGACATTAAATAGTCAAAAGTTAATAAAAAAATCTTTGTATCATGGACACATTTTAGATATACGATTGTTTTGTACATTGAAATTATCCTACGAAGAACTCTTTAGATAAAAAAAAATGTATATTAATTAGATATTAATCTTTAATAAGATATATTCCATATAAATGTTTTGGAAGATAAGTATTCAAATATTGTATTTGTATTCACTTGATTTTAGGTTCACATGTTGATTCTAAGTATTTTAAAATGGATTAGATAGATTTTAAGTATTTTTAAATGGACTAGTGATATATTTGTATTATAATTTATTTGTATATCAATTTCAATTTTTTTTATTAGCCATAAACAATGAATAAATGTGGGTCACTTTAGGTGACCCAACCCTTATATAAGACACACGACTTTTAACCTTTTCCACATCACACTTCCCGCCAACACCTAACACTACTTAAATAAGTTCGGAAAGAACTGTCTACAACCATCATTCTTATACCTAAACAAAACATCAAAACATCATCTCCATACAGACCAAAGGATCAACACAGCAATCAGAGAAGGAGAAAATCACATTCTGCGACTTGGAAGTAACCCAAGCTCATGCTTTTAGTTGCACCAAAGTGAATACTTCCAATACATCTATTACTCCCCCTCTAAATATTACTCTTTCTATGTTTCCAGATTTCGTTGACAACTGTGATCCAAATCACTCCACAAACCTCATTTACCGAAACTGACTCGTTGCACAACCTAAAAGAAAATTGTAATACACGAGATCTTACGTACATTTAGAAATAATTTAAACATATCATATCATGTGATTAATATACAAGAATAACATATATTTAAAGAATCATACGCATAAAATAACTATTTATATATTTAGGAGACAAGAGAAATACTTGGTTAAGACTAATTGTTGAATGGTTATAGGAATGGGTATTTAATTAAAAGTATGCATATATATGCTACCTCTTTGGTTGTTGTAAATAGTAAAATAAACTTATGCCAATCAGATTTGATAGTTAACAATCTATTAAAATATATATTCCATCAACCAGAAGAAATGTTTCATACTGGAAAAACTAGGAAAAAAACACAGGAAGCGTTGACCGCTATGACTTCATGGCTTCTTTTTTTTTATCAGCATGACTTCATGGCTTGTTCACTCACACACATAATTTATATCATTTATATATATATATATATATATATATATATATATATATAATTTATGATTTAACATTTTATGACTTAAATCAAATATTCTTATGAGACATATATAATTTATTGCAGTAATCATCATTGGTGACGAGCCAAGTAGTTAATTTTTCTAGATGCAAAACCCTAGTAATGGAACTTGGATAATGAAGATGATTAATTACTGGTGGGAGATCATGTTTATAAGTGATTAAGAATCAGGAAACAATATTGGAACCTAAATTGCTACTTTGGAATTAAAATAGAAAAAACTTATGACAACCTGATTTATTCAATAACCATATTTTTGTAGTTTGAAATAAAACCAAAAAAAAGTATTATAATATTTTGCCTGCTTCTTAATAATTACATAATGATAATAGCACCAATCTCTTAATGGAATCTCAATAAACTTATCTTGATCAAGTCTATCTACTAGCTACAGTTCGACAGATACTGCAGTCTTGTATAGGCTGTTGAATGAAATATATGTTTTTGTCCTATCTCATAATTTTCATTGTTACAAAAGACAAAAACAGATCAATAATTTTGCTCTTGCAACTAGTAAAATACACAACTCAGTTACAACCCCACCTCACTCCCCTTCTTCATCAATTCATATAATTGTTTTTTACCTTTAATTAAAACAAAGCATTTGTCGATATTGTCAATAATTATTTTTTTAAGAATTTTGTTTATATTTTTTCCATTTTGCTTAAAGAATTTGTACTCAATTTTATTTGGATCACACGCTTGTTATTACTTAATTACTTTGATGACAGACTTAAAATAAGTATAAATTTTTGGTGAAAAAAAATAATCACATTTGAACAACTTACAAGGTTAGCCCACTCTAGCCATAACTTATTAAATGGCCTTTTGAGAACGATTAGGGTCATGTGAGGACAAAAATGCATGATCAGATCGAGGTGGTGAAAGGGTGATAAAATAAAACGTTGTTTAAGGCAAAATTTATATTTTCTTTTACTTCAAATTTTTACGTGACATCACAAACACTTAATCAAATGCATGAAATCTAATTTCTTCTGTCGCCTCTTAATTTTTTACTCTAAATTATGTTATCGAGGCAGATCGATCGATAAATGTCTTGATAATAGAAACGACAAGGTTTCACATATATTCAATTTCAATCTGCATAAGTGCTATATTACTCATAATGGCTTTTTCTAGAGTTATTAAGTGATTTTAAGAGCTCTGTTAATTAACTTGTTGCTTGATAAGACTTTCATTCAAACTTGAGATTTAGAGTTTTACACGTAACTAAAATATAAAGTTATAAAATATGTCTAAAAAATATGCATGACTTGGTGAGTTTGCAGAATATACATTATCTTCATTTTTGTTTCATATGTTGTTTTGGTCTTTACTGTTCAACAATAATGAAAATCTTTCTCATGATAAACGTGGATATATAGTACATTATCTACACCACTAAACATGCATGTATTTAGAATTTAAAACCAGCACCTCCCCATTATTTCTTTTTCGTTATATCTCTTTTTCTTTGTTCATAACAACCAGCAATGGATTGTACAGTGATCAGTTTTCAACTTTTGTTTCTTCTATTGCGAGACCCACTTTTTGTTTGTGACCATAGTTTGACAGAGATGGAATTTTGTCCACTTTTAGGGCAAGCATGGGAGACGAAACCAAAGAAAATGGTAAGAAAACATGCTTCACCACTCAATATATTAGGCATATTCACTCTCTTTTCTTTCTTTATTTTATCCTACTTTTAGCTTTCCTTCAATGCATGCAATGGATATATACAGATATGTATACAAATTGAACTTTGTCTCTTGTGTATAATTTTTTTTTTCTTCTTTCAAACATGTTACATTGACATTGGATAAAGCTATTTTAGGGGGAAAATGACCCCATGAAATTAATTATGTAGAACAAATGTTCAATTCTAGTAAGCTGACCCTTGAAGAAAAACAGAAGCTAATTAAATTAATTATGGCAATTGAAACAATGTGTATCTTCAAGATTTTATGATTAATAGACACGTTATACCAAGTCTTCAAACAAACTTCACTCGAGGCATCTCATTAAGGTCATTTCCGGACAACAAATTCTTCTTGATTCTCCATATTTTCGTCTGGAATCTCGTATTTTTTTTAAATATCAAAATTGTTTATTTTGAATTTTATAATCTCTGAAATATAAACTTTTTATTTTAAATTCTAAAATACAAATTTATATTTTAGATCTTATAATTCAAAATATAAATTCATGAATTATGGAATTCATAATACGTTGTATTTTAGAATTTAAAATATATTTTTTATATTTTAAATTATACAATTTAAAATATATTAAATTTATTAATTTATATTTTTAATTATGTAATTCAAAATATTAAGAATTTGTACTTAAAATTAACAATTCAAAATAATAAAAAAATTTATTTTGGATTGTGCAATCTCTAATATATATATTTTTATTTAGACAATAAAAGTGATTGTGGTGGTGGCGCGAGAGGTTATGGCAGTAGCCGTGGAGGTGGGATTAGTATGACAATGGTGTTGGAGCTAGGGAGCTATTGCGGCTATCGAAGCTAGAAGTGGAAGTTGTTACCACTGGAAAGGGAAAGAGAGGTGTTTAATTAAAAAAAATAAGAAAAGAGTAAAATTGTTATTTCACTTCTTCTATAGGGTGCAGGAAGAAAACATGAAGGTGCAGGAAGAATTGTCCTGAGTTCCGTAGTGACATGAACAAATTTGTTGGACGAGATGATTTGATGATGGGCCTTGAAAACTACTTGCTTCTTCATAACTGTTCTTTAAGATTGGACCTATTCATCAATGTAAAGCCCAAAACACTAAAGTTTTCCAAGGATTTACTATTTTCACCTCCTAAATTGATATTAAATCTCACCTTTTCATAAGTTTGCTTGTTTAGGAAAATGCTGTCAACGTTTTGCAGACTAACAACAACAGCAAATAGGTTGTGTAACTCCATAAGATTTTGTTAATGATTATGTTTGGATGTCAATCCAGGTTCTACTTTTTTTTAAAGTAGGAGTTAAGCTTGTTTGATTTTATTAGTAAGTTGTTTTTACTAATTTAACGATTTTAAATGTTACTTAAATTAGTGCTTTTTGAAATATTCACTTCTGATTTTTTATATTTAGTTTATTTTAAAATTATTTATTCCTTTTTTATTATATAAGCTAAGCTTCTTCTTTTCTGTCTTTTGTAAGGTAAAGTTTATTATATTTTTTATATTTTTTTTTTCACTTTTTTACATCATTTATAATAAATAATAAAAAATAGTTTTTCATATTTAAACAATTATATTATTTGCTTTCTTTGAAAAATCATTATGTTATTTGTAATATTTGTTTTATATATTATCTTGATATTAAATTTGAAGATATTGATATTAGAATGGAATTAATTCAGTGGATGAAATCCCAAACACATGATTGGTTGAGAAACCCCATCTGTTAAGATAGGGTGGACCTTTTACCTGTGTGTTCAAGTATTGCATTCATTAAACACACTGCTTTCACAAACATGTTTGAAAAGAGAATATATATATATATATATATATATATATATATATATATATATATATATAATTATTTATTATCAGATAAAATATTCATGAAAATCAAATTTGCAATCTTAAATGGTGGGATTCATATATAATGCAAGACATATACATTTTGCGTTCCTTTAAAATAAAATATGACAACCTTAACATTTTGTAAAAAAAGATTTTGACAAGAAAGAAAACAAGAGGATGGATGTTGAGGAAGAAGGAAAGAGGTTAGTTAAGCAGAGTTTGGAGGTGATAAATGGTGGATGGAGGGAGGAGGAGCAGCAATGAAATGTTTAACGAGGTGATGGAGTCGGTTTTGGTGGAGATGATGACGAACCTCAGCCCCATGAGATCCGGTTGGGTCAAAGCTGGTGAGAAGGGGAACACCCTTCTCCTGCAAAAGTGTGGCCAGACCAATCTGATGGTCAACAAGAGGGTCCTCATGGCACCCACTCACCATCACGCGCCACGACAGCTCCTTCACCCTCTCCAAAATCACACCGCCATCGCCACCACGAGGGTTGCAATACTCGTGCTCGCGGTCAACCCCAACGGGCAACGACAGCTCCCACAGCACGTCACACACGTGCGGCGCCAAAACCGGATCCTCCGCAAGTCTCACCTCAGAAGGAACCCTCTCTGTGGCCCCGAAAAACGGTTGACTCAATATCAGCCCTCGGATCTTAAGTGGCTCCAGGTAATTAATCCCATCGGAGTTAGTTTCCGCAGCCACACGTAGAGCCGCGTGGTACGCGATGTTCGCTCCGGCGCTACTTCCCATGAGGTAACAGTTGGCATAGTCGGCGTGGTTTCTCAACCAATCGTGTGGCTTGGATTTGAGCCAGGAAAGCGCTTCGACGGCGTCGTCGTAGGCGGCGGGGAGTCGGTGTTCGGGGGCGAGGCGGTAGTCCACAGAAACGACGATGGAATTCGTGTCTTTTGCGAGGTTTACGCAGGCGTCGTGGAAGAAGCTTGTGGCGGCGCTGAAGAGGATGAAGCCGCCGCCGTGGAAGTAGACGATGAGAGGGAGGTTGGTGGAGGAGTTATGCAGTGCTTGGCGTGGGAGGAATATGCGGGCGAAGGTTTGGTTTGATTGGTTGATGGTTGCGTCTTGGGTGAGGACGGGGATGGGGAGGGTGGGATCGGACGTTGGATGGGTGAGTGGGTCTTGACGCAGGCGAGTGAGGGTGTCGTCGGAGTTGTGGAGAATTTTCAGATGGTGGAAGGGATCCACTTGGCTACCCTCAAACATTGTGCTTCTCTACTATTTGTTCTTTAGCACCTGTTTCAACTTCTTCTCCTTCATAACCCTACCCAATAATTAGGAAAATATTTTTTTCATATCACACACATTATTTTATTGGTTATTAACATATCACCACACCAATAAGTAACTCCACCCCGTTACCCAATAATTAAATTTTATCATTGACTTAATTGAATATAATAATTTAGTAAACATGGCTTCTTCATTACTAAAGAGACGTTAAAAAATCCCAAAATTCTATAAAACTAATAATTTCGAATAAACATTAATCAATTGTTGATAAAATTTTGGCAAAAAATATTGTTAATGTTCCCTAGTAGCATAAACATATGCTCAATGTATTTTAATTGTTTTTAGTTTAAAATATGAATTATTTTAGCCACTGTTTTTTTATCTGTTTTTTCTAATTTCTTATTGATTTATCATTTAAAAATATACTATTAATATTTATTTTTATAACACCTCTTTCTTTTGTTTTATATTGTGTTTGTATTTGCGTGAATAGTGTTTATCATCGAAAAGGATTTGAGGTTCCGTTTTGGTGTATTGATGTGAAAAGAATAGGAGAGGTGGAGAGATGAGAAAATTGATAAAGGAGTATCTGGCTAGACCAATGTAATTTTAGTCTTTGCCCTTCACTTTATGCAAAAAAAAAATCTGCACGTAAGGGTAGTAGTGAATGAAACACTAGATAGTATGTTAAATGCATTGAGGTAAGCAGTAATAGATAAAAAACCAAAAAACTAGACCAACGTCGGATTATAGAATAATAATAATAATAATAATATTGATAATGTTAAATAATTCGTATTTTTTTACCTTACATATTTAAATGAGTTTTATACATAAATAACTCATTCATATTTAACTTTTAATTAAATTTTAAGACAAAGAAAAAATTATAATCTTGTAATTTTATCAATTAAATTCGTTACACATGCATTTTATATGGGTAAATTCCTTATCTAGCACCATTTACACTTTTATTTCCCTAACTAGCACTCTTTTGCTTTTATTTCCCTATCTAGCACCCATTTGTTTTTATTTCTCTATCTAGCACCCTTTTATTTTTTATTTCCCTATCTAGCACCCTTTTATTTTTTATTTCCCTATCTAGCACCATTTCAAAAATAAATAAATAAATAATAAATTATTATTTTTTTGATAATTTTAATTTTGAATGCATTAAAAAATAAGTATTTTTAATGTTTAAAATAGTTAGAAATATAATTAATGAATAAAGAAATGAGTTTTTACAAAATAAAAAAAAAAGTAATAAATTAAAAATGCTTAGTTTAAAATTATTTTTTTAATAATGAAGAAAATAAGAAATTAAACCCTACAACAACATAAAAGTTGAATCTATAAACATAAATTAGTATTTTT
>Ga0123342_1010105_pt1 | contig 10950 bp, 11 predicted proteins | sample Turbeawhitnodule_FD_89960 | JGI IMG/M metagenome (GOLD analysis project Ga0123342, IMG submission 89960) | Root nodule microbial communities of legume samples collected from Mexico - Turtle bean Mexico white nodule | ecosystem: Host-associated > Plants > Roots > Nodule | place: Mexico: Nepantla... | reverse complement strand
TTTCTATATTCTGTATTAGAGCTAATCAATTCTTTAGAATAGACACTTACAATTATTAAACTTGATATAACTGTGTGAATGTTATAATGAATTTGATTCTTTAAGAAGTAGATTATAGTTCAGGGAAGAAGATAAGTTTAACACAACCATCGATAACAATGAGTGACAAATGCAGTGAAGAAAAATGATATTCTATTATACAGAGGAGGAGTTTGACTGAAATAGAAGAAACTTGATAGTGGATTGAGTGGACGCCTAATGATATTCTAATCGCATGAAGAGGAAAGAAATTAGTTAGTAAAATAAGAAAAATATATAAAATTTATTGTTATAGATTGTTGTAAAATTTATTGATTTTTATTTTGGCAGTTGGTTTGTATTATTGATTTCTATTTAGCCATTTAAAAATGTTTCTAACTGGAGTTTTAAATGAATCATTTATTGGAGTATTAAATGAATCATTTATTGGAGTATTAAATGAATCATTTATCAGAGTAGTCCCTTTTTTACTCATTTTTTTTTCTTGAATGGAATTGGAATCAAGAGATCGATTGAGTTACTCCTCAATCAGTCGGTTGGTCCTTTGCTCCTCCTTCTCAGCTAAACCCTCACACTTGTTTCTCCACTCCTCCTCCTTGCTAGCTCAGGACTTGGATGGTACCTGCAAAAAGTACTCCAACGCTCAAGTGAGAATTTGATATTCAACACTTGGTGTTATTAGTACTAGATGATGATGTACCTGATTCTTGGAATCTGTGCCTATTTATATGACTATCATGGGTCATTTGTTATTGGGTTGAATTAGAGAGTTGGGTCATGCTTAGGAGTGCATTACCTAGTTCTTGATCGTTGATTAGTCTCGTTAATCCTGTTTAAGCGTAATGGTTTTGGTCATGTCAGTCAGTTTAGACTGGGTGCTGAGTCAGGGTCTCGTTCGTATGGGTTGTATCAGTACACTTGCCCCCAGGCTTGAGGGTGGTTAATCTGAAGAGTCTTTGTCCGAAATTGTTGTCATGGTTGGGCTTCCCGAGGTGACATGTGACGTTTGCGGCGCTGAACACGTGATGTCACTTGTAATGATGACTTAGGTTTTTTGGCGTCATTCGTCGTGGACTATTGGATCAAGGGAGATACAAAGGTTGGGACGAGAATGGCGCTTCGTCTCCCTTCCCTTTCAAAGGCTATAAATAGTGGTTCCCTACAGTTCTGAGTTACTGATGTACCTGCTCCGACATCTGAAACCCACTTGTTCTAATGCGCTGCTTTCATTACTCTTCGAGAGGTTAGTCTTGCCTTCGTCTTCTTTTCCTTCCTTGTCTTCTTCTTCCTCTTCTTCTGGCTCCTCCACGACCGAGTCTTTGTCGGTCGAGACAATTTAGACGTTGCCCCCCCTTGGAGGTTTCTGTATGGGCTGATAACCTGAAAGGCGCTGTCAATCGGTTAGATCCCATTGAGGAGTCGTCCCATCTTTTCGGGCTTGACGGGTAGACTCTAAGGTGACCGGGTTTGCTTCTGTATATTTGGATGGGTCTTCCATTTCCTCCTTCACAGGAAAGCATACCATTTTGAAGTCGAATGCTAGTGACGGTATTATGGCCATTGATTATTGTAAACCGATCAATACCATATGTATGGGTTGGTTTCCTTCAGAGGGTCCTTTATTCTTTGTTTATGCTTGTCTTTTTCTGACTTTCATGTCACTCTTCCTTTTGATAATTTCATAATGGGTGTCCTCCAGATGCTCAATGTTGCTCCTTCTCAACTCCACCAAACAATTAGGCTTGCCTCCAAACTTTTTGCCTTATCTGCGATATGTTCTGTCTCTTCCCAACTCCTTCCACTTTCTTGAATTATTACACCTCTCACCTGAACGATTCTTTTAGCTGGTTCTCGCTTATCAGTCGACCGAGTAACATTTTGTTCAGCCCTTACACTACCTCTTACAAAAATTTCAAAGGGAACTTCTTTAAACTTTTTGTTGAGCCCGAGGGCACAAGGTTTGTCTTTGATGAAGTCGGTCAGTCCAAATTTCTCTTATATTGGACTAGGAACCCTACCCATTTCAAGGAATGGCCTCGTTCAGCTTTGAGCGCCGAGGAGCAAGAGATTTATTCTCTCTTTGACAACCTCCCTCGAAGGCTTCCCACATGAAAATTGTTAACCATGTACAAGTCGTCTCAACGGTGGATGAACTTTCAAGGTATGTTTACGTTATCTTCTATCTCAGTCGGTCGAAGGTTTTTAATTTATATATTTTTCTTTATGCAGATATCATGACAAAAGAGGCTCTAAGGTTAGGCGCTACCATGGCTGCCTTCGCGCCAAGGCCCTTGCAAAGGGCAAAGGTAAAGGTAGTATGGAGACGGTTGCAGTCAGCAACCCATCCACTATCGGGGCATCTGGCCTCTCAACTGCTGATGGGGCAGAAAAAGAAAGAGAAAGGAGTCTTCCAACATTGCCACCACCACTCGGTCGCCAGGTGGTACCCCGAGGCGTCCACAACCTCCCTTTCCAATTTATTTGGAGTGTTCTTCACTAGTCCCTGCTCTGGACACCGTTGTTGCCCCATTGGCACTTCTTAGGGGTGACCTTTATTTCTCCAAGGGCATTCAGGTCGGGGGCAAGTGTACTGATACTTAGTGCATTTCTTCACAATCACTCTGGACGGTCGTCCAAAAGTACCCAGCCCTGAGGACCTTGGCGGCCATCGTTCGTGCACCCGAGTGGTTCCCACATGCCCCCTCATGGATTTCTTCGAGAATATACTTTGCCTGCTCCTTCGTGATGCATTTGAGTAACGACCTGGAGTACCCTATTTTGTAGAGGTCCTGGCCAATCGTGGTATACTTGACACATTGTTTCCTCTTAAACCGGGCGATGAGGTTGGAGACCGGGTGGTAGTATTTTTGCAGTAGCGGCTCTTTCACTTCGAACTCCCCCTTTATTTGGTTGACCACCAATTGGGAGTCGCTTTTGCATGTCACTTCGCAAGCTCCCATGTTGTATGCTAAGTATAGGCTAGCTAGGATGACCTCGTACTCTGCCTGGTTGTTGATGGCTTTGAACTCAAATATGAGTGCCTCCTCGAGAATGAGGTCGTTCGGACCCTCGAGGACGACACGTCATCAGAAGCCTTTTTATCTACACACTTCAGGTAGATTCCGATGTGGTGCCTCACCAGCTCCACATGTTGTTTTATTAGACAATCCATTAGCATACACCGTCCATTCGGTCGAAAGGTCCTATTGGGGGATTAGCTCGGCTGAGAAGTTAGCTTAGCATTGAGATTTGATTGCACCCCTTCGCTCATAGCGGATATCGAACTCCGAGAGCTCCACCGACCACCCTATCATGGAACCAAAAAAACGATTTTAGCTACTCCTCAGTCGGTCGAACAATCTTTTGCTTCTCCTTCTCAGCTGAACCCTCACACTTGCTTCTTCGCTCCTCTTCCTTTTTAGCTCAGGACTTAGATGGTACCTGCAAAAGGTACTCCGACACTCAAGTGAGAATTCGGTATTTGGCACTCAGTGCTATTAGTACTGGATGATGACATACCTAATTCTTGGAATCTGTACCTATTTATATGATTATCATGGGCCCTTTGTTATTGGGCTGGATTAGGGAGTTGGGTCATGCGTATGAGTGCATTACCTAGTGGGGGATCACTGATTAATCTTATTAATCCTGTTTAGACGTAATGGTTTTGGTCATGTCAATCGATTTACACCGAATGTCAAGTAAGGGTATCGGTCATACGGGTTGTATCAGTACACTTTTAAAAACAACAAAAAACAACATTTGTTGTTTTGTATATAACATTTATTAGCATATAGTTAGTGTACTGTCCCGTTATCGGGCGTTGACCGAAGGTTAGAGTCAACGCATAATGGGGGCCCCTCGAGGGACCCAAGGAAGAGAAGTCAGCAGGTCGACCGCTCGAGTCATCTCCAATAGGAGGTGTCGCCCAAGTGAGGTGTCGCCCAAAGTGAGGCGTCGCCCAAGGAGAAGCATCGCCCGAGGGAGAGAGGCGTCGTCGGAGAGGCTTCGGGCCTCGACAGTCCAGAACAGTAGTAAGAAGAAGAGAAAGGCGGCTTCAAGGCCGCAAGTCTAGCACCGGAAGGGGATACCCTAACTCATGAAGTACCCACGCCACTGCTGGGAGACCCTGGAACAGATACGACCTGTGAGAGGGCCATAACCAGGGAGAACCACGTGCATGGTACGAGAGAAAGGTAGATATGCCCCAAGGCAAGTAACCAGTGATTGGGGCACATGAGTTGGCACCCAGAACATCAACCCACGAGCCAGAAGCACTTCGCAGGAAAGAGGGCTCATACGATGGAATAACCCTAAGTTGGGTGACGGCGCTGTGGGACCCTCTACACAAAATAAACGATCAGGTCAAAGGGACACGTGGCAAGGCACACGTTCTCATTAAAGGGTTCAGTGAAAGTTTGCCAAGGTACGCGTTAATTCAGTTAAGATTCGAATGTTCCAAGGAATGTTTTTATACGCTTTCAGTGCGCTTGAACGCGCTTTAAAGATTAGAGGTGTATAAAAGGGGACCTGGGGGCATTTGAAAGAGACCGAGTTTTTTAACCTAATTCTCGCAGTTACACAGAGCACTAACCCTAGTTGTTTTCGCTGCGCACCCACTGTGAGCACAAGGCAATTAGGGCAACACCATTCTAGTTCACAGTTTTTTAGTCACTCAGCACAGTTTCTTCGACCACCTCCCAAGGGTGTGTCACTTTGATGTTTCTCGCCAGCTGACTTGATCGTCAGAGTGCAAACGGCCGCGAGGGCGTCCCTTTGTTCACTTCTTTTCAGGTACCAAAGACGGAGCATAACGAAGGTGCCCTAGTTCGCGAGGACAAGCCACGCACAAAGACGACCCTGGTCAGCCGGACGAAACAGTTAGGATTGTCAATTCGGAAAAATCATTTAACTACTTTATGTTTTTTTTATTCTTATAAAACTTTTTAATTCATGTCAAGTCGCATAATGATATCTAACATTAAAGTTTTTGTAAAAAAAATATATATATTTATATTTATTCACGTTTTTATTTTAATAGATACACTTGCCGATAAAAAAAAATAAAAATATAGATACACGAAAGTAAAGTATCAATACAAATAAATATGTATTTTTTAAAAAAATAAAGAAAATAAATATATATGCAATTAAAGTAGTCTCTCATTTTGAAATAAAAAATGATATTTTTACTATACAGATGTGGATTTTGACTGAAATAGAATAAATTATTAACTACCAAACATGTTGTGTTGTTAAAAGAAGACAAAATAGGATCTTGACCAATAAAGTTATATATTCTTAAAGAAGTAGCAAGTGGCACTTAGTTGACCATGAATACATAGTAAAAATACACGTTCAAGACTTTGAGGTCTTCAAATTATAAGCCTTAACATGTTAATTGTTATTTTCTTCCATTTTGTATATCAGTCTGCATGCATTACTTTTGAGAGCAACAGTTAAAAATTAAGTGATGCATTAAAATTAAATAAATTGGATACGCCGTTTTTTTTTTGAAATTAGGAAGTAGTGACTAGTTGTATCAACGTTGTACGATTTCCACCACAAACTGGCACGATTTTTTGTAATTATTTTTTTTTATATCTTTTTAAATAATAAATATTAATAATTATTTAACTACTTTTTAACTTAATTAATGTAGTGCATTTAATAGTTATGTTTGGATTTTGGTTAGTTTTTCAGGAAATCTTGAATATCCTTGTCTTGGGTTTTTTCGAGAGGTGTCATGATATAAGTCTCATTATAATAAAATTATTAGATATAAATTAATTTCAAAGATAAAAATAATTAATATATTAATTAAATAAATTATTATTTTAAATATTAAAAAAATTATTTGTATCTAGAATAATTTTATTATTAATAAACAGTTTTTAAAATAATATCTATTATTAATTAAATATTATTTAAAAATTATTTATTAATAATAAAATTAATTTAAAAATATTAATAATTTTTTAATCTTTAAAATATTATCTAATTTATTTAATATAGTAATTAATTATTTTTAGTCTGTAAAATTAGTTTATATTTATTGATTTTCTTATATTATCCCTGTTATATGAATTTTTTTAATGATTGACATGTCATTTTACTGTCAAGTTTTGGTATTTTTTGGATTACAAAGAATATATAATCTTTCAAATTTTACAATAAAATTGAAACATATCTAAAATACTCCATATTTATTTATAAAAAAATTATAATTATATATATATATATATATATATATATATATATATATATCGGTGTAAATAATATATACACACTTTGAAATACTAAGTTTCTACACTGCCAAGCGCACACAAAAGTAGCAAATAATATCCAAATTAGTAGATGTGCAAGATAAGAAGTTTTTACACGCACACATGAATTAAAAAAATTTGAAATAAAAACAATAAAAAACATAAAGATAAACAGTACGCATTAAGAAAAATCATTAATTAATAAACTAAAACACATACATTTAAAAGTAGTAGTTTGATAAAAAAAAAAAATAGTAATTTGATAAAAAAAAAGAGTAGTAGTTTGATAAATTATTATATTTTCATAAATAAATATATACCTTAAAGTAAAACTATCAATATAAATAATTGGAAAATATTAACAAATAGAGAACATAAATTTATAAACAAACATGTCACTTATTTTAAAATAAATATAATATTTTATTATACAGATGGAGATTTTGGCTCAATAACCTTGATAGCTATAATTTTACTATCTGCAAAACAAGTTGTGTGTTTTAAAAGTAGACAAAAGAGCATCTTGACCAATCAAATTATTTATTCTCATAGAAGTAGCAAGTGGCATTTAATTGACCATTAATCCAAATATAGTAAAAATACACGTTCAAGACTTTGAAGTCTTCAAACTATAAACACTCACATGTTAATTGTAATTTTCTTCTTAATTAAAAATAGATAGTGAAACAAGTAATAACCTATCTAACACATATATGAATACAAATACGGACACGGACATAGAGATATATACGTATAATTTTTAAAATGTAGGAAACGATAAATAATTATGAATTATATAAGTTGACAATAAATATTTATGTATACAAATATGTTTTAGATTTTTTTTTTAAGTAGGAAGATGTTTTTCATTACTGGTTCAAAAGAATTTGTTCCTTATTTTTATAATCATAATAAAATTTATACAATAAATTTGAGTTTTTAGAAATTTATTGTATTTATCCTTTTTAAAATTGTGTTAGAACCGTAGTAGAATTGTCAGAGATCCAACAATTTTTTTTTGAATTGCACAATTCATCGATAAGTGTCCTATGAATGTTGACACCGATACGTGTATCCGATACGGACACGTCATTTAAGAGAAATGTCCGAGTCTCAGATAATAACAAATAAAAATAAATATAAATAATTTTTTTTTATAACTTATGCCATTCAAAAAGACATGGATGTAATATCAGGTTTCTCACTTAGAGGATTCACAATTAGTCAAGGTCAAGTGTTTATTTTATAAGTTTTTTTTTTTTTTTATTAATTCAGTTATTTGCTTTCTTACATATTGAGTTAACATAATAATTGATTTCCGAATATTTTAAGTAGATAATTCTCTGATTTGTGTCCAAGCTTTGTCGTGGTTTCTCTCTATTGTTAGTCATACCGTTTTTTAACCAATCTACTGAGCTGTTAGGTAGTGAGTCATGCAAAATACCTTTGCACGTAGGTTTTCAAATTTTAGAATGGTTCTCATACTTCAATTGATTTTTTTTAAATAAAAAATTATAATAAAAATAATTAATTATCATTTTGTAGCTAAAAACTTAATAGTTAATTAAATATTAATTTAAAAATTATTTATTAATAATAAAATTATTTTAAATATAATAATATTTTTAATTTTTAAAATAATATCTAAGTAGTACGTCACCATGCAACATACAAAACTTTTACAGAAGATTTAATTTTAAATTACAATATTATAAAAAAATAAAAAATTATAATTTTTTTATTATATTAAATCTGGCATAACAAAATACAATATAAATTATGCAATTATTAAAAATTTAAAATTGTTAGAAGAAATAAAAATTAAATGCAGGAAGAATAATTAAAATTAATAAATATGAAATTGACAAAGTTTAAAAAAAAATAGCATGTACCTTTCAATTATAATATTAAATTTCATTCATGTGCTTCAATGCCACACTGAGCAAGTAGTGCTGGTGTTTGTTAACAAACTACCATATTTATTAATTTATATAAATAAAGATAGTTAGTTTAATTGAACTTCAAATAATTTATAGGATATGAGAATGTGTTTCTAAATCTAATTAGGATATATAGTATGAATCACAAAAAAGTAAAATTAGAATCCATATAAATATATAAATCCAAAAGCAGTATGGATTTTACAATAATTAACATCAATTATATTTGAATAAATAAATTAAATGTTCCTGTCGGGTACCCGATTATCTTTGCGCGTTTATGACTATCCCACGTCCAGTTATCCCTGCTTTTATTCGTGTCTTTCTTCGATCAAACACCTAAAAATGCAAAGACAAAGGGCCCCCTAGAGACCGTTTGCACTCCGACGCTCAAGTCAGTGTAGGGCTAGGAAACACCAAAGGTAAGTTGTAAAAAGCTCTATGTAATTTGTGTGTGTATTCGCGTAAATGTTGTGTACCTTATTAGGTTTAATTCTACCCTTTATATACTTTAGGGTTTCCGCTGTTTCCGCTAACCGTAATTAGGGTTACTGAGGGTGTACCTTAGCGTCGTTATCACCCACTCTTAGGACAATCTAGTGCGTAAGGCTCCCTTACTGGAGCGCAACCTCTGACGGGATGACCACCTGGGTACCACCTCGTGCACCTAATCTCTGGGACCATCCGTCCTGGGAGTGCCTTAGCTGTTCACGTGCCATGCATGCAGTTTCACCCCTGAAACGTGACCTTCACAGGTCGTATCTCTTCCAGTGGCTCTGTACTTGTGTTACGCTTGAACGCGTCATCCACACCACACACATGTCAAGTGGGTCCCTCATTACATGACTGAGGCCTAACCACCCCTCGATGCCCTGGGCGTGTCATCTGCAAGGCGTTGGCCTCTACCGCTCGTGGGACCCAGCTTACGTGGCCCCACGTCCTCTAGCGGTCAACTACGCTCGAGGGCTGGTCGGTACGTTAAACATAACAAAAATAAGGTAAATAAATCATAAACATGAAGTGTAAATATAAATTGTTCAAGTCTCAGACAAAAATTAAATAAAGTGAGTAACAATAAATAATTATCTAAATTAATCATTTTTTATAAAGGAGAATAATTTGAATTTCATTATTTGGTTAGTTAACCTGTGCCTCAAAGACAATTTTGTCGTCTTTTTTTAATTTATTTAACACACAAACATTGTTTCATCCATCTTCAACAAATTTTTGTTGAATTATTTGTCCCATTTTTTTTCACTATTTTGCAGTTTTCAAATTTGAGATGACAACGAAGGTTAATAAATTTCAAATTTCAGCTGCGTATATAAGTCGCAAATGAAGAAAGCAAATCCTGTAAGGTAATATTAACGTAATTTAGATCACATATAAATGTTTTAAAAATAAATCTTAAATAAAAAGAGGAAAGGAAAAATCACTAGATGACTTGATTAATAGTTTAAAGGAATTATGGTTACTTAAAAAGTGATGGTATGGATCATAAAAAATAGGTGCATTCCTCATTAGACGATTTATGTATGTTGTGACTATAGATGACGATTTCCCATAGGTATACTTCATGCACAATTTTTGAAATAAATTTACATCCAGTTGATTTTATTTTAAGACAATCATGATAGTTGTAACATTGACATTTTGAAATATATATCCCCATTTGAGCTCCCCAAGCTTAAGGACAAAGTGCTGGACTTAGACTCAGTCGTACAAACTGACCAATACTTTTGTCCCCAAGCTCGAGGACGTTGAATCTGAAGAGTCTTTGTGATGGTTGGGCTTTCCAAAGGGAGATGTGACGTTGGTGGCGTCAAACGCATAATGATTGTCTAGGATTTTTTTGCTGCCATTTGATGTGGGTCATTCGATCAAGGGGATCTAACGGTTGAGATGCAATGGACGTTCGTTCTCCCTCTCTCCTCAAAGGTTATAAATAGTGGTCCCTCACTGTTCCGTCTTACTTTTCCTTTGCTCCGACTTCTGAACCCTAATTGTTCTGGCGATGTGTTTTCATTCGTTCTGAGAGGTTAGTCATGTCTTCTCTTAGCTCCTCGTCCTCTTTTTCGTTCTTGTTCTTAGTCTTCTTCATCTTTGTCTTCTTCTTCTCCTGATTCCTCCACAACTGAGCCTTTGTCAGTCAGGGCAATTCAAACGTTGCCCCTCATGGAGACTTCTTTGAGGATCAACGATCCGGAGGATGTTGCCAACAAGGAAGATCTTACTGAAGAGTCATCCAATCGTTTGGGATTTGACTGGGTTGATCCCAAGCTAACCGAGTTCATTTCTGTGTATAGGGATTCATCCTTTATTGGATCCTTTGTAGATAACCATAACCTGTTGAAGTCGGATGTTGCTAGTGACATCTTAGCTATTGACTATTGCCGACCGATACCATTTGCATGGGTCGGGCTACCTTAGAGAGTCATTTTTTCTTTGTTTATTCTTTCCTTTTTTTCTGATTTACACGTGGCCTCGCCATTCGATGACTTTACAATGGGTGTCCTCCGGGCATTCAATGTTGCTCCTTCTCAGCTTCACCTCAACACCTAGGCCTCCCTTCAAACCTTTCGTGATGTGATTCCACTAGCTTAGAAGAGAAAGGTTCTTGACCTTCTTAGGAATCACCTTGAGTTGGACATTATAGAGACACTTTTCTTAGAGTTGGATCATTGTTCTAAGACAAGAACTCACCA
>Ga0123342_1010104_pt1 | contig 10950 bp, 9 predicted proteins | sample Turbeawhitnodule_FD_89960 | JGI IMG/M metagenome (GOLD analysis project Ga0123342, IMG submission 89960) | Root nodule microbial communities of legume samples collected from Mexico - Turtle bean Mexico white nodule | ecosystem: Host-associated > Plants > Roots > Nodule | place: Mexico: Nepantla... | reverse complement strand
TTGGTGAGTTCTTGAATTTAGAACATTGATCCAATTCTAAAGTAAAGTGCCTTTCAAATCCAGCTCAAGTTGTTCCTAAGAATGTCAAGAATCATGTGTTCTTGTAGTTACATTCACATCAAGTCCCCATGGATCGAAGTTTCATGAGTTTGATCCATGGATGTGGCTTCTTCTTTTGGTTCCTCCTGGTTGACCTCGAGATATTCCTTCAAGAAACCATCTTTGACTAAATAAGCCAGTTGATAACTTAAGGTTATGCATCGTTCGATGCCATGCCCATAGGCCCTATGAAAGTCGCACCAGGTATCTCTTCGCGATCCCAAGAATCGATCGTCTTTGGTGGAAACTTTAACCTATCCTATACCTTTTCCGTGCCTGAGTTCTTTACAGGGTACTCAAAATCTAGGCTTGATCACCGTTTCCTCCCTGGCCTTTGTCGTAGGCTCGTCCTTCTTGGCAACATACGGGACATACCTCTGATCCACTCTCTTCTCGGTGGATGCTTCATTTTCATGGCAGAATGTTGTCGGTTGTTTTCCTTGTGCCTGGGTTGTTTCGACCGTGAGCTACCATTTTTCCTTAGCACAACCTCAATATGGGTTGTAGCTCGTTCACACACCTTGGACAACGTCTCTGCCGGATTCCTGATTAATGAATCACTAAACGGGCTTGTTGCCATTCCTTTTACAAAGGCAACGACCACCATCTCTTCATCCTGAGTTTGAAGTCTTACTGAGACTACATAGAATCTATTCAAGTATTCTCTAAGCAATTCTCCTTCCCTCTGTTTGACGTTGAAAAGATCATACAATCGTGGAAGGTTGACCTTATTAGCTAAGATCTGCTCCTTAAACATTCTAGAGAACCAAGGAAAAGAGGTGATGTGACCATCCGGGATTCGACTAAACCATTGCAAAGCTCTTCCTGTGAAGGTACCCATGAGCATCTGACATCGGATTGCATCCAACCCCCAGAGATGATCATTTGAGATCTGAAAAAAGCGATCCTGGGTGTGATATAATGGGGCGACACAGGCTCTTCCATGATTTGCTGAGAGAACGACTTGGGGTCATTTCTTGATGACAAGTCTGGGGAACGTTCCTAGGTGGGACGTCGACCCTGTCGGTGCAAGTTCCTCCGCAGTTCCTCGTTGGTCTTGCGCAACTTCTCATTGGCTTGTGCGTGCTCCTCCATAGTTATTCAGGAGGCCTCAATCTTTGCCATAAGGCGCGACAGGCTCAACCGTATCTCCTCTTGAAGGCGTTTTTGGTCGGCTCGGGCATTTTCTCGTAGTCGTTCTTGCTCGGCCTTAACTTTTTCCCGAATTCGCTCTTGCTCACGTCGGTATTCTTCGTTTGCCTCTTAGAGAGCCCTCATGGCCTCCATAATTTGTTGCAAGGCGAGGGCCTCACTTCCTTCAGATACCAACGGTCCTTGCCTTGTGTTTCTCATCACATTGGAATGCTCAGTCGTAAATGTAGGCAGGACCAAGTTTTATCAGGTCCCACAGTGGACGCCAAATGTTCTTGCTAGTTGACTTCGGTCGGATTTCGTAGTGAGCTCAGGACCAAGTTTTATCAGGTCCCACAGTGGACGCCAAATGTTCTTGCTAGTTGACTTCGGTCGGATTTCGTAGTGAGCTCCAGGTTAAAGCGACTTTGCTTGGTGTATTGAACTGAGATGAAGACGCTTTATGACGAAGGGGGCTCCACCTGTTGATCGCACTTCGATGATCAAGTCAGTGAGAGCATTCAAATTATAAAATTTGCATAAGTGTAGAGTTCTAAAAAAAGTTTACCTTTACTCAGGGTCTCAAACCCTTTTTATAGACGTTGCTTCAACAATTTTCATCAATAAGAATATAACTTCAACAACAAGAATATAATTTTAACAACAAGAATATGACTTAACAACGAGAATATTTCGTTAATGTGCACCTTTAGTCTTCGGGTACAATGCAACATTATTTCAAACGACTTTTATTTACATAAAAAATATATACATGCTTAACTACTTCAATTATTAACCATGTGGTTTTGTCTTTAATTATCTTTCAATATAGACCGTCAATTATTTAGGTCGACTTCATGACATGTCATTGGACCCATACCTACTTGGATTGAACTCAGTATTTCCAATATAATCTATCTAACCAAATTATTATCTTTAAATGTTTGGATTGAGGATCGAAGATGTCCATACAAATAATAATGTCACTATTTGTATAAAGTAGAGACTCACCTCGCATGTTAATAAAATATCAAATTTTATTGGCATTTATGTGTGAGAACGTCCACAAGTTGGTTACAAGTAAGGCTCCACGTGACTACGTTAGATTCACAAAAAAAGAGTCTATTTTGTATAGAGCAAATTTAATTTTATAGTTGAAATTCATAAGTGATAAATAAATATATGTTTTTCCATTTTTTGTTGTCGTAAATAAAAGTAAGATTGCGTCCAAACATGAGAAGGATAATTTATAAATAAATTCTTTTAATTTTATTACATCCATAAATATTACAACAATTTTGCTAAATTGTGTTAATTTAATTCAAACGATATTTTATGCTAATAATTAAATTTTCAATCTACATAATATTGTATACAAATTATTTATTATAAATAAAATCTATCTATCTAGTTTTATTTTAAATTAGTATTTAATTTCTATATTTATATTAAATTTTAAGGAATTCCAAAGAAAAAAATTATAAAAAATTTCTTACATAATTGATCTAAAATACCTAAATTTTTTATTAAAAAAACCGGGTTCAAACTGTAACTACCCTTCCCTCTGACAGTTACACTCGCCCGCGTGTCCCAATGTTATTCGCCACTTTAAATACTGCCTTCATCTAAAGCAACCACTCAATTTTCATGCCAAAATATATGAATTAAGTAATTAAATAAATAATTAATAATAATAAATTGAAAATAAATTGAAAATAAATTTTGACCTCATTCTCCCTTTCCCACCAACCCAAGAGCTTTAATACCAAACAATCCATCACACGTTTTCTTCACCATCTCCTTCTTCTTTCTCATTATTTCGTTTCCATTGGTTTTTTCGTAAATACAACTAAATTCGATTTCCCCCAATTTCTAGGGTTTCCGAGAAACCCTAGTTGGTGCCCTTCTTCCTTCCGACCTTGCTTGGTTGAAGGTCTGTTTGCTTCTTCTGGTTCTCCTTTTTGCCCTCTTCGCTGAAGCGAATTTGGTCAAAAAAATGATTCAACAAATAAAATGAAAATCCAGTGATTGATTAATTTTAACGTTTTTTTGGCTGTTCTTTTAATTTTGTTTTTTGTTTGTGTACTTGTGTTGTTTTTGTTCTTGGAGCTTGGTTTGAAGTTCCAGTGTTTGTTATTTTAAGTCTTGAGTTTTGCATTTTTTGTTGCATTTTGGTTAGTTATAAACTGGGATGACAAGTGGGAATTCATTGTATTTAGCTTGATGAGGAGTGAAATTGAAGAATTTTCTTGACGTGGTAAGCCAAAGGAGTTGGTCGCAGTTTAAGAAATTAACAGGATGGTGTAGTTTCTTGCTCTCCAAGCAGACAGTCCCTATGTTTTATTTAGTAAAGTTCCTGTTGCTTGAGTCTTAGGTAGAGGACATCATTTGGCTTTGTTTAACTATTGCATTTGCATATTATAAGGTTTTTAGAGGGGTTTAAAACTCACTTAGCTGCGGCACTGTCGTTTTTGTTGAGACATTGCTGTTTGGATCCATGGTCATGGTTGAAAGGGAGATATGTTGGTTTGTTTTGTTTCATACTTTCATTTGCTAGTAATGCCTTTTTGTGGGTAAGGCTATCCTTGTTTGTGTAAGCTGAAAATAAGGAGGTTGAAATTTGGAATGAAAATCAATTTAAAACCCTTTCCATTTATCTGCATTTGTATCTCCTTACATGATAGCAAAATGTTACCTGATGCACGTACTTACTCTCAATATCTTTTGCCAGTTCCCTTTTAATCGTTCAGATCACCATGTCAAGTTTGGAGGAGCCACTTGGCCTTGACAAGTTGCCAAGCATGAATACCATAGATAGAATCCAGAGGTTCTCATCTGGTGCTTGCCGTCCCAGAGTAGATAATTTGGGTATGGGAAGCTGCTGGATTGAAGGACCAAGCTGCAGCTCATCAAACAGCTGCAAGTGAGTAAAAATTGCAGTTTACCACAAGTGTACACTGATGCATTTATTGTTTAACTTATTTCTGCCTAAGTCATAACATTACCTGAAGCCTATCTTTGGTGCAGTGAAGACAATGAAGAGTATACAACTGAGACATTTCCATGGAGAAGGCAAACAAGGGACCTGTCCCGAGGTGACTCTTTCAGTCAAAAGACTATGGCCATGGGGAGGAACTCGATGAAATTTGGTGCGATTGATAATTCATTTTACGCCTCAGATTACCAGTATAGTCCAAAGAGCAATAACAAAAGTGTACAGGATACGGCATACAAGGTAATGCAATGGCTGCAGTTCTTTTTGTTAAAGAATTTATTTCCAGCTACTAAATTATTTATCTATATAGTGCTTCTTTTTGTGTTTTCATGTTCTGCATTTGCACCTTCTGTGTTTAGTCGGTTGATTTGATCATATTTCTATGGCTGATAAGTAACTTAAAATTTTTAATTGGGCAATGCAGTTTATGAAAGGTATACCAACGTTTGTAAAGATAATTGAGGTTGGTCCAAGGGATGGATTACAGAATGAGAAAAACATTGTACCAACAGATGTAAAGATTGAACTGATTCATAGATTGGCGTCTTCTGGGTTATCCGTCATTGAAGCTACTAGTTTTGTATCTCCCAAATGGGTCCCACAGGTATAATAGCTTTACAATATTTATTTAAGCTCATTGATATTATGAATGACTGTTGTGGCAAACCAGGTGCAAATGCATCAAGTCAGTTTCAGTATCATGAAATTTTACAGTGTGATTTGAATTTTACCTGATTGAATAACAACCTCTTTCTGTACCTTTCAGTTGGCAGATGCAAAGGATGTAATGCAAGCAGTTCGTAATCTGGAAGGATTTAGATTGCCAGTTCTGACTCCTAATTTAAAGGTGCTAATAACTAGAACAACTATAAACGGGCAGATTTACTTTCTTAAGTCTGACTGATCTGTTACATTTATAGGGTTTTGAAGCTGCTATAGCGGCTGGCGCTAGAGAGGTAGCAGTTTTTGCATCAGCTTCGGAATCTTTCTCAAAATCAAACATTAATTGTAGCATTGAAGAGAGCCTTGTGCGGTATCGAGCTGTTACTTGTGCTGCTAAAGAGCTCTCAATTCCTGTACGAGGGTATGACTTTTGTTTTCTTCATTATTCTAACCATCTATCAATCTTATCTATTTCAATATGTTTATTAGTGTGCATTTATTCCAGACAGAAAGCTCTAAACAATTTTATTTTCCATTGTGATATTTTCTGATGGATTTGCTTTTATTGCCCTGCAATTTATTTTCTTTTTGGGTAGTACGGTTATCTGTATATATTAATTAATTAAAACAATTTATACCCTAAATTGATGGGGTTTTCTACATGTGTTGTTCCAGGGATCTGTTTTTGTATCTTAGTTTTAGCAGTTTCTTACATATATGACTCTAATCTGAAGTGAAGCATGGATAATAAACATACCAATAATTTAGTTTTATTTTGTGCTGTATTAATTTTGTTGATCTCATTTCTCTCTCTTTCTTAACAATTGAATGAAAGAAAGAAAAAAAAAATCTGTTTTGCTTATTCCAGTCTGTTTCTCTGTATTGAAATTTCATAGGTATGTATCATGTGTTGTTGGATGCCCAGTGGAAGGACCAATCCTGCCGTCAAAAGTGGCATATGTAGCTAAAGAACTGTATGATATGGGCTGCTTTGAAATCTCGCTGGGGGACACAATTGGAGTTGGCACTCCGGGTAATCAGTTAGATATTTCTTTTTGAAAATTCGAAACTATTCATACCTGATCCAATACTTCTGTTGAATTACTCTTATTTGGAGATATTCTTGTACAGTTCACTTCTATAATAAGGAAGATTTCAAATCTCATTAGTTAGTTAGTCTAAAACAGTTTGTTTTGTAGTTATTTGTCCCGTAGTTATAGTACAGAGCTCGATAATATCCCATAGTTCTTTGGCATATTATTAATTTTGCAAAGTATCTTTCATTGAATCCTCATTTATTGTTCTTAAAAACTAAAATCGTGGCCTTTTTGTCTCTTCTGGTAATTAGTTCAATCACCTAGGCTTCATAAACCAAAACTTTCTTTGGTATATTTTGTGCTGGATATGAATCCATCTTCCTTGGAAAACTAATTATAACCATAGAGTATACAGTCTAGACTATAATTTCTAAGAGGAATTTTTTTGTGATTCATTGATATGTCCTTTTCTTCATTTACATTCCAACTCCCAAGTATGACAAGCATGTTGTCCTTACCTACTCTACATCTCTCCCTTGTCCAGAACAACATCTAGCCATCTTTGTAGGTTGTCAAGCATGCAGCATACTAAGATCAGCTTCATGATTGCATTACCTTGTTTGGCATGCCTTCAAACAACTCTTACTAAGCAATTAATTATTACTCGACCTTTCTTGTGCTTTGTGTTGATTGTGATGTACGTTATCTTTATTTTGAACTTGCAATATAAGTTACCTTTTCATTTGAGAATGTTCAGTATCAAAACAACATTTGCTTACCTCTAGGCTCTGTCCACATTACCACGATGAGTTTTAAGCTCTATACCTATCTGAGTACTGACTTTTTTTAATTTTTCTCATTTTTTGAGACTGTGTGCCTACGTCTGCTATGCTTTTTAACAAAGTAAATAGTGTCAAATCTTGGCAGATTTTCATGATTGTTGTATAGCCCTTTATCTAGAATATGAATATTCTTTATGAAAACTTTCTATTGGTTACTCAATTATGAGCTTAGTACTTATATTGTTTTCTGTTCATTCTGTTGTGATCAGGAACTGTAGTTCCGATGCTTTTGGCTGTAATGGCTGTTGTGCCAGCAGAGAAGCTTGCTGTCCACTTCCATGACACTTACGGGCAGTCCCTTCCAAATATTCTTGTGTCCATCCAAGTAAGTCAACAAATTCATTTGCATGTCCCTTGATGGAGTTTATTGAACCTTTTATCTCCATCACATGCAATAAAAGTTCTTAACTGCTGTGCCTACTTTTGAACAATTATAGTTAATGGACGCTCTTTACCATCAATGAAAAAATTATTTTCCCATATAAGTTGGTTTTGTATAACCAAGATTAAACTGGCGCACATTGTCTTTCGGCATTCTAACAAAATATTTAATTAACACTGATTTATATCAAAACAGATGGGGATCAGTGCAGTGGATTCTTCAGTTTCTGGTCTAGGTGGCTGTCCATATGCTAAGGGAGCTTCAGGAAATGTAGCTACTGAAGATGTTGTGTACATGCTAAATGGCCTTGGTGTGAAAACCAACGTTGATCTTGGAAAGCTCATGTCAGCTGGTGATTTCATCAGCAAGCATTTGGGGCGTCCATCGGGCTCGAAGACCGCTATCGCCTTTAGCCGAGTCACAGCTGATGCTTCCAAAATATGATCCCATATTTTACTATTAAAAGAAGTATATTTAGATGCTTGAAGAAGTAAGAGAACACTAAGTGTTTCATCTTTACCCTATAATTTTAGTGAAAGAATAAAATGCCCACTCACGTTTATGAGTTGGGAAGGAAGAAGTAATGCATGTAATCTGCCAAAAGCAAGTGGAAGCTTTTCATTTGAATGTAAGCCTGCAATTTTATCCCAAATTTTTTTGTTTCAAGTTCGACATCATGGATTTATTGTGTACGATGTTTTGTTAGCATACATCCTTAACAACATAATTAAAAATTATTTAGCCCCATTTTTAGGTATAAATACATACATTTATATTTATATATATACATATATATATATATATAGATATATATATAGATATATATCTATATATATATTATCATTTTTTGGTGATAGACTAACCATCTGTGACTCTGCTTTTAATTTATTTTGATGAGGGTGGATGGATCGTTACTTCTCGACTTGTGTGTGGGTAGGTCATTGTCCAGCCAACTTTCTTTGACTTGAAGTTAAATTTGTTGGTTGCTATGCATGGTCTGGACTTTGGATTCACTTTTAAATGGCTAAACGTGTTTTTGAAATGTGAAAGAAAGTTGCTTAATGTATTTTAGTAAAGTTTTGGTGTTTAAGCTATATAAATTATTGATTTAAGTGGTTTTTTTATATGTTAATCTCGAACCAATTTATACTAAGAGTCTCGATAGCATAAATAATACAAACGTCTTATTGCTACAAAATGAGAAATTAGTTTAAAAATGAAATGCATGTTTGGTAGTGCGTCCCCTTCTTAAAAGGTAAACCATGTCAAAGAGTTTATGATGTAGAAGTTATAACTAGGAGTTTCAATTTTGTTAGAGCAAAAGTTTAACACTGTGATTTTAATTAAGTACGGAAATCAATAAACATGGTCATACTTCGATTATACGACAAATATTTTTAATAATGAATCATGTAAAATGTAAGTATTTAGTGTGTTAGACAATGTAATATTGTCTAGACTTTCTTTATGTTTGATAAAACATTATATGTTTAGATGACGTACATTATATGTTTAGATGACGTGTATAGTATAAATTATCCTCGTACTACAACTAACATATACATAAGCTTATTTTTGTGTTGCAATATAATATTGTCGAGTCTTTCTTTGCATTTGATAAAACATCTATATCTTTAGACAATATGTGCATAGCCTAAGCTAATCTCATACTACAACGAACATATACATATGTTTATTTATGTGTTGCAGGAAATATTCGTTGCTTCCATCTGGCCAAATAGATATGTTCAAATTCAAGTACAACTCTACATCAAGATCTCTTGGAGCACAAGCTAAAACTACTTTATTCAGCAACTTCTTTACACAAAGAACATTTCCATTCCAGACCATTTATCTACCTTGTACGGTGTGCACTTTTACCATGTGTTGGTGCAAAATGCTATGCTACCTAAGGATATAAATACTGTCACCGATCAAAGATGTTGTATAGAAGAAGAGTAATTAAAGTTGCACGAAGTGAATTTAATGCAATGCCTATATTCAAGCTTGTCACGTTGAAAAAACATTCAAAAGAGCTCAAGCTAACTGCTAAAAATGATATCTCAATGGATAAGTTCTTATATTATTCAATGCCAAATCACTAGTTCTGAAAAAACTTCAACAAAAACACTTTGAGTGCTTATGTAGCTAACCCAAAAAACGCACCTAGTCTTGTATTTTCCAAATGATGAAATCCCTCCTTAGTGATGGTGTTGCATGTTAGAATTGATGGCTTAAACAAGGGGGGGGGTGAATTGTTTTATCAAAGATTTTCGCAAATACTTGCTTCAGAGTGAATCCTTAACAAACAACTCAGATAAGCACTTAAGGAAGACAATCAAACAATCCAACAAAAACAGTTATAAGAATTTCAACCGGTTAAAGTCACGATTTAATCGGTTGTTTATAGCAGCAAAATATCAAACAGTTAGAGAGTTTGAGGGAAAGAGAGATTTACACACAGAGATTATATTGGTTCACTCAATCCCTAAGCTACATCCAGTTCTCAATCAAACCACCGAGTTCCACAAGCAATCAATCACAGATTACAAGCCTACACCACAAAGAAGTGACTTTGAATCCCACAAAGCCTACTCACCCTCTTTGCACACACAACACCTCAAAACAGAACACCATCTGTCTTTACTAAACACAAACAGTATGTAAAAGATGTACAATTACAAGATACTAAACAGGATAGAAAGCACCTGGATTTACAGAACCAAAGATTCTATGATCAGCACTTGTTACCACACAACAAAGATTGAAAGCAATCTTGCTTTTTAAAATTCTTTCTCAAATCTGAATCAATACTTGTTGTATTTCATGTCTATATTGATTTGAAAACGAAGTTATATTTATAGCCTTTGAAAAGCTACCGTTTAAGTTAGATTTGAACAACTGAATCAGTTTAAAACAGGTTTTCAAAATACTATTATGAAAACACACATTTAATCGGTTGAAATCACGATTTAACCGGTTGAATGAGTCAAACAATTACACAACTGATTCAAAAAACAGTTTCACAACTTCCAGCCAGCTAAGTGACAAAAAACCGATTATTTCGATAAATCAATCGGTTGTTTTCCCTTTGCTTGGAAAAACACTTAGTTTCTTAAAAACAGATTTAATCAAGCTTTGTGTAGGCTTCAAGAACTGATCTTACAAAGATTCTAAATACCCTAATCTAAACCCAAACCTAGAAAGCAGCACAACTTCAGGCTTCATATGGATTTGATACATCAAAGCTCCCATCTTCAACATTGCCTTCATGACCGATTGGTTTCCTTGGATTTTTGATGTGGTTGGCGGAAGCTTGATGGAAGAGATGGAACAAGGATGGCTCCATTAGAGCTATGGATTCCTTTAAGGTGTATGAGGAGTAGGGAGAGTGATTAGTAGGGCCATATCACTTGGAGAGGTGTAAGAGAAGACCAAAGGTGCCTAACCTAGAGAGATTTAGACAAGAGAATGCAAGAGCTAGCTTGGCAGCATAACACTCATAAAATTGATCTCAGTAATTCATGAGCCAAGTACCTAAATTTATAGGAGAGAGAGTTGAACATTTTGGAGCCAAAATTTGAAAATTCAAAATAAAACTCTCTAGTGAGAAGGTGCCTTGTGGAGTCATTCTTTCCATGTTGAGGTCACACCTTCCATGCTAAATCCTCTCAACTCCTAGTGATGTGATTCCACTAGCCATATAGAGAAAGGTTCTTGACCTTCTTAGGAATCACCTTGAGTTGGACATTATAGAGGCACTTTTCTTAGAGTTGGATCATTGTTCTAAGACAAGAACTC
>Ga0123342_1010102_pt1 | contig 10955 bp, 6 predicted proteins | sample Turbeawhitnodule_FD_89960 | JGI IMG/M metagenome (GOLD analysis project Ga0123342, IMG submission 89960) | Root nodule microbial communities of legume samples collected from Mexico - Turtle bean Mexico white nodule | ecosystem: Host-associated > Plants > Roots > Nodule | place: Mexico: Nepantla... | reverse complement strand
CTAACCATATATTTCAAATTCTATTTAAAACATATACTTATATACACATATCATTCTTTATCTCCACACACATATATATATATATATATATATATATATATATATATATATATATATATATATATATATTTGCATCAATACATTTTATACATAATAATTGATTCTGACCAAACCATAATTCAGAATTTATGCCATGCATCAAGCATATATAGGTTGGCTTTGAAAGTGAAAATATAGGTCTGTTCAAAACATTTCTAGCATCACTAACGGGAAATGATTTTAAGGATTAATTTCTTTCTTATTCTTGATTTTTTTTTTCAATTTTCATTTTCAGTTCTTGAATATGTGTTTTATATTGTTTTTATTTTTCTATTATAATTTTAGTCACTTCTTTAAAGTGTTAATGTTAATTGGTGAGATATATCGATTTTCTAAAGAGTTGTCATATTAATTAGAATTCTCGTATCTTTTTTTTATCAGCAAAGAAAGAATGAAATAAATAGAAGATACTTTAAGGATGTTTCAATCCTATTATAATGAAGCAGATTATGTATAAGTACAAACCCCAAAAATCATAATACCATTAAAATACGTATATATCAACCTTGCCTACATCAAAACATGGTCTATCAACTATCAAGAAATCTTTGTTTAAATAAATCCTCCGACTTTTACAACTTAAAGATTGTCATGGCCAAACCAAAAAACAAAATAAAATAATCCCAAAACGACTTCAAATTAGTTTGTCATAATCCAACTAGAATAGCATCTTTGAACCCAAAAAAAAAAAAAAACAATCCTCAAAGATGCATATTGTTCGTGATATATTTTAGGGTCACCTACACTATAGGCGACGGTTCTATATATAATCGTTGCCTATTGTGGTCTAATAGACTACGGTTGTGTGGTCATCATCTATAATTCAAAACTATAAACGACATGTCCATATACTATGACTCCAAAATCATCATCTAAGGCCTTTAAAAATCGTTGTCTAAAGACATTTTTATAGTAGTGAACGTTCCAACATTTATAACATACACTTCCTGCAATTTTACATCCAAGGAAACAAAGTCTGACATAAAGGTAGATTGTGATATTTAAAGTTACTCATCTTCTTACCGGATTCATCCTAGTTGGGATTTTACCTAGTAAAACTCTCCACGTGAGAATTGGAGCCTTAGGAATATCGTTAAAGACCAAAAGATTTTAAAAAGCATACCGTTATAAAAAATAGTGTGGTTATACTGAATATCATATGCAGACCTAATAAAAAAAACTCCATTTTTTTCAGTAGCTCACACCCTTTTTTTATCAGCAGAAAAGAATAAATAAATAGGAATCACTTCAGGGGGTAATCCAACCCTTATACAGACCACAGTAATCAAACGTCACATCCAAAAAACCCAAACCCATACAAAACTAACACCTAACAACTAATCCTAGAACACCAGGAGAAGCCACCTAAACCGGAAAAACCAAAGCAAACACCAAACAAAAGGGAAGCACTAGAGCTTAAAACCAGAGACTCATCACCTCAAAACCAACAACACACAGAAATAACAACCAAAGAACACCCAAACACTCAAAAACCCCAACAACAGTACCCCGTCAACCAATAACTAACCAACAAACTATATCGAATATAGACATACCAGGGGGTCAAGACACCAATCTGAAAACGAGAAGAAAGCAGGGAAAACTTTAGAAGTGACCCAAGACCAAGTCTTCAATTGAGCCAAAGAGAAAATTTCATAGTGATCCACCACACCACCTTTGAAATGACTTTATTCCTATGGCACCAAATCTCCCTTACCACCACAATCCACACACTTCCCAAAACTAAATTAACAGATTCAGATGCATTACAAATATTAAACTGTAGGAGATGTGAGTAAGAATCTTGGGGAGCAACCAACACCAACCCTAACCACCCTAAGCAAAGATTCCAAACAAGCCAAGAAGATCTACATCCAAAAACCAAGTGGTTAGTAGACTCCTCTATAATCCCATAGAAACAAAAAAACAATACTATCAACTATGTCACCGCGTCTTGCCAAATTAACTTTAGAAGCAATCTTGTTTTCCAGCACCTTCCAAGATGTAATATGGAACGAGGGTAAAGCCTTAATCCTCCAAAATAAATTGAACATACGCGAGCTTTCCCCTTTAATCTCTCCCCTTAAAAGACCATAAGCTGAATTAATCGAAAACTCGAGAAACTCATCACCTTGCAAAGTTCAACTGTCATCAAAAGTCAAAATCGGGCTCAAACCTTGCACTACCTCAAGAAATTGACACAACTGAGGCATCTCCCACTCAAAGAGGTCCCTTCTCCAAATTAAATTCCAACTCCAAACACTGTTACTCCAAACCCCACAAAGATTCAACGGAATATCTTTATCAACGCTAATGGAGTAAAGCCTCGGGAATTTACTCTTCAGAGTAACATTACCCACCCACATGTCTTCCCATAAAGAAATATTCTTCCCGCTACCAACTTCCCACTTAAAGCAGTCTTCAAAACTCCCACCCCATTCATCAAACTTCCAAATCTCCTTTAAGTCCCTCCACCAAAGAGATTCACGGCTATTCAACCTAGGTTGTTTCAAAAATCTTCAACCTCCATGCTTAGACTCTAAAATCTCCTTCCACAAGTCACCCTTAAACGAACCCAACCGCCAAATCCATTTTTTCAGAAAGACCGTATTAAAGACCTTAATATCTATAATACCAAGACCTCCAACATCACGAGACTCACATTTTTTCCAAGAAATTCAAACAATCTTCCTCCTCTCAATAGTCCACACCCTAGTGTCATGTGTTTCACCATTCATTTGTATACTGTTTACTACATTATAAAGTTCATTTATCTCTCAATTTCCCACTAAAACTTATTTTTCCTCCAACCTAAGCACCATTGCCAACCTGTGACAGTCCTTATTCCAACCTCACCCAGTGTTCTGCCTTGATATAGTGATATGGAATATAGCCTAGGAAATAATTGCATCAGTTTGCACTCACCCACCCACTTATTCTCCCAAAACATATTCCCATCGCCGTCACCTATTTTCCATTTAATTGAATTATGCAACCATTTTACATCTTTTCCCTCCAGAAACACTCTCATACCATACATTTATGAGTAAACGATTTAATCACAATCAATTAGTAAAAAAACATGGTTATAATAAAATAATTACATGTAATCATCGTATGACAACTTACTGCCTTGTCAACGTGACTGTTATATTATTAGTTAACTTAATTACTTGATAACATATATTAAACTGCTAATAGAAAAAAAAAATGAAGACACAACAACGATAAAAAAAAGATTAATCAACACCTAAAAGTAAAAAATAAAATAAAAGGTACGAATAAGAAAATACATTAAAACAATAATTTTATATTTTATTATCAAAAGGGAGTAAAAGTTCTTGTTGAACAATTATTAAAATATTTAAGTTCTAAATAACCATTAAATTAATAATGAGTTTCATAAAAAATTTAGTATTAATTAATTTTATTTGTAAAACTATGAGAGGGAAGACAAATATCAACTCAATACCCTATTTTCCTTAAGTCCATGCATGCTAGGATCCATCACTGGTTATATAGTGTATATTGATGAATGGAAAATTTTATTAATAATTTATTAACGGTTGTTATGAAAAAAGCTATTGCATTATCGATGAATGGGAAATTTGATTAACGATTAAAAATCTATTTTTTAAATTATGGAAGGTTTTATAAATAAGCCTTTTGGTGGTAGTAGAAGTAGTAGAGGTGTGGAAGCAGAATAAGATGCTAAAGCAACTGTAAATGGATACACCTACAGTGACTGATGATGAAGCAAAGGAAATGAAAGGAATAATAATATTAAGAAGCTAAATAATTAGATACACTGGACCATTGCAGATTTTGAGAAAAAGCTTAGTTCTCAGACACACCAATTTGCAAAGCATGAATTCTGGATATGAGTGACACAAACAGAATATACCATCTATCAGCTGAATTTTTTTGCTTGATTGATGCTGTCATTTAAAAAAAAACTAGACTGAATGAACTCTTACCAATTAAATAATTTAATTTTTTTTTCGACCGATGATTTCATAAAAATTATTTAGATATCAATTTAGATACTAATTAGATACCAATTTAAAAATTATTTATCAAAAAATTAATTTAGAAACTAAAAAAAATTTTAGTTTCTAATTTAGTCACTATAACACCTAATTATTTTTTGTTTCTAAAAGTAATTTTATTTCACGATTTTCTTGTAGTGTAAGTTATTCTTCCTTTGTTTGCTCTCGATTAAGATGACATCTAGTGTTCCGATGTTTAAGTAAGTGTTCAATATTTAGTACAATAAATATTTATATTAATGACAACGTACTTTTTTTTTAAAGTTATGCTTATTTTTATTTTTTTTTTTATCTATTAGTGTTGAATCGAAATTAATATATGGATTGTAATTAAGAGTATATTATTTAATTTTTCGTACGATTTAATTTTGTTAATTATGTTTTAACTTTAATACATTTTGAATATATCACTTAGTTAGAACTAGATAATGAGATACTTTCGACAATCATAAATTCAGTAATTTGTCACAACAAATTCAGAATATGTGAAGTTGATATTAATGGATAACATAAACTAAATGATAATACATGGGAGTTACTGTATGTGATTAATGGTAGAATTTAATGTAGGTATCATATGCATACAGTGGAGACACTATGAGAGGCATAAGGAGATGGTTAGTGCAATTTCTGCTCAAAGCAGAAAGAATAAAGGAAAGTAAACTAATAATTAAACAATATTAAGATTTTGTTTTGTGACTTAAATTATATATATTATTTATTGCTCTCTTAGTCAGCCCCAATTAGTATTTATTAATTAATATATAGAAAGCAATAACATGAGTTAACCTGGTAGTAGCTTCCTTATCTGGAATTATGTGTGGCAGATATGAAAGAAAGAATATATATAAAATATAGAGAGAGAATTTTGGATTAGTGGAAGTATACGTCAGAGATCACACATGCATCCATGCAAGTTATTCTCTGCATCTGTCTCTGTCACTTTTCTCTGCCTGCAACAAAATATTCTAACACCAAAATATGTCTAACATATATTATATTATAATAGCCTTCACTTTATGTAAGATCTCACTCAACTCTGTAAATAAATTTCAACATTAGTGCTCTATCCACTTTCAAACTCGTCATAATATGGATATATAGTTACACATATCTTAGCATGATTAAGGTATTATAGTGCTAAAAATTTTACTCAAGTGGTGTACTATTACGTCAATATTATTAAAATAGACATTTTTAAAAAAAATTATAAACATATGTTTACAAGACACAAATTAATTTTTATGATGTCGTGTTAATTATGTATAATTTAATGTTAATGAAATGTGGTCTAATAATAATTTTAGTTATCTAAATTATTATTATTTTTTTAGGTCAAGTTGTTTTAGAGCTTGACAATTTTAATTGGTGTTCATAAAAGTTAAAGTTGGGTATGGTTTACACCATTTTAGTTACGTGTATAATTCATACTACTTTCGTTAGTATATTTTTGACACGATTTTCGTTTTATTTTTTGTTTTTTTATTGTTAATTATGTGTTTTAATTTGTTTAACGAACTTTTGAAAAAGATGTATTGTTTTTGTTATGCATTTAATAATTTTAAGAAGTCTAAATTTTTTAAATTATTAATTATTGATAAATTTGTTATTTTTTATTATGAATAGTTCAATTCATTTAATATAATTTATTGTATGTGTTAAATGAAAAGGAAATTGATTGTATGATGTGGGTTGTCTTGGAGTTCTCGGTGAAAAAAAATTAACACATGTCAAACAAAGTCGTATTTGAACCACACAACTTTATCATTAATATTGAAGTCATATTTGGCCAACAGAAGTTTAGTACAATCCTAAAAAAAATCGTGTTATACAATCATGATTTCTACACAACAAAATTGTGTCATGTTGACACTATTTGTCTATTTATGTAATTTATTTATTTTTTACCCATTTCAACAATATTTAGTAAAAATTACACTAGTTTGATAAAAGTTCTATCAAAATAAAGTCATGAATTTATGTTACAAACATATTGCATTATATTAACCACGATCTTTTAATGATTGAGGGTGTAAATACGAAATAGAAATAAGACAAATGGTGTTTAAGTTAGCCACACTAAAACAATTAGTTCACATCCTTATTTGTATTTTTATTTTTATCTTTAAGTATTACAACATTGTGATTATTAGGTTTTTAGATTTTAATTATGTATGTTGTATCCTTAAGGATTGCACTAATGTGATTTTGATTATGTTTTAATCTAAATACTAAAATATCATAATTGTAATGTCAAGACACTTAATTGGCACAATTTAGTAGCTAAAGGAGAATATTTGTGATATTAATTATACTTTATTGGTGTAATAAGAAGTTGAAAAACGTGTTCTTGTATGGGATGAGAATGTTTCATTCTCCATGCCACAATCCTCTTTAGAGTTTTTGGCATTAGCACCTAATATGTCTTGGTTGTCGGTCTTCAATTAAAGTGGGAAAAACCTACAAGAAGTCAACTGACACTCAAGTCAATATTCAACCGTAATTGAGTGTAATAAATGTTATTAAATACGTACATTAACTTCATACTGATTAATCAATCTGTTTATAAATATGTGTTGAACCCTTATACTAGTACACATACATCAATACAAATATCACAATTAATTTGTATATTAATGTGACCTGAAATACAAATTCTCTACAAAATTTATTTAAGCAATTTCTACATTGAATGTCCGAAATGTTATCAGCTATGCCTAAAAGATCTCGGTTACAAAACTAAAATCACGCCATTATAATTACAAATGATAAAAGTGTCACTAATTATTATAAATAACAATTTTTTGTTTACAAGGTCGTGAAAACACAAGTTAATTAGCCACATGAGTTAAAAGTCAACTTATATGTCTTGTCAAACACACACTATGAAAAAAAAAGTTATAAAATAAATAAACAATTTCTCACATCAGAGGTTTTATGTTTTGGAAATTCGCATAATGGCTATCAACAACTTGATTTTATGTTATGGTGGAATGTGTTCTGATTTTCTTTTATTAAAGAAATGCGGCATTTCTAGCAGTTGAATTGTTGAATGTGGATTAATGGCTAATGCATATGATTGAGAGTGTCATAAAGTATAGGTATAAATAATTTAATACATGAACAATTTTTAGTCATTTTTCTATATATATTACTTATATTAGTTTATCTAAAATATTAACAAATTATACACATTCTTAAGTTATCTATGTGACCTGTATTATTGATAATATCTGTTTCATATGATGAAAAATATATTAATTATCATGAAAATAAAATTAAAAAAAAATATTTTAGAAAAAAATTAAAAGAGATAATAAAATACTAATGAGAAATTTTAGGAACTTAAACCAAATTTTTATAATTTGTTAAATATTGAATTTGAAAAACATAATATATGGAATACTAAGAAAAAGAAGTTAAACAAAAAATAAGTAACATATTGAAGAAATAAAATATATATATATATATATATATATATATATATATATATATATATATATATATATATATAAGTGGTAGAGTGCAACTTTAAAGTATAGAATATGATGATAATGTATGAGCAACAAGCTATAGTAGAATAAAAGTGACGACCCTAAGAAATAAGAAGAATCAAAGTTAGATAGAATATAGTTGGACCCTTTTTGTGAATGGGTGGAGAATATATTTTGAAGTAACAAAGCAGATAAAATGAAGCATCGAAGAAACTAAATTTCCCAAAGTAAAAGGTGTTCCTATTGTTCATCTTGATGATGATTATCAAACTAACTAATTAAAGTAGATAGAATATGGAATCACTTACGTTAAATTTAAAGAATAATATATCTCTATGTTTAAACTTCTCATATATATGTACATATATATTATGGTTAAGATATTCGAGAGTACTTTTTTATATTCATTCTTATTTTTTTTAATTAAATGGTTTTATATAAATTGTTAAATTAAAATATGAAAAAGTGTGAAAATAAAAAAATAACTTCTTTAAAATTAATTTTAGAACAATTTTGATCTCTTCTTATATACACATTATTATAAGAATTCTTTTGGTTATTTTCACAATGCTACATTTATTTTAACAACGCACATATCTTTTTGGTTGTGGTATATTCGATTTTAGTTTAGGTTGAGATTAAGATTAGTGCAACATTGCAAATGTTGATAAAATCATGAATAATATTACAATTGGTGCTCATGGGTGCACGATAAAGTGTTGATTTTGTGTTAGTTTAATGCATGATATTTCAAAGCTCAAAGTTAATATGGTGTTAAAAAGATTGACACTAATGTTTACAAAATATCATCAATTAGAAATTTAAGTTAATGTCCATATTAACTAAATAAAGGTCAACACTACATAACATTAGAAAATGTTTTAGTTAATTAAGCCGATGCTAGTAATTGACTTTAAATTAATGCAAAGTAGCAATGATTTTGGTCTTCACTACTGCTAAAACTATAGTGACTTCATATTGTGATAAAACTATAGTGACTTCATTGTGATAAAAATTTATAGAGATTTGGATTGAGTTTATTGATCAAGAAAATCTAAGTATCATAAAGGATATTATTTTTGTTTTTTCATTATTTTCAATCGACATAGACTGTGTACTTTACTTGTGACACTTCTAATCTTAAAAATCTAGACGATTATATGTATTAAATAAAAATTGATTTTAAAAATAATAAATAATTAATTGTTATATTGATTAAATTAAATATTATTTTAGAGATCGAAAAAATTATTATATTTAAACTAATTTTGATTATTAATAAATAGTTTTAATCTGATATTTAATTAGTTATTAATGTTAATATAAAATAATTGGTAATTAAAATAGTTACTTAAATATTAATTTAAAAATTATGTATTAATAATAAAAATTATTTTATATATTAATAATTTTTTAGTTTTTAAAATAATAATTAATTTAGTTAATATAATAACTAATTATTTATATTTTTAAATTAATTTTTATTTTATAATTTTTTAGTGAATAATCTTATCTTAAGTATTGTGTCATTTTTAGGAGCGTCATCGAAAAGTTCTAAAGGAGACAATGTTGTAATTGTGAGAAACTAAATTTACTTTCTCTGATTGTTTGATTGTTTCATCGATAAAAAAAAAAATCATTACTTCATAAAGATAGAGATTCTTGTCACAAATTCAGTCATTCATCAAATTTTTAAGATTAAATTGTCTTAATTAAAACATTTATCATCATATGTCTAGGTTTTAGCAATTATTTATTTCAATACCTTTAATTTTGAAAGCAAATCAAAATTATCAATGACATAATGGTTATACTGTTTTCAATATTGATATAATAATTTTTATTGTGATATTCCCCTACAGTTTTAAATTCATTTGCATCAAATGAAAAACCAAGCATGTTTTCATATTCTAATTTTTTTTAATCGAACTTCAATGAGAGAAGTTAACTAATATATAAAAAATTATCAAATACAGAGAGAATCTAACAACGAAAATCATTCAATAAAAACTAATATTAAATATTAAAATTAATTAATTATTATATTGGTAAGATATTATTTTAAAAATAAAAATATTATTGATATTTAAATTATTTTTTATTATTAATAAATTATTTTTAAATTGATATCTAATTACATATCAAGTTTTTAGATACCAACTTTAGAATTTAAATAATTAATTGTTTAAAATTAGATAACTAATTAGATACTAATTTAAAAATTATTTATCAATAATAAAAACTAATTTAGAAATTAATAACTATTTATCTTTAAAATTAATTTTTATTTAATAATTTTTTAGTAGTAAGTGAAGGATATATCTCACCACTAACAATCTCATAAAATTCCTATGAATCTTACGTTTTTCATTGAAGTTGGGCTTTATATTTATTTCAATAGTAATTTCTTTAGTATATGCATATGCAAAACCATTTTCCTCATATTTTTTTAATTAGTTATTAGGCCTTTTAAGTGATATATGCATATCTTTATATTGCATGATCTTACTTACAAAATTGAGAGCAAAATTTATATCATACCAAATATACATTCCCATTAAAAGAATTATCCATCTCATAAGTTAGTAAACATATATATGACTTCACTCTTAATGTTATGGTTTTGACATTCTCATCTAGTTTGAGGTACTAATTTAACATAAAATTTAGATACATTTTCATATAAGATTATCAACCGTTTAAATTCCATATAAAATATTGAACCTTATCTTAAAAAAAGAATATATTTTAATAATTTATATCATTAAATTTATTTTAAAAAATTGGACTTTTTGAAAATTGTTGGGACGTTAGACAATTGCCTTTTTTGTCTAACTGCATATAAATTTATTATTCTTCATTATTAGATTAAAATTAATTATTCAAATTGTATTTCCCATCACGTGTACTTAAATTGTATATTTAGTTACAAATATGATATGATCTTTGGTTAAAAAGAAAGGGAATCATATATAATGGAGATTAGTTATATTCCTGCCCTATATGTAATTAATCATATTGCTTAGAATTAATTCTTAATGAATCATATAATTTATTAAGAAAAGTACAATATGATATCATCTCTACCTCGAAAAGGATTCCACCATTTAATTAATTGTCTTCAAAGTGACTTTATAGTGGAAAAAAAAAAACAAAAATTTGTGTATTACAAAGGCACACTGACCTATTTAATATATATATATATATATATATATATATATATATATATATATATATATCTGTATATATAAAAATTATCAATATTCTAAAAAAAACTAAAAATATATGATATAAAAAAAAAATATAAACTATT
>Ga0123342_1010100_pt1 | contig 10958 bp, 4 predicted proteins | sample Turbeawhitnodule_FD_89960 | JGI IMG/M metagenome (GOLD analysis project Ga0123342, IMG submission 89960) | Root nodule microbial communities of legume samples collected from Mexico - Turtle bean Mexico white nodule | ecosystem: Host-associated > Plants > Roots > Nodule | place: Mexico: Nepantla... | reverse complement strand
CTAGCTAATTTTATCCCTAATATATGAATATGTGCAAAAAATTCAGATTAATCCAAATGTATTTCATATCTCATTTATACACAGAAAATAATGTAATAAGTATTTTAATATATATATATATATGAATCTAAAGAACTCGTATCGTTGTGCAAATTTAGAAAATTTGACATAAATAATGTAGGTAATAAAATACTATAATCCAATGGCCAGATCCATTCAAAATAGTTTATATAAATCTATTGTTGGTGTAAAAGTAAGTGTAACTCATGGGTGTAAACTAACATCAAAACAAGTTAACACACCTGTTGACTTAGTGCGTGAGTAGGGACAAGAACAAAAGCATTGGGCGCCAACTTTTTCCGATCAGCACTAACGGTAAAAAGTTTCTGAAGCAACGGGAGAAGATATGTTAAGGTCTTTCCAAAACCTGTTTTGGCGCGTGCAACCACGTCCTTGCCTTCCTTGAAACAGAGAGTGAACAAGTAAGTGAAGTTGAATGGTGAATAGCGAAAGGTGAAGTTTGAAAAAAGTATAACCAGAATGAGTGGAATGGCGACGCCCTGAATTGGAGTGGGTTTCGCAATCCCTTTCTTGTGTAAGGCGCAAAGGAGACGAGCGTTCACACCGAACTCTTCGAAGCTTTAGTTCTCTTCTTCTTCACCTATGCTTTCTTTCAACTTGGTTTCCGCCATCACGAGTCGGCTACCGTTGGAAGTTTGAATGTAGCAATGGTTCAAAATACGAGTCCACGACGATGCCAATCTTTGAATGTCGGTGGTTTGAGTTTAGCACACCTGCAACTACCTTTTGTTTAGGTCTTCACAACCGAGACACGCTTTCTTCAATGCATTCTAACTCCTAATCAATGGGCATCAGACATGGGTGCTACCATGCGTGATCAGGCCCAGGCCCAATATATATGGGCGATTGCTTTATCCATCTGATTCCTTTAGTGAGGTGCGGAAAATCTTACACCATATCGTTTGATCCACGGTATACAAGGTCATTTGAGTCCTGAAAATGTTCAAGTGCTCGTCCGGATCAGTAGAGCCATCATATAAGTTAATTGTTATGCCCCTCCACTTGTCGGGGAGAGGCGCAACAATGATGTCGTCCGTGAAGGGATGACTTCTCGGGTTGACCGGATGACCGTGACCTGTGAACTTGACACTTTGATGTGTATGATGCGTGGTTGACGCGTGAGTCACCATCTGAGTTTGTGGGGTCGGTATCTTTGTTCCAGACTGGTGTGTGGGAGGTGTTGGTGCACGGGAATGCTCTTCCCGTTCAGATTTTTCAAGTCATTGAAGTAATCTCTTGTTCTGCTCTTTTACCTGTTGACATCGCTGCTCTTCATGACGCCTTTGGTCTACAACCCCTTTATGGAGCAGTTCCTACATCTGGGCTTGTAGGGTCTGGAGCATCATCATCTGCTCCTCTGTTGTGTTATCATTGCTGGTGTTGTTTGTTGTTGAAACATAACATCAGACATTAAATTCATAAAACAACCTTGAAATATTCTTAGGATCACTGAATCAAATGACATTTTTATTTTTGAAGTGTTAAAATCCTTCTCACTCCAAATCAAAATTTTCCTTGCTATAATGGTTCATTTCATTCTAATAGCGAAGAGAGATCCCAAACAGAGAAAACCAGTAAACCCTCATTCTCTATAGAAAGAAATTAGGAAATATTTTCGAAGACAAAACGAAGAATTAACTAAACTGCAATTAAGTTCATAATGACAAAAAAGACAACTAGAAATATATTACCCAGAATTACTGAACATTTTTAGGAATGATTTCTTCCTTGTTATTTCCCACTTCAGGCAAAGTCAAAATAAATGGGTTGTGCAGAATCAACTTTTTTAGTTTGTCAACATCCGCATTGCAGACAGTACATTAGAATTAAAAGGCAATAAATGCCCTAAAATATTGTCATGAAATAATCAATGAGAATACACAGGAAAAGGCTTTACGAGTGAAACTTCACATAAATAATATTTTATTTATTGTGTAACTAACATACAATATGATCTACAAATGTGGAAGAAAAATCACCATGCTTGCTCTTAGTTTCATATGATGAAGATACAACAAACAAGCACATCCTTACATAGGGGACAAAAATGAAGTTGATCACCACACTAGTGCAAGCTACACTCACACTATTAAATAAATTTTTACTAGCTAATTTTATCCCTAATATATGAATATGTGCAAAAAATTCAGATTAATCCAAATTTATTTCATATCTCATTTATACACAGAAAATAATGTTATAAGTATTTTAATATATATATATATATATCTGAATCTAAAGAACTCATATCGTTGTGCAAATTTAGAAAATTTGTCATAAATAATGTAGGTAATAAAATGCTATAATCCAATGGCCAGATCAATTCAAAGTAGTTTATGTAAATCTATTGTTGGTGTAAAAGTAAGTGTAACTCATGGGTGTGAACTAATATGATGATATAACTCAATGACCAGGTCAATGAAAATCACATTTTATGTAAAACTTTTGATAGTATGAAAGTGAGTGAAACTCATTATTGAAAACTAATTACACGTGATATAGGCACACATATATAGAGAGAGAGATTTGAAAACGACAGGAAACGTGACAAATATCATAAGTGGAAGAAACATCATAAATAACACACCTTGATGTTGCAGACATAAGAATACACTGACAACTTCTGGAAACATGAGGTGTAAAAGCTTTTATATCCTCTTCATACCCATATGACAGTAGAAGATCTGCCTGAAAACATTATTTTGAACGTTGATCATGTCACAAAATACTAACCAAAGATTGTTCATCAGCTACTTGAGTTGTTATTAATAGCTTAGACCACAAACCAAAGCGTGAAAACTACACACATTTGCAAATGCTATGTGAATATAATTCGACTATAAAAAATGCTAGTTGTTTCAGAAATAGACAACAACCAATAAACAAAGATTCTAAACAAACAATTCACTGCATCTGGTTTCACCTCATCAAGAACAAGAGTTTCAAGCGATTCGCTCATGGATTCCACCTTAAGTAGGCCACCGGACAAACACTTCGCTATGCAAGTAGGAGTGGAGATCAAAATATCAGGAGTTCCAGCCAATGATGCCCGTTGCAAACCCAATTCAGAGACAATTACAACAAAGCACATTCTAAACAAATTGTAAACATAAATAGAACATTCACACGTGTAGCAGATGAAAAAAAACTAACTTCCTCCCTAATCGATAACAACAAACAAAATTCTAGAAGACATAACCAACCAAGTCATTGGCAAGCATGTTGCTATTCATTTGCACAAGTTTTATTTCAACTCTGCATAACTCAACCAACGACAACACTTCCACATACACATGAATTTATGGATGGAAAGAAATAACACGAAATTAAGTTATACAGATCTTTTAAAAAAAAGTATGACAAAAATCGAAACAAGTTAACACACCTGTTGACTGAGTGCGCGAGTAGGGACAAGAACAAAAGCATTGGGTGCCAACTTCTTTCGATCAGCCCTAACGGTAAATTTTTTTTGAAGCAACGGGAGAAGATATGCTAAGGTCTTTCCAGAACCTGTTTTGGCACGTGCAACCACATCTTTGCCTTCCTGGAAACAGATAGTGAACAAGTTTAGGTTGAAGTGAAGTTGATTGGTGAATAGCGAAATGTGAAGTTTGAAAAAAGTATAACCAGAATGAGTGGAATGGCGACGCCCTGAATTGGAGTGGGTTTCACAATCCCTTTCTTGTGTAAGGCACAAAGGAGACGAGCGTCTACGTCGATCTCTTCGAAGCTTTGGTCCTCTGCTTCTTTTTTCTCTTCTTCTTCGCCAATGCTTTCTTTCAACTTGGTTTTCGCCATCACGAGTCGGCTACCGTTGGAAGTTTGAATGTAGCAATGGTTCAAAATACGAGTCCATGACGATGCCAATCTTTGAATGTCGGTGGTTTGAGTTTAGCATACCTACAACTACCTTTTGTTTAGGTCTTCACAATCGAGACACGCTTTCTTCAATGCATTCTAACTCCCGATCAATGGGCATCGGACATGGGTGCTACCATGCGTGATCAGGCCCAGACCCAATATATATAGGCGATTGCTTTCTCCACCCGATTTCTTGAGTGAGGTGGGGAAAACCTTCCAATTTTGATATATTATTTTCTTACAAAATAGATAGTTAATAAACTGTGTTACTATTTTTGCAAAATAAATGTAATCTTTGATTATTTTTTTTTTGGAACTTTTATATTACATTAAAATAATTTAATTATTAGTTTTCAAAATATTTTGGCTTAAACTAATTATTTTGCAACAATGTACAGTAGAATAAAAATTGCCTTGATAAAATATAAAATGTATGATAATTATTATTAATTATTATATTGTACTTATTTATTTTTTAATATTAAAATTTCTCAGTGTAGTTTTCTTATTTTATTTTGAAATATAATTTAAATGGACGTACAAGTTATTTTACCGCTATTCTGTCCTAATCCAAATTGCTATTAATTGTTATTTTATTATGCTTAATCATAGGATGAGATTTTTTTAATACTTATATAACGATTGGAACATCACAAGTGTCCTTTTTAATTTCTTTATGATAAAAAAATCAATCTAGATTAAATATAACTTATAAAAGGTTTTTAATATGAATATAACTAAAAAAACTCAAGGTCTTAAAATTTTAATTCGTTCTTGAGAATAAAATACATACTCATTGACCACGTTATCAAACTATTAATAATTTGAAAATCAACTGAAACAAAAAAGTAAAATAGATGTATTTTTGAATAAAATTCATAAAATTTATTGAAGCTCTTGTGTGGGTTGGAAGGAGTACTTTTTTTTTTTGGCTAACAACGCTTGAAGTCTTTTGTATACGGTCTTAAACAATGAAAATGAAATACATGGAAAAGATATTTTGATACCTAAATTACAATTCAATATATAATACGTGAAATTGATAAATATTGATTCAATGATGTATAATAATTGTATAAGTATTGTGCATATTCATAAAATCTTAATGGACCCTCAATTCTGAACATGTATTAAAATAGGCCACAAATTAATTTCAATGTTAAAATATAATTTTATACTTTTAATTAGATTAATTACGTCTTATACAAAATTTGTTTTTTTTTCTAATAATCAAATTCAATCCTATTATCCATGTAATGTCCGATCTTCCAGTTACAATATTATTGATTATTGTACAACGACATGAGATAAGCCCAGTCATCATCACCTGATAAGACATTCAGCCATTAATAATGACAGAAAAATACAAATATACAAATTCAACAGAAAAAAAAAAACATTGAAATAAACCTAGAAAAGTAGAAGAGTTCGTAACATAGACACAAGGCTGCGCAAATCTTAGGATCATTGGACATGCTCCTTGTGTTGTGTCGTTGAATTATTGGTTCTTGAATATATGATAAATAATCATTCTCTTTGATCCACGTGTCTATCCAAACCCATCATAATTTCTTGTTCAAACATATTCATTTCAAAACAAGTAACTGTTAGCCGCCACTCAGACACATAAAAGTTAAAACTCTTGGAGCTTTACCAAAATAGTAATATAAAATATGCATTTCATTTTTAAGACCAGGAAAATTCTCGTTCTATAAACATCGCAATCACCCTTTGCACTGTCGATTTTACTTTTTAAATAAACAAATAAATAAATAGGTACTCGTTGACTCTTTCGTTGAAAAAAAAACACTAATCTGAATTTTGTTTATTGATAAATGAGGATATTTAAAAAGAGAAAAAACTAGTAATCTTATTTAAAACATAAAAAAAAAACTTATTGAGATAATTGCGTAGATATAAGAGGTGTCTGCGAATCACATTAAATTTGTGGTCTTATGTTATTTTTATTTATGATATTGTTTTGAGTGTGTTCATAAAAAATCCTAGGTGTATGGGTAATTTTGTTGTATGCAAGGCATTTTTCCTAAGAATCTTAATTATATAAGAGTTGATGGTCGTGTAGTTTTGTAAATATTAAATGAGATGATATAGTGGATATACGTTAAAGAGAAATTATTCCAATATGTTTTCCTACAATTATTTAGATAAAATATATGGATAAAAAATTATTATTTATTTAGAAGAAAAAGGAAAAGAAAAATATGTGAAACTGGATAACTTTTATTTCCTTTTAATATAAAAATTGCTAGATACATGGTATATTGATAACTTTTATATTAACTATTTTTTTTTCTCTCTTTAATATTTTATTTGAATTTGGAATTAAATTTAAAGAGAAAATTTAAGGAAAGTAAAATTATTTGGATTAAGAAAATAAAGTGAAAATTAAAAAAAAAAATTTATCAGTGATTTGATAGATTTAGTAAATTTAAAAAAATTATAAAATAATATATAAAACTAATTTACTTATATTATTATAAATTAATTTTAAATAAATAAAATAATCATTTTTATTTTATTATTTATTAATATTATTTATTTTTATTGTTATTATTTATTATTTATAATTATTTTATTATAGATATTATTTCATAAATTATTATCATAAAATATATATTTAACACTTCGGATTTTTTTTTCTCGTTTTTTAATTTTTATTACTTTTTTTTTCTTGGTTTTTGCAATTTCTACATCTTTATTTTGCTTGCAAAAATCCATCCCTAGAACCAAATAGAACATAAAACAAGAAAACCTTTGGGTCTAACTTTTTTTTCTTAACTCTCTCCTCGGTCAAATTTTCTAAATTTTATTTGATAAAAAAGACATGTTTTCATAAATATTTATAAAATATAATATTATTTTCAATTTACTCTTTCATAAGTCATAATAATTTATGAAATAAAAAATAAATAAATAAACTATTTTGTAAAACATACAAATCTATAATTTTTTTCATCTCTTTTCGTTTTTTTTAATGATCATCATTTATAGTTTTATTGTTTGATTGAAGTAACTTAATATAATATTGTGAGGAATTTAAGTTTAATTTTTATTTTTTTTTATTGAGAATTGAGTTTAAGATTAATTCAGTTTCATAAAATTTATTTATAAAATAATATTATTTTTATTTATTTATTTATTTATTATAAATAAATTTTATTTATAGTTGATGTAAAAAATTTAACACAGTCTCCCACGTCAAAGTATATACTTATTAAATTTAAGACTAAATATATATGAGTGATTCAATAGTAACTCGATAGCGAATAATACAATAGATCGAACAAATCTTGAAAGTGAATTTTAACCTAACTCATTCTTACAAACCTAACTCCTTTGATAAAAATTGTATCTACTTATACACTATAAATTGATCTTATTACTAGTGTATAGGAGATCTTCAATATTGTTGAATAGAATTTTTTTATTAAAATATCAAGAAAGTAAATATATTAATAAATATTGAATTACATAAAAAATTTAAAAATTCGATGTTTCTTTTTTTTAATTGAGATTTTAATGTACTTTTAGAAATAATAGATATAAATAACTATTATCTTGATATTATGCCCCTCCCACCTCTGGTTCGTTTGTCGCAAATGGGCCTTAATCATGTAACCCAGCTCAAATTGCTTGCTAATAAGACCACTCCTAAGCCCACACCATTCTCTTCTTTGTTTTAGACCTGATTTCAAAGAGCTCGTGCACAATTTATTTAAATTTATCTTATGATAAAACTGTTTGTGAGTGCTTCAAAGAATTTATGATATCTCTATAAACCAATTTCAATAAACCTTTCAGAATAAGTTTAAAAAAGTAGTTTATCGAAACAGTTTCCTTAATACTGGTCCCAATTCTCTAAAAGAGAGTATGAACCAATCTTTATCCCATAAACATATAGCCAAATAAAACTATGCATATGATTTAAAGGTATATTTTGTTCTTAGAGTCCTTCCAAAGAAATCATCATCAGCACAACACCATCAATGATTTAGACCCTCTTCCCTAGCTAGAGGGGGACATATGGTACGATGGTTTTTCCTTTTGGTTCAAAAATGGTCACAAATCATGAATACATATGATCCTCACTTAATGTGCCCTTGTTTGACACAAATAATATGGATTAAAAAAAACTATTAGTTTGTTTAATGTTTGAAAAATATTTTTTGTTTTAACCATGTGGAGAAAGAAAATAACAGAATTTTTTTCATTTTTTTTTGCATTATGTTACTGTTGAGTTGAAGAATAAAAAGAAAAAAGGAAAAAAATTTAAATTTATTTTGTCCCTACAGTTTCACAAACGTATTATTTTGGTTCTCATAAAACACGTTAATTATAGGGATTAAAAAAAATTAAACCTAAGATTTAATAATAAAATTAAATATATGTTATTTTGATGATTATATTAATACTAATTTTATTGACAATTTGATGATATATTAAAATTTGAAAAACTTGCCTATGTTTTCAAAATTTGAAGACTAAATTTGTAGCTAATATTTTAAAGAAATCAAAATGGTATATTTGTAAATTTTATGAATTAAAAGTGAATTGAATTTTTTAAAATTTTGGAATTGAATTGACTTTTGAACTTAATATAGAAATTAAAAAGGTAATTAAGCCTAATATTTAATAATAAACTTAAATATATGTTATTTTGATGATTATATTAATACTACTTTTGTTGACAGTTTGATGATATATTAAAATTTGAAAAACTTGCCTACTTTATCAAAATTTGAAGACTAAATTTGTAACTAATATTTTAAAGGAATCAAAATAGTAAATTTGTAAATTCTACTAAAAGTGATTGAATTTAATTTATTAAAAATTTCATGATTGAATTAATTTTTGACTCTTAATATAAGGATTAAAAGGGTAATTAAGACCTAATAAGACTTATGAACTACACTCTTCATAAACCTTCAAGCAGATTTTCTTCGTCAAACACTTCCTTATGTAAGTTGAGTTGAGTCTTCAATTATCTTCAACAGAATGGTGTTGGAAAAAATAAGATAAGGCACAAGGATATATTGTAAAATTAGCTTATAAGAAACTACAAAATAAAGTTGAGGGGAAATAAGATAAGTTGTTTTATATGTTTTGGAGAATTAAAATTTTACCTTCCACTCAAAATTTTTGCAAGGAGAGTGTCACATAATATGGTGGTCACACAAGATAATTGTACAAAATGAGGATTGTAATAGGGAGTAGGTTATGTATGATGTGTGAATATAACGAGATATGTTATATATATATAATACATATTTTGATTGTGTAAATATATTGGTTGGAATACCCATAATGCTTCGTATGTAATATATTATCTTTGTTTAGAATAAAATTGTTTTTAAAGAGAGTAGGGTAAATGCTGAAGAGGTTTTCCACCTAACACAACTACATGCATGGTCATGGACAAAACAAAAAATACTCAAATGTTAGCTTCTCATATTCGAATTGAGTTCTCTATCGTATGAACTGTTTGGTTGGTATCTTTGAAGTAGCTTAGGAGTTTAGCAATATTATTAGTTAGTTGTTTTTCCATAAATACATACATAGAAAATTTCTTCTACGCGAAAAGGTGATGACTGTCATTTTTTCTCTAATATGCTTTCTTCTACTGTTGGAGTATTATGTATTCCATCTTTATGCTTCTGGTTGGGAAAGGAGGGTTATATAGCATGTTCTTGAAAAGATAAAGATGCAATGAGAAGGTTATGCTTATGGCGACAAGGGCTGCTACTGAGTGGGAGGAGGCCAGTGAGGAGGTTGTTCCTTTGGTATAGAGGTGTAGCTGAGAGAAGTGGTTTTTGTGGTTCAAACAGGATATGGAGCAATATAGAAAAGGATCATTGTTGATTGCTTAGGATGAGGCATTATGGAAGATCCAATTTGAGTTCTTGTACCATTTATGTAAAGGGACTAACGATTAATACAAAGTTGGTGGTGTCGTGGAGGTGTTGTTGTCTTTAGATATATATGCAAGAGAACATTGCATGTTTTCTTGAAGAACTATAGCTCTTTTTCCTCTGTTGATATTGTACATATCTTGGTTTGTTAATTTCTTATTTCAATCTTTTTGGAAAATAATTCTAATATAGTACAAGGTATAGTTTTTTATACAGGTTGTGGAAAGGTCCATGATGTTATCGATTTTGTTTTGGGAGTCCCTCATGTAACAATTATTTGTCTTAGAGGCTATGTGAGGGATTTTTTTATACAAGGATTGGGATATCTCTTAAATATCCTCATTTATTCATTTTATTATTTGTTGATAAAAAATTATCTTTGTTAATAAAAAAATCACAACACTCTTATTATTAAGGGACAAAAAAAATATAAAACATATTTTCATTTTTTTTATTTTCCTTTTCAATTACATATGACAAAATAGTTTAGTTTACTTATTTCATCTTTTTGTATAAACATTTTCTTTAATTTTTATATTTAATTTTATATGGTTTGTCTCATTGAAGGAAATATATAAACTACCAACTTATTTCCTTCTCTATAAATGTCTCTCTATGAATGTCTATATTGTAGGAACTAATTCAAGGAAATAAGAGAAGACAAAAGATTGTAGCAACTGATTGAACGTAATTGCACAAAATTACAAAACTGATCTTGTTCATTTTGATTTACTCAATCATATATATATATATATATATATAATAAAACGTAAATATATCATTTTTTCGAATCCATTTCAGCTGTTGCATTCCATTGCCATCCCTCATCTTCGGTAAATGTAACATCACGACTAACAATCACCTTCTTTGTCATTGGATTGTACAATTTGTATCCCCCATGCTTATATCCAATGAAAATGGTCTTCATTGCCTTATCATCCAACTTTGATCTTGTTGCATTGAGAACATGAGCATAAGTAATTGACCCAAATACCTTCAAGTGCTGCACATTGGGTTTGAATCCACTTCATGCCTCAATCGGAGTTGTGTTAGGAACACTCCGAGTGGGTGATCTGTTTATCAAAT
>Ga0123342_1010099_pt1 | contig 10958 bp, 8 predicted proteins | sample Turbeawhitnodule_FD_89960 | JGI IMG/M metagenome (GOLD analysis project Ga0123342, IMG submission 89960) | Root nodule microbial communities of legume samples collected from Mexico - Turtle bean Mexico white nodule | ecosystem: Host-associated > Plants > Roots > Nodule | place: Mexico: Nepantla... | reverse complement strand
GCATTTCAATTTGTAAAACACTAATTTGTCTTCTGAAATTGTGATTGAAACATGTGATTAGAGGGATAAGAAAGACTCAACAAGAGGAGACAGAGGTAGATGATGAAAGTCATCATAAGACCCTTTTTGGTAACAATTTTATGGATTTAAATGAAATCATACAGAACATTAACTAAACTATATTCTCATTTCCTCATATCTTACGGAAAAATTACTTCCAATTTGATTTTTAAGCTTTCTGTCATCACCATTTGTTTATCTTTGCTCTTCCTCTATATTTTCTTCTTTTAGGTTTTGATTTTTGAAATCATCTTAACTTTTCATAAAGTTATGATTTTAGAAACCACCTTCAAAATAGGTTCTCTCACCAGAGAGCATTATGTAGAGAAGGTATGTCATCGTGTTCTTAAATCTGTGTTTTACATGTTATACTAATATTTTGTTTGTTTTTTATTTGTTAATTGTAGAGAGTTAATATTCATAGCAAAATAGAGGGATCAGATAGTTAATATTTTGTTTGTTTTTCATTTGTTAATTGTCGCGCTCACTCCCCAATCGTAAGGTTCTAACACAAAGGAATATTAGATTTTGGTGCAAACGATGGGAACAATTTAAACGAGTCTCTATACAGGTCCAAAGGTCCAATGTGAAGAAAAGAGGAGCATATTTCATTGCATTTTCTTCTTTTGTATATAATATTTTTCAAACAATTGAGGATGATATTTTGGTTTATTGTTTAATGGTGTCATGTGTATTGTAATGATTGTCATATATTATTGGTTGTTTATAGACCTAATGAAAAATATTGGTTTAATTCCTATAATTGATAAAATATTAAAAATTATTAACAAAAATATGAAACTCAAATTCTATTTAATTATTTTTTTTGGTTGAGTTTGTAGTTTTAAATAAATTTTAACTACTACCAAATACATATATTTTTACCCATAATTAATAAAATATTAAAAATTATAAAAAAATATGAAACTCAAATTCTATTAAATTATTTTCTATCTTGAGAGAAATTCAAATAGTAATTTTAAATTTTAAATTTTGAAAATTCATTCATTCTCTTTACCATATGTAACTTTTAATTACCGTTTTCCACTATTTTATTAACCTACTCTTTAACTTCTCATTTTAATGTTATTAAGAGAAGTTGTTTTTGAAGAATAAAAAAATACTAAAAAAAGAGAAATAAAAAATGTGGATACACACTACTCTTTAACTGTATACTCTAAATAAAAAATGCGGATACGCAAAAATAAAAAATGCGGATACACAGGCACGTCAGTGTCTGTTTTCCGCTAGTTAGTAATAATGTTAATAATAATAATATTAATAATAATAATAATAATAATAATATAAATAACATTAACAATAATAATAACACAAATATTACAAAATTTCATAATATTATTATTATAAAAATATAATATTAATATTATTACTAATTTTAATAATAAGAAGAATTATTATTTTAACAATATTATTAATATAAATAGGAATATTAATAATATGATTAATATTAATAATAATAATAATAATAATATTAACAATCATAATATTAATAATAATATTATTATTAATATTATCTTTCAATTCAAGTCTTGCCTACAAATTTTATATTTATAAATAAATTTAGCTACATATCTTTATCTATAAGTAATATTAATAATATTAGTAATAATTTTAATGATATTAACAATAATATAAATAATATTAATATTAATATTATTATTATAATTAAAAAAATTATTTTTATTGTTATTATTATTAATATTATCTTATGGATCCCTTGATAATACTTGGATCTATATTCTAAGAAATATTAATAATTTTAATATCAATATTAATCCTAAACACGGGAATCAATCTCGTTAAAAAAAAAATTTCTCTATTAAGTAACTGGTATAAACATATACATAAATTTTATATCATGAATCCTTTGTTGCGTTTGTTCTAAGCTTGGTTTCATGAACATTGGTTTCCAACCTCTCAGTAGGATTAAACAATAAACTTCTAAAAAGAATATAATAAATTATTAATTTTGCAATCTTTTTTTTTTCTTTTAGATGTTTCTGCAACACTCAATTGTTTTTTCTTCTATGTTAAAAAAAAAAAGCGGGCCGGCCCGCGGGTCATGAAAACCAACCTGCATTTTGTATGCGGGGCAGGCCAACCCGACCCGCATTTTACGGGTCTATGCGGGGCGGGCCTATGCGAGGCGGGCTGGCCCGCTTTGCCACCCCTAGTTAATATCCATGTGTATTATTGACTTTATCTATGAATCTGTGAATAAATTTGATTTTTTTATATATAAATTTGGTGTTACGGAAAATTGTTTATTAATTTGTGAATATAAACTATAACCATCTGTTGGAATAGTATAGTAAAGTGGAAATGTACCGAAGATGTTGTAATTAGTGAAAGTTGAATGGTATGATGCAGATGCAAATATTAAAGCATATATTGTTGAAGTTTTGTGTATGTAGGCTGTGAATAGACCTGTTACGCAAGGCTTGGTTTCATATTTTGAATGTAGCATTATCACGACACTGAGAGTCATTAGAAAAAAAAATAATTAGATGCAAATTTTAAAAGTATTTTTAGTTTTATTTTCTAATTAGAACAAGAGTTACATCTAAGTAGTTCACATTATAAACTTTTGTATTTAAGGTATAGATTATTGACGTGAAACTTCAATCTTTTAAAAAATCAGACCTACTATTCAACAAGTCAAGAAAATATTTAATTAGATGGTGGTCAAACGCATAATAATACTAATAATTAAACAACAAATATAATAATATTAAATAGACGTAGTACCGTAATTTATAATACAAAAAATAAAATAAAACATCCTTTTATAGACTGTTAACCTTTAATATGTATAAAGGCTAAATTAAATATATCACCGTACTTAGATTTAAATATTAAAAAAATATAATAGTGTCAGTTAACAGTAACAAACTTATATTTAAACAAATTAATATAATACGAAATTATAAAATCAATGTATAAAAATTTATAAATGGCTAAATTATATGTTTAAAAGAAAATTAATACTAACTAATAAAATAAATTTATACATGTTTATAATCCTTATTAAATTCCTCTGTCTTAAAAAAATATGTTGGATTAAATTTTAAAATTTATTTTTTCAAAGAATGCCAAAGTAGTTTTCAACATCTGGTTTCTGGTTGGTTTGTCAGTAGGTGTAAAAAGGTATGATTTTATAGAATTAAGGAATAGGTCACCAGGTCAATTCCTGCATATTGAATTGACTAGTCTAAAAAGGAAAACCTTTTACTGTTCTACAGTACTACTTTTCACTTTTATTTTATTTTCATATTTTTTGGATAAAATATTTCTAAATTTAAAATAGCAAAGTTAATATTCAAGCTCAATTTGTCTTTTTTATCATATTACTTATTTATTTTGTTTTATTTGTTTCTTCTATTAATAAAAGATATTTACTCAATTACTTTATTTTTTAACATACAACCTTGCATATCACTCTTTAAACTTCCATTAAATCTCTCAATTCTTTAAAATATAACAATATAGTTCTTTTATTTGATAAAACACTAAAAAAATATTAAATAAAAATCAATTTTAAAAATAAGAAATAATTAATCATTATATTAACTAAATTAGATATTATTTTAAGGATTAAAAAAATTGGTATCTAAATTAATTTTTATTATTAATAAAATTTATAAATTAGTTTTTAAATTGATATCTGATTAGTTACAAAAATTTTATAGAGCAATTCACACATGAAAATTTGTATTTGATATGGAATTTGTTTTCTAGAGAACAATAGTGCATACTGGTTTTCAACACAAATATGCTTTTGGATTTTGTTGGTGAGATCATGGGATTGATGTTGTATGCACACTGGGTCTTGAGTTGTTGCACTATTGCAACTAAGAACTACAACAACAAAGGATGTACAAGCTGAGGTGCATCAATAACACATAACAGATTGAAGCGTAGGCTTCCTGAGTTTTGGTTGTCACAAATGCAAGATACCAAAGAAATAAAGTACTTTAGGTAGCATGTAGTTTTGATCTCTTTTGTTGTTTGTTGCATTATTATTTTCTAGTTAGGTTTCTATGCTCAAGTCATTTCATTCAGAGATTGCATAAGATGTATATAGGTTTTTTGAGATGTTATGTTGTTGGGTTGTAATGAATTTTAACTTGAAAGCATCTAGTCTCTTTTGTATATACGGGTTGTGATATCCCTTAATTGTTCTATTTAATTTAATGTAATTATTTAATTAAAGATAAAAAAAAGAATATCATATTAATTACGAGTGTTTAAAAATTAAAAAAAACATTCAAAATACTATCAAAGATCTTGGATAAAATTCTAGCATTTTAGAAGAAGAGTAAAAAAATAAATAAACTTCTTTATAAGATAAAATTAACTTATATATATACTAATTTTGTAGAAATTTTATTATATAAATTTTTTATAAAATATTTTTGTTAAATGTTTATAAAAACTTTCCAAAGTTGTAAAAGTAAGTTGGAGTACACTGCGAAGTTATATCTTGAAATAGCAATGAAGATGTGGGGGAAATTGTACACACGTTGTGAAAATAACAAGTATGGATGGAGAAATATATAGCTGAGGTTTAGCTTTCAAATCGTTGTCCCTACTGTAGGTACAAACAAAAATATAGAGCTTCTAGGGTGTGGAGATTTGAGCTTGGCCTCACCTACCCAATAATGCAACACCACTACATAATACAAACAAATTATTTTATATTATTTGATTAGCCATCTTCTTAATGTTTCTTTTACTTCATAATCATTACATTACATTCGTGTCATTAAAATATTTATTTTTTATTCAGTAATTTGAGCCTTCATTTGTTTCCAGCACTGAATTTGAGAGAGGAGAAAAAAATACGAAAATGAAAGTAAAAAAAAAAAATAGTGAAAATATAAAGATGTGGATTAAGAAAAGAAAATGAAGAGAAAAATTATGAGTGATTTGATTAATGTTATAAATATACTAAAATAAATATAAAATAAAATTAATTTTTCAAATAATTAATTATTATTTGATTAAATTAGAGATAATTTTATAAATTAAAAAAATTATTGATATTTAAAATACATTTTATTATTAATAAAAATTTATAAGATAGTTTCTAAATTAATATCTAATTATTAACTACCAAGATTTCTATTTAGAAACTAATTTATAAATTTTTATTAATAATATAAATCACTTTAGATACTGGTTCAATCAATAATAGAGGCGATTTCAACTTGAAGCATTCAAAGTGGCTGGAAATGTAAGGATTCCTAGCTATTGTGTTATGTGTCTATCCTTCTCATACATTTCTTATTATATGCTAAAATCCTCTCCTTTTTTCACCATGTATGTTGGAGATCACATATCGACCCGAGATTATGACATTTTAAAATATATAAGTAGGTGCAAATCTCACCTTATAATCTAATTTTATGAGGTTGAGTTATGCTTAAAGTCTACCTCTTAATATGATATCAAAGTCATTTCGAAACTATCATAGTGATTGTTTGTTGGACTTATCAAATCACCCGCTATCGGGCTCTTATCGGAGTTAAGTTAGGCTAAAAATTCAATTATTAATATGGTATTGAAGTCATTTAAAGTCTATCCTAGTGATAGTTTGTTGAGCTTATCTAACCCGCTATCGGACTATCCATAAATATATAGTTTCACGCACGAGTTATCACTCTTAACGTGAGAGAGACGTTGGAGATCCCACATCGACTAAATCATTATTAAACACTATATCACATTGGATTTGTCCATGGTAGCCCATAACACCACATATACACATAATTTGTTAGTCTCTAGTAACTAATTTAGTCATTATAATAATTAATTATTTTTATCTTTAAATTTAATTGTTATTTAATGATTTTTTGTAATAATAAAAAATAAATTTTTAATTCATGAATTTTTAAAATTATTATTTTGCTCTTCTATTTAAAATGAATTTAGGATGAACAATGATAAGTTATTATATCTAGTAAGTGCATTTGGTTAAAACATTAGTCTGGTTAAAACATTCTCCTTACTACCATTCATCAACTCGGTTAGAAAAGAAATGCGAATTATCTGAGATTGTTTATATATACATGTAAAAATATAGAAAAAAAAATATTTTTATAAAATAAAATAAAAATAATTATGCAACATTTAAACAAGATTTTAAACTACATAATTTCAAATAATATATCAAAATTAGTATAAAACTTAAGCACCTCAACGGTAAAACAAAATAAACAGAAAAATATAATTAAATTATGATTTTAGAAAAACTAAAAACAACCAAAATAACATACATTTCCTGACTAAATTATATTTAATATTATAAATTAATTTTATTTAAATATTAAATATTAAATTATAAATTTATTATTATTTTATAAACATATTTTTATTATTAATATTATTTTAAAAATTTATTATTATTATTATTATTATTAATATTATTCTTAATTTTATTATTATTATTACTATTTTATAATTATGATTTTTAACATTAATATTATGAATATTTTATTATTTTATTATCATTATTTTTAAATATGATTAACTTTATAAATTTATTATTAATATCAATAATAATATGATAATTTTTATTTATTTATTATTATAATTATTTTTAATGCTTTTATTAATATTTAACTTATTAGTATTATTGTAATTGGATTATTATTCATTATTTTTTATATTTATTTTATTATTATTGCTTTTGATTATTATTTATTAACATTACCGTTAACATAATCGATATTAATTATATTATATTATATTATATATATATAATATAATCGATAATGAATTATATTATATGCCTAACGTAATTGATATTTGATTATTTTTTTATATAATTGATTGCATGATTCTTTGTCTAAATTTCGTAAATTATTTTCTTTTTACATGTTTTAGTGATCGGAATTTACATATTTAATTGTAAAAGAATTCCAGCAGACATGTTTCCTAATACAGTATCATGAAAGCATTTCTATAAAAGCATCTTTGTCTACATCTGGGAATTTCTGCATGCACAGAGGAATCTCTATTATGTATAGTGTAACAAAACAAGGATAATTTTCTTTTTTTCCAACTTCTTCAGCTCATCTTTTGCGTTTTTTCTCTCACAAGCGCCAGCCACTGTTATAGCCATTGTTGTGTTTTTTTAATTTGTTGCCGATTAAAAAAAAGCCATTGTTGTGTGGCTTTTAGCGTTTCCAATTTGTTTTGTGGCTTTTAACCATTGTTGTACCCACGGCTGCTTGAAGATATGCTTTCGAATTTTTTGAATGCTTGGCTTTTTACTTTGTAGCCTTTTTTACATGTTTTTTTTGGGCTATAGCAGGTTGTTTTAGCTGTGTTGACTTGTTAGGTGTTTGGGTGCTAAACACTTTCTTTTGTTAAATGTTTGATTTATTAGAAGGTTAGACAAATTTCATAACTTATCTAGTGTAACAAGATTGAAGCATTTTTAAAATATTTTATATTTTTTTTTAATAAAAAAAACTCAAGACATTCTAGAAGCATTTTTCATGTACATCCATATTAGTTAATAACAACACCCCTCCATTATGTACAATATCATCATACATTCTGTTATTTTGTATTCTATAAAACTTTGTAATTTTTTTTTCTAAATACACTTTACATTTTATCTTTGCCTTACCTCTTCCACCACAACCACTTCATCACATGTTGTCGCTCCCCATATCTTTGTCACATCATTCATTTTAAACTTGATCATGATAATTACCTTATCTGGAAAGAGCAGGTGTTAGCTACCATTCATAATCTAAATCTTGCATTTTTCTTGGAATCACCCATTAGTTATGCTTCATCAACGAACGCACCATCCTCTTCTCTCGTCGGTCATCAACAAACACTCAAGCGTGATAAATCGGTGTCGGCGTATCTTCTTGATCTCAAAAAGATTGTGGATACTCTTGCTACAGTTTGTTGTGACCAGTCTCGTTCTTCATTTTCCAAATCGTCCCAACACTATTATCCTCTGCAATATCATTCCCATAATGTATTCTCGTCTTCTTCTAATTCTTTCACAAAAGCGAATTATATACAGATTATTACATACGAATTTGCAGTGGATGAGATTCGAAACCAGGTTCCTTCAATGACCAAAGAAACTTTAACTCCTACCCAAACAAATTCTTTAGTATTATTATGATTTTTATTATACTTATTATTATTAATAATATGAATAATAATATTAATAATATTAATAATATCAATAATATTATTAATATGAATATAATATTAATAATATTTGTATGTATACAAATTTTTGTCCGTACATAATATGTATGTAATCCATATGTAAAACTGTTTTACATGCGAATTTTGGATGTATGTAATTCAAATTTTTGTTGTAGTGACACAAGTTATGACTTTGTAACCATAGGTAATGGTTTTGGCGTGTCTATTAAACATATTGGCTTCGCTACTTACACCGATTCTTCTTCGACAAATCTGTTTTCTCCAAATCAACTTTTACATGTTTCTCACATTACATAAAATCTTTTAAGCGTTTCTCAATTTGGTCGTGATAACAATGTTTTTATTGAATTTCACTCAAACATGTGCTATGTCAAAAAGCAGGAAACGAAGGAAATATTACTTTAAAGAAGACTTAAAGATGGGCTTTATGTGTTTGATGATTTTGTTCCTCTCTCAAAATGTTCTGCTAATTCTTCCTCTGTTATTTCTTTGCCAAACACTTTTAAACTCGAGCACCATCGTTTTGGTCATGCTCATGCTAATATCATTCATAAAATATTGAACTATTGTAATGTTCCTCATAGCATTAATCACAATTTTTGTGCCTCCTGCGTGGTTGGCAAAATGCATCAACTTCCTTTTTCTACTTCTACTACTGTTTTCACTGCCCCTCTTCAACTTGTTTTTCTTGATATTTGGGTCCCGCCTGTGCCTATTTCTAATGGTTCTTTTTATTATCTTGCCTTTTTAGATGCATATTCTCTTTTATGTATGGTTCTATCTTCTTCATCATAAATCTCAAGCATATACCGTTTTTCAATATTTTCACAAATTTGTTGAAAAACAAACTGGTTTTCCTCTAAAATGTATACAAACTGATAATGGAAAAGAGTTTTTGTGCTTTAAACCTTATCTTACTACTCATGACATTAATCATCTTCTTGCATGTCCTCACACACATGAGTGAAACAACTCTATTGAACAAAAACATTGTCATCTCACTGATATGGGTCTTGCTACAACTTCTCTTTCAATGACGTTTTGGGGTGAAGCATTCACCACAACTGCCTCCATAATAAATGTTTTACGTTCTTTTACCCTCAACTATGACAACCCATATCATATGCTTTTTAACAAACAACCTAATTATAATTTCTTTAAATTTTTTTGTTGTGCATGTTATCCTTTGCTTAGACCATACAACACACATAAGCTTGATTTTCTTTCTTCACTATCCATGTTTATTGGTTATAGCCTTGGACATAAAGGTTACCTATGCTTATCACCAACTGGTAAAACTTACATTAGTCGTCATGTTTTTTTTATGAAACTGTTTTTCCTTTTCCCTCACATTTCACTACTATATATCCTTTGGCTAAAACTTATATGCTTTCTAATACTCCATCAACTCTTGCTTTAATACCACCTTCTACTCCCTTTTCTTCTTCTGATGTTCCTACTAATCTTACACCTACCATGTCTGTGTCTCTATATTCATCTTCTTGTGCAAATACACCATCTTCCTTTATCATTCAAAACATCCATCCAATGATTACTCGTGGGAAATCTAGTATATACAAACCTCAAACCTACACAACTTCTGCCTAATTGTTTTTTGTTCCCGCAACTGTTAACGATGCTCTTCAGCAACCTCACTGGTATGCTGCCATGCACGACGAATACAAAGCTCTCTATACAAACCAAACATGGTCTTTGACTCCTTTACCTCCTGGCCTTCAACCTATTGGTTGCAAATGGGTCTTTAAAAATAAATACAATCTTGAAGGCTCGTTACAAAGACACAAAGCGAGGCTGATTGCCAAAGGTTTTCATCAACTTGAAGGTTTGGATTACTTTGAAACCTTTAGTTTTGTCATCAAATCCATAAGGATACGCCTTATCCTCACCCTGACTTTATCATATAATTGACATATTAATCAAATTGACATTAATACTTTTCTTTATGGTGATTTGCAATAAAATGTTTTCATTCTTCACCCCCTGGTTTTGAATATGAAAATTCCAATCTTGTTTGTAAGCTACACAAAGCCATTTATGGCCTTAAGCAAACTCCCAGGTCATGGTTTCAGAAGTTCGGTGACTTCTCTGAAGAAGAAATAAGGGATGCAGTTTGGAATTGTGAAAGTTCAAAGAGTCCAGGTCCTGACGGATTTAACTTTGGTTTCTTAAAGTTCTGCTGGGATATTGTAAAGTTGGATGTGGTGTCAGTAGTGAAGGATTTTGCATCTAAAAGTCATTGGCCTAGAGGTTCAAATGCTTCATTCCTCTATCTCGTCCCGAAAGTAGAAAACCCCCAGCAACTCGACGAGTTCAGACCTATTTCGTTAGTTGGATGCTTGTATAAAATTATTTCAAAAGTGTTGTCTCTACGCTTGAAAAAGGTAATTAGTGAAGTTATTGATTTGAGACAGTCAGTTTTTCTTGAAGGTAGGGGTTTGCTGGATAGTGTGTTAGTAGCTAATGAGGTGCTGGAGGAATATAAAAGAAAGAGGAAGAGTTGTGTGTTTTTCAAAGTCGACTATGAGAAAGCGTATGACTCGGTTAGTTGGGAATTCATTTATTATATGCTTGATCGGTTGGGTTTCTGTGCTAAATGGATTCAGTGGATAAAATGTTGCTTAGAATCTGCTTCAGTTTCTGTGTTGGTGAAT
>Ga0123342_1010098_pt1 | contig 10958 bp, 9 predicted proteins | sample Turbeawhitnodule_FD_89960 | JGI IMG/M metagenome (GOLD analysis project Ga0123342, IMG submission 89960) | Root nodule microbial communities of legume samples collected from Mexico - Turtle bean Mexico white nodule | ecosystem: Host-associated > Plants > Roots > Nodule | place: Mexico: Nepantla... | reverse complement strand
CCGGATATTTTTATCCGTAAGTTTGTTTTGACTTACGGATATTTTTATCCAGAATATAGTTGGGTCCGGATATTTTTATCCGTAGGCACAACTGTGGTTGGCTTCCGGATATTTTTATCCGTAGGCACAACTGTGACTTCCGGATATTTTTATCCGTAAGCAACGATCAGTTCCGGATATTTTTATCCGTAAGCAACTAGCAATTCCGGATATTTTTATCCGTAAATGAAGAAGACAAGGGCATTTTAGGATTTTTAAAAGTGTGTCGGGTGCCAGTCACAATTGATCGGGTGCAGGAAGCAATTGCCTTTGATCTATTAACCGATAATTTGCAACCTGCACAAGTTAGGAGCGAAGTGGAGCGGGCCAGTCTGCTAATCCACCAAAAAATAAAGAGTTTTTTTTCAGCATCCAATCAATTTTTTTTCCTGCACCCCATTAATTCATGAAATTGAATTCCATAAGCCAAAATAGTTGTAGTAAATTTTGAAATGTAAAATACTTGTTTCAGAAAGGTTATTCTGGATTTTTTTTCTCTTATAAATTTCCATTTTTAGAATTCACTTATATTATGAAAATTAAATTCTGAAATTCATGAAGTACAGGAAGAAATTTGACGGGATAAAAAAGAAATATCTTAATAAAAAAAATATAAGTTTTTTTATGCAGGTTGACCTATATACTTCCGGATCAACACTTATACGGCACGGGCCAATAAATTCAGGCTGTGTCACTTTTGCAGGATGAGCTAAATGCAGGACGAACCAATATGAGGCGTATCAGTCCCTATTTCCACCCCTATTTTGAAATATAAAATTATTTTATCTTTAATTTTTCATATAAAAAAAACTTTTTTAAATCTTCTAAATCAATCGTAAAAAAAGAAAAAAAAGTGTTGATTATACTTTTGTACAATTCTTTTATATAACTAAACCTTAAAATTTGTATTTTAAATATAGAAAGTAAAGTATGTATTTGAAATAACATCTTACAACATTGATATTTTTTAGTTATACTTAATTATACAGAGAAATGTTGAATAAATTTTACCACTTGTTTACATCGTTTATGAAATTTTACTTGTCTTTTCAAATATTTAAGAGTTTTATAGTTACTATGAATTACAATTTCGTTAGATAAAATATAGTATTATCATATTTATAAAGTTTTAATAAGAGAATACAAAATTTCTTCTTAAGTAATATAATTGAAATGTCATATCTTTATTCTCATTAAAATAGGCAGTGAAAATAAGACAAATGATATTTAAAAAAAAAACTTAAATAACTTAAAATTTCTAATACATAATGAATTGTTATTTTCATTATCTAATAATTTATTTTAAAAATAGATAGATAAATTAGTTTAAATTTTTATTATAATTAAACTGACATAAATAAGATACTTAAATTAAACTATTTTAATTTATTCCATATCTAATTTTAACATAAATTATTAAATACTCAAAATAAAAATGAATGGTGTATTAGAGGTTTTAAACTTTTTTAATTTTTTTAAAATACTCTTTCTCACCTTCAACAGTGATGTTTGTTTTTTCGTCACAGGAGGGCTAGCATCACCATCGGTGTTTCTTTGAGAGACTAACTTTGGAAACCTCACAGTGTTTCCAGCTACCGCGGCATTAACGGTTACGCACTCTGGTGATCAACGATTCGCACGCGGAGATAATTGGTACGGACAGTACCAACGTAGTTCGTATGTAGCTGCTAACACCACTTCTATTTTCAAGCAAGTGAGAGGCATGGAGGAGATTTCACGTTCAGGGTACAAGGAATATGTCGCTGGCTTGCTCGCTGGTGTTGCCACTGTAGCCATTGGCCACCCCTTTGACACCGTCAAGGTTCAATTTTTATCAAGTTTTATTGACCCCTTTGATTGTAATTAGCGCCTCCGTTTGATACCGTATTTGATACTTGTATTTTATTTTGGTGTTTTTGCTGTTCTGCCGAATGCTTGTTCTTGGCAGTTGAAAATAGTGTTTGGTACTTTGGTATGTGCTATGTAAGTTTCAATATTAAAATGGGGTGCTCTAATTTCCAATGTCCATTGTTCTGAGCAAGTATAAAACAATTTTAGATCTCGAATTTCCATAGGTTTCATTTTTTTCGTGCTGAAACTTATGTCATTGTTCATTGGTTGATTGAGACTGCTGTTAACTTTTAAGCGGGTATGGTATGTGAGTTTATGTTGAGCTTGTCAGTATTACTTAACTGGCTTAATGACCAAGCTCTTCTGTTCTTGGCCTTTTAACTGGCAACTGCTGGTTTTTGAATGGGATGGTAAAACTGGTAACTTATGTGCTATTTAGGGATGACATGATGATCCAGATCTATTCATGAATTGCTTGTTAAATTCATGTCCGGGCTTTATTGTTAATCTTTCTAAATTATTCATGCGTGTATAAATATTATGATATTAATGGTGAAAAAAAATGGTGGTTGTTACACTCGTAAACACAAGATGGAACACTGAAATTCGGTATCTAGGCACACTAATTAAGCAGAAATTACAACAGAAGTTGTCCCAGAGATGGAACAACTCCTATGGAGAATAACTTTGTTTGAAGAACTTCCAAATACAACTTCTCCACTCACTTTTTTTCTTCTGGCTTTTTCTATACGAATTTCCCATGATAAATTCTCCTTAAAACTTAATAACTGCCTACTATCGGATCTTATATAAAATAGTTGTTCCTAAAATATATCACTGAACCTAAGTAAACAATGCACGCGATTAACAGTATGTAGCCACTTCTATTTTCTGCCGATCTCGTCATTACTACCTACTGTAAAATCAGCCTTGTCAGAAAGAGTTAACCAAACTTGACTTGTAATTGTTTTGATTCTGACCATTGCTCCAACCTCCATGTGATTTAGAAGAAGCACCTTTGGTATTGAACTTTCATCCTGATGAAATGACACTTTTTGCAAGCCTTCCTACATCATTTTGAGGCCAATTAGAATTCTGCCCCCTAAATTGTCTACTGTCTATTTGTGATTCAGCCAACACTTCTATGTCTCGTGAATTTGGCTTGAATGTGTGATTGGAGATGAAAAATATGAATCTGGCACCTAATCTCTGGTTGAAGTCCACCAAGGGAGTACCCTAAACATTACTCTTTGGGTAATTTTTTATAATTGAGAGGAATCAATTCAAAAGCTTCAACGTAATTCCAAATCTTGCAACCGAAGCCTTCTTAAAATTTTCCCAAGTGAGGTGCTCTTTCGTTTCTCTCAATGGGCTAAGCCAGTGTATCATTAAACCTTGTATACTTGGCTTGCATGACCTTACATCCTCCTACAATGTCTTCTTCACCGTAAAATACATTTATGCTCTTGTAATCCATACTTGGCTACGGCTGCATAGATTTACTCAAGCCGTGACTTCTAGGTCACAAATAATGGAGAAATTTACAGGAAATTATATTACTTAAGTGATCAAGGAAAGAATGATTTTTCTATCTCCTTGGCATGTGAAAGTTGTTGCTCTGCTTTCTTTTATCAAATTGTTTGCTTTTGTGATAGAAAATGATAGTTAGGCTCCCCATGAGGGGCACACACGAACTTAACTTTCTCTTGTCTCTCTTGTTTGCTCTGTAGGCGTGTGATTAAATAATATATGGTATATGAGCAGGAACAAGACTATAGGGATAGAATGTGACTTGCAATGCAACTTAACAGGGAATCATACTAACTCATGGAATTATTAGATGCATAAATGTTATGCATATAGGAACTCAATCAGCAATATCATATTCGTAAGCTAGACAATATAATCCATATTTACAGAAATTTGCTGTCTCTTAACATTAGACTACTAAAATAATTCACTTTACGAGATAATGTCAATAATAAACTATGAACATGCTGAGATTTCCTGAAATTTTAAATTTATGCATCAGTGAACACAACAAACATACTTTATTTTGAACAATTTTCCTAGATCATGGTTCTTTAGCTGCTGTGAGAAATCTGCCATCTTTTTTGTCATTCTTTTTGGTTCATGATCTTCTACAATGTTTTTATCCGTCACACTTGTAATTATATCTATTTGAGGCTCTTCCTTGCATGTTTGGTCTTGACTTCAGTTTTTATTGTGTTTAATTATTTTTTAGTTATTTACTTTTAAAATTGTAGCCTATCTGTAAACTATTATTTCCCCATTTATCAGGTGATGCTGCAAAAGCACAATGCAGAAGCACATATGATTCAGTACAGAAATGGATTGCATTGCACTGCTAGGATATTGAAGACAGAAGGAGTATGGCTAATTGACTCAAATTCCAAAGGATAAAAAAATGGGTTATTACTTCAAATTCCGCATAGGCATACAAAACAACTGCTAAATTGTATCAATGCTTGTTGATATGCTTACTTGTATATAAAAGCTGGAAGTGTGGTAAGGCATAGTTTATCTTTACGTGGCATGTAGTGGGCACAGTACTCAATTCCATTTGGGTAATTTGGATTGAATAATATACTAATTACTAGACCATCACATCATTTAAGTAGGGATGTGACCTCAGTTGCGATTGTGGTCATGGCCGTAAGAAACGAAGTTATTTGACCATCTGAAATTTGTGTGTGGAAAGTTATCTTCCAAGAGAAGAAAGGATGACATGTCTGAATCGGAGATTTATTTCTTAGAACCTATTTATGTAATATTTGGTTAAGTATTTGTAGAAATCAGGCTATGCTTAACTTCACTTATACTGTAAAGTCAGAACTCATAAGGCACACATGGTCAAATATCCTATTTTCCTTTTCTGTTCTGATGCTTTTCCTCCTAAATGGAAGTATTTTTCTCTCCCCAGAACCCACATATTACCTTTCGAAGTTTGATTGATAAAATAAAATAGTAAAATGCTGATGCTAAACTTGCGTTTTTTCATTGTGACTTTTGACATTTTCATTTATGATACATTATTCCTCCAAAATTGAAGAGAGTTAGTATTTATGATCCCTAAGCCAAACTTTAGAAATGGGTTTTACTTGTAAAATATGTCTTATAATACTGAAGATCTTAGGTGATAGTTGAAGTATGATTAAATATGCTTTATTTTGTCTTATATTAATTATTGCTAATATTACCTTTATTCAGTTGATGTGTGTCCCGAAATTGTTCTCCTAAAAGCTTAAGCTGATAGCTTGTTTGTTGGAGATTCATGAATGATTTTATATCTATGACACTCAATCGCCCAAGAGTCTATTGGCTTTAAGTATAGGTAGATAAGGCATTGGCCCATTTTGTGTTGAATTTCAATTTAATTATGAATGGGAGTGGCAATGGTGGAATTCTTGAAATTAGTCACAGACTGATATTATGTCAATGGGTAACTCTCTCAACCTTAAAGGAAAAAAATTAACCATAAATGATTTAAATATCTCTAACAATATGTTATGTTTTTTATTTTCTTTTTCAGTGTTAATCATCAATGTCTAGGGAATTGACTTGAGAGTTTTCGAAATGTAATTTTGTACTAACTCTTACAGATCAAAGGACTTTATAGAGGAGCAACATCATCTTTTGTTGGGATGGCAGTCGAAGGATCACTATTTTTTGGCATTTATTCCCAGACAAAAGTGTACCTTCAGGTGTGCTTGAAAATGGCTTAAATGATGTTTATCTTGATTTGACATTGCATCAATCAGCACACTTGTTATGAGATAAAGTTTATAATCTTTTTAGTAGTTGCGTGAGTATCATTTGTGATGTATCTTGAATCTCTTAGTGTATCTTTGGTTCATACCTTCTACATTGTTTCCCTAAACTAATTTAGGGGGGAGTTCAAAGTGGGGAACCACGGCCGCAAGTAATAATTCCATCTGCAGCTTATAGTGGTGCCATCATCAGTTTTGTGTTAGGTCCAGCAGAGCTGATAAAGGTAAAGTGAACCTGCAGTGTCATTGGTACCTTTATTGTCTCTAAACCATACCAATTTAAATTTGAACTTCTACAGTGTAGGATGCAGATACAAGGCACTGATTCTTTGGTTCCCAAGTCCAGTAGATACAGTGGTCCCCTTGATTGTGCTCTTAAAACAGTAGAAACTGAAGGGGTGAGGAAATTCTGTAACATTCTGCAACACCATGATTAATGTGTTATACCTGACGGTATTCCTTTCAGGTGAAAGGAATTTTTCGTGGAGGTTGTACAACATTGCTTAGAGAATCTATTGGGAATGGTGTCTTTTTCGGTGTTTACGAATATGTGCGTTATCAAATGCATTCAAACATCAAAGTTTCTTCATCCAATTACAGCAACCTGGCTGATATTGGAGTTGGGATTGCCAGTGGTGGTCTTGGTGGTGTTGCTGTAAGCATGTTGATAACTAAACATGTTTTTTTTATGATGTAGTTGACAACTACTATGCTATTGTATATTAACCATACTGAAGCTTCTTTTATTACTTTTCGTGATTTTTGTTGATTGTTATACCAGTTTTGGTTGACGGTTTTGCCTCTTGACGTGGCAAAGACTTTAATTCAGACAAACCCTGACAAAAACTGTGCAAGAAATCCTTTTCGGGTCTTGAGTTCAGTAAGCTCTCTAAATCTTTCTACATTGTTTCTTTAATTGCCAACCATTTATATATTAAGAAAAAAAATGTACCAAAAGTGGTTTTATTTGTAGATCTACCAAAGGGCAGGATTGAAGGGGTGCTATGCAGGTTTGGGTCCTACTATAAGTCGAGCATTTCCTGCTAATGCTGCAACAATTGTTGCGTGGGAGTTAGCATTGAAAATGTTAGGCATAAAGCGTGACTAAGGTTGGTTTCTTTCAATTGTTATATGATGACTTCTTTTCTGATACGCATCAAATGGTGATTATTATTGCATTATATTTGTGCAGTCTACCAAATTGCTGATCATACGACAAAGCTCAGGTAACTTTCATAAAGCTATTTCTCACCCTAGCTAAGATTTGGAGAAGATAATGCTTTTAACAGAATGCATTTTTGTGGGGAAGAGTTTCTAATTTTCAATTTTTTTCTTTTACTAGGACATCATTCAGCATTGCATTTGAAGCTGCTTATTTAATTTTTTTATTAGAGAGCTTGGTTAACGAACTTGGAACCAAGGGCCTTGATTTATACCCTCCAATTTTTTAGATAGAACATTTCCTATCACTGGCATAAAATTATATTGTTAATGGCCTTTGAAGTTGAACAGTTTTGGAAGTGTATGGTATGGCCAAGGCAGAAAAGCCCACCTTTTTGCACCATTAAACTGCCAAGTGCTAGCTGGGGCCACCTTTTATCAGTTTTATGACCTCTTCACAACATGAGTTCATACGTTTAGCATAAGTTAGCAATCCTACATTGAGTAGAATAAAAGACTTAATGCTGTTATGACACACTCATTTGATGGATTAGTATTTTGGATTGGTACAAAAGATCTAACATTTTGTTGTTTTCAGTTGGGTTTGGGAAGGGTTACTTATAAATTTGAACAAGGTACAATGCTAGTAAGTGAGTAAAGTCTGATTAGATTGTTATCGATAGAGTGAAAGTCATTATGAACATCAATTCTTATAAGAGATGGTAATGCATTAAGTAAAATAAAATTGTTAATATGGTAATTAAGCCACAAGACTGGTCCACTTGTACATAAGTAGAAGTTTTTGGGCTGAATTTTTCTCTTCTCATCAAGATATAAAAGTTAGTTGAGTTATTTTACAGTTCATAACAGAAACCACACTGGAAGAATGGCTGTTGTTGGAAAGGAAAAAGGAAGATTTGACATAGTTAAACGGCAAAGATTTAGGAATATTATTTAACCCATACCCTGATGATTTTGTTGAGAAAGATTTCCCTGGACAGAGCAAATAAGAAATTCCCACATCATTTAAAATATTAGATTTTTTTTTTTTTAAGAAAACTAATTCAATCATAGAAGCCTGTCTGAAGAATCACATAGGGGGTTGTGTTTAAGCCTATCACATGTAAAAGAAAGCTTGTAATTATACCAAACAGTGAGGAAGAAAAACAATTCGTTTCTCATTTCATAGAACTTCCCTAAAAACATGAGGAAGTAATAAATGTTGAGCATGAGCAGAACTGGTATTGAATATTTATCTGATTCTTGTCTTGTTGATGGCAACAAAGGGGAAGAAATTCAAAATAAAAATGATCATTTTTAATGTGTCACAATAATATTTGAGTTATTTTGCTCGATTTTGTTAGACTCCAGGGATTTCCTGCACAAATAGGGTAATTTACACTACAATTTTGAGCAGAACCAGAATTAAATCACTATCTCACAAGCATAGGCCTAAACCCTAACAAAGAGCCCTTCTTTCGCAAACACACAAGTAAATTCCTACACACATTCCCCCATAACTTCCAGAACTCATCTAACAGTAAATAATAATTGATAGATATAGAAAACATTGGTTAATTTCACATCTAACAAGATACGTATCTCATAATAATGTAAGCAAATTTATTTTTAAGAATGACATAAAATAGAAAACGTAAACTGGATATTGAAACTAATATTCTCATAAATAATAGATGAACAGGACATATGCACTTATCCGTAGCGAGACTTTTCCTGAGTGTTCTTTTGAATTTCTTGAGAGAAAGGAATTAAGATTTCACTTCCTTGACCTTTCTTTCTACACTCTCTTTCTTGATAAATAAATTAAAGAAGGAAATTTTGTTTTACTGTTCTAGATATAAATCCCTCAAAACTGCCACTTCGATCAAGTTATCTTAAAAACTGGTTCACTTTAATACATTTTACATGTTACGAATAATTAAGTAAATAAATTAAACTAACATAATATGCAATGGTTGAGGTTCCAACGGTGGCAGCTCCGGTAGCAAGGAGGCGGTGGAGCGATGACTGTAAAATACGGTGAAAAGTGGGGGTCTACCAAACAATTAAACCCTAATCGTATCCTCAGATAACATATTGAGAAGTAAATTTTTAAGTATCATTTAACCTTATAAAATCAACTTACAAGATGAAGTTTGCGTCTACTTATATACTATATAATGTTCTTATATCTAGTTGATATGAGATTTCCAACACACTCTCTCATGTCGAGATCCTCCAACTCGTGCATGAGACTATATATTTATGGTGGTCTGATAGTGGTCCGACAGTGAATGACGTGATAAGTTCAACAAACTTTTGTTATGATAGACTATAGATAACTTTGATACCATATTAATAATAAAGAAAATAAATATAAGATCAATATCCATTGTGTAAAATACAAAGTTGTTTATTTGTATATGAAAATAATAACACAAAAACATGATAGAATAACAAAAACCAAAGACTAAGCTGAAAATAATAACACAAAAACATGATAGAATAATAGAAACTAACGACTAAGCCGCTACATTCCACACTTAGTATATCATAATTTCATAATTAAGGATTCAAGACTTTAGTATATCATAATTTCATAATAAATCACAATTGTACATCTCTCAGTTAAAACTTATTTTAAGAGACATCCACGTTTGTATAAGTAATACAGATATGGATGCAAACATAGAGAACACGGACATATCATAAATGAACTCAAAGTATAAATCATCTAATACAAAATAAACATAATACTCAACTCTCATTTCTAACAATAACATCTATATTTTAAACATGCTTAATAAATGTGTTTGAGAGGTAATTTTTTATTAAAGGATTATTTGTCATAAGATTTAGACTAATATGGTCTATTGATATTCTTTGTAGTGCATGGTTGATAATGATCTTTATCAACATTATTATGTGTTATTAGAGAATAAAATAATTTGCTTGTAAATTGTGTATTAGAGTTTATTTTCATTTGATTGTATTTTCTTTTAATTGCAATTATAAATTGTATTATCTTTAAATTTGTAATTATTGTCGGATTTGAAATTGAGTTTCAATTAACAAATTGATCAAAGGCCAAGAAGCTAAAGGATTCTCGGCCAAAGCAAGGACAAAGGCTTATCCAAAGCAAGACATGGAAAACATGGAGTAAGCATAATACATGTCATTGAAATCTCGGCCAAATAGAGAGAGTATTCTAGATCCCATTTGAATTTGAATTTTCAATTTATCTCTTAAATTTAATTTGAATTTTCAATTTATCTCCTAAATTTCATTTGAATTTTGGCATGCTCTTAGGTTATAGCCACCTTGCATCTTTATAAGATACTTTAGATTGAATAAGAATTCTTAAACATTTAGTTTAGTCTTTTGAAAAAGTGATTCTCTTTTTTTTAGTCTTATATAATTATGAGTTTAAGTGGTGATTCTCCATCTCACTTATCTTGAAGTAATCTCAAGTTATGTGTTCCCTATCTCTTTTCTTCTACATATTTTTCTTCTTTGGGTACATGTTTGAATTATACTTGCTCTTGGATCTCATCATTTTGGCTAAGCTACTTATATTGTTCTTAATTTCATTTTATATTCTTGTATTGTTTGAATATATGAATCAAAGCTTAAAAATATCTAATTCATGTATAAAGAAAATATTTGATTCAATTTTTGGTCGTATTCTTGTAAAGATATAGAAACTAATTGATCACTTCCAATACCTACGCAAATCTTATTACTTTGTTTCTTAACTTCTTCCTTTTATAACAAAGTGTTCAATTACATATGTTTACTACTTTTAGAGTATTTATATATCTTTATTAGAAAGAAAAAAAAAACATTGTTGAAGACTTATCATAATCTATTTTCAATGACTTATCAATACTATTAACAATTTTGAATATTGAGTCATGCATCTGTTTCGGTTAATGTGTTTGGGGGGCAATTTGGGTTGGAATTGTGAATGAAATTTGGAAGCATAGGAACTCAGTCGTCTTTAATGGAGGAGTGGCAGATGTGTTAGAAGTTTTTGCCTCAGCACAAGTAAAGGTGTGGTCTTGGATTGCTGCAAAGTCCCGCGAAGTTTATTTTTCCTATCCCTGTTGGGTTCTG
>Ga0123342_1010097_pt1 | contig 10959 bp, 10 predicted proteins | sample Turbeawhitnodule_FD_89960 | JGI IMG/M metagenome (GOLD analysis project Ga0123342, IMG submission 89960) | Root nodule microbial communities of legume samples collected from Mexico - Turtle bean Mexico white nodule | ecosystem: Host-associated > Plants > Roots > Nodule | place: Mexico: Nepantla... | reverse complement strand
GATTGTATTCAAAAAAGGGCTAGTAGATGCGGAGGAGGTGTTTCAGAAGGCTCAACTCAAATCCTGGCTTTGGATGAAGCACAAGGTGCATTCCTTTACTTATTCTTTCGTAGACTGGATTCTCAATCCAATGCTTTGCATTATAAGTTATAATTAGGACTCCTAGATGCCAAGAGTTTTAAGACTACGACCTATACTGGATTTATAGTTGGTTGGAGGTGTTGGTGGGTTTGTCATGACCTGCAGCTGGTGCAAGATGGAAAGGACATATGTGCTTGTATGCAAGGGAGTCAAAAGGAATGTTAAGGACATGATGGAGGATTCTGTTTTGATGTGTCTTTTAACAGACCAATAGAGGTAGGGTGTATGCTGGTTTAGGGTTCTGTGTAAGTCGAAGTTGTAAACTCCAACCAATCTAAGTGCGAGATGAACCCTGGCAAGTAGGAAGTTGGTTTCTGATAAAAGTGAGCTTAAAAGGAGCAAACAGGGGGAAGCCAAAGTCCAAAAAGGAGCGAATGGAAGATGCTACATTGAAGTGATTAATTCTGTGACAAGTGCTACAATCGTGCCATTGCAAACTGGGTAGAAGGAATGTCAATGAGGTGGTGGAGATAACCAATATTTTGGTGTATTTTGATGGTTTTGTAGCTGCAGTTTGCAGTGCTTATAGCATTCCAATACGAGCAGGGTGCTAGCTGGAATAGGATGTCTAGCTTATGCACTTCTGGGGTGTTTGTTCATATTTTTATTCTTGGAGATTCTTAATGTGGTTTGGTTTATGTAAAAGGGTTGGGATACCCCTTTTGTATCCCTCTTAATTTAATTTCATTCTTTGCTGATAAAAAAAAAAAAGATTCTTGAGTTAAGTGGTGTGTCCCTCAACTCTGCTTTGTTTGTTGAATGCTTAAATTAAGAGGGATTTATGTATAAAGGTTGAGAGACCATTGAAGTGTTTCATTTTATTCTATTAATTCATTGCTATAAAAAAAAACTTCCGCTTTTAAGCTTTTACATACTGATATTTGAGGGCCATTTTCAAAACCTAGCATCCACAAGCAAGACTATTTCCTAACTTTTCTAGATGACCATGGACATGTTTGGACCATTATGATGAGATTTGAATTTGAAGTTAGCACCTTTTTCAAAATTTCATTACCACAGTTTAGACTCAATTTGATAAGAAGGTGAAGATTATCAGGTTTGATAATGGAGCAAAGTTCATGATATTTTATTACTATGCTACCAAGAGCATTGTTCACCAGAAAAGTTGTTTCCAAACTCCAAAACAGAATGGTCGATTGAAAAAAAGACATCAACATCTTTTGAACATAGTCACGGCTCTGCTATTTCATTCCCAGGTTCCCAAAAATTGCTTAAACCGCTACTTAACTAACTAATTAGATCCCTGCGCCTCTCTTTAACAATGCTTCTCCTCACAGCATGACTATGGATTCAAGTCAGATTTAGAACTCCTCAAGGTGTTTGGGTGTCTCTGCTATGCATCCACCTAGCAATAACATAGAAGAAAATTGGTTCCAAGGCTCGAAAAGTTGTGTTCTTGAGTCATAAGCCAACTATGAAAGGTTACATTCTGCTAGATCTAGCCACTCATGAGAGTTGTAAATAAAATAAGAGCAAACAAAAGGTGAGAAAAGAAAAGAAGAAAAACTACTAAAAACTTGCATGGCCACACTTTTGTGATGGTGTAAGGATCATCATATCGAATGTCCTCCATGCTCATGCTTTCCTCTTTCACTGCATGCATTCCCATTGCTTTGATGAGTGAGGTATCAAACAAACCTTCATACGTAACCTCCACATGCTTCCACTCCTTTTCTAAAGCCATTTCCATCAGATCATCATGGAAATGTAACTGTCGTAGATCAAAGAGGTGTATATGATCCAATTCCACCATCTTCACTCCTCCCTTTTTACGATGAAAACGATATTCTTGAACTTTGCCGTTGATTAACACCATGGGTCTAACTAATCCTGAAGTGACATCATCCAGTACAGGTGCAATAAGAAGACAAAGAACTTTTGCAGGGAATTTATTTCGAAACCAGAAAGAGATTGAAGGTCCCTTGCTTTGTTTATCCAACCATGCTGGAATACTTCCTCCTGGAAAGACAAACACTGTCCCTCCAGCCTCGTGAAGTTGCTGTCAGTCACAATTCATCAAGAATTCATTAAATGAACTATACATTATGAAATCAAATTCATTAAAAACAAGACAAAAACCTGATTTAACAGCATGCTGGAACCTGAGGAAGTCAATGATACACAGTTTATTGCCCTGAAATGTTTTAAGTTTGGTGGAATCCCTCTGATTTCCTCAAGAAGTTTGCAATCACTCACGTCAAGAGCATACATGTTGTGAAATTCTCGGAGGCATTCAGGAAGGAATGTGAAATTACTTTTCTCTAGCCACATTTGTCTCACTTGAGCCAACTGCGTGAAACCTTTTGAAAAAAAATCATCATCCAGGTTGTAAGAATAAGACCAAAACGATTCTACATTTGAAGATACCGTTGAGCCCACTTCTTCTTCACCCTCTTTAGATTTTACGCATTTCCACTCCTTGCAATTATAAACTATAAGCTCAGACAGTTCAGGCGTCAAGACAATGCTACTTAACTGAACAAAATCACAGTCCACGTATAACTGATGGAGTCCAGTAAGATTTTGAAATGAAACTGGCAATTCTTTTATAGGAAGTTTAAGCAGACTAAGTTTCCTTATGTGTCCCATCTTTCCTAACATTTCCGGAAAATTCTCAAGACTGAAACAAAAGGAAAGTTCAAGAATTTCAAGAGAGGCCAAGCTGAGAGGTGGAAATCTCCAAAGCTTCTTGCATCCTTCAGCACTTAATATTTTAAGGTTAGTCAGAAAACCAACTGAGTCGTGCACTTCGATTAAACTCTCACACTCTTTAAATGAAAGTTTCTCCAAATTTGGAAGCTCAGATACGTCAGGTATCCGTGTTAAAAGTTTGCAGTTGTCAAAATTCAAGATGGTTAGCTTCTCGAACTTCTGGAAAGAAAATATAAGGTAAAAGAAATAAGAAGGCAATCAACAATTTACAAGGTGAGGAAGTTTTACACTCTAAACTTGCCTTTGATGAGCCAAGCAACCCGAATGAGGTAAAGCAACTGTAAGGTAACTTGCATATGAGAAGTTTGTTGGGATGAAAAGTAGATGGTAAACAATTTGAAGGATATCCGTGCCATTCCAGTACTTTCAAACTTTCAGGAAAATAACTGGGACCTTCGGAAAATTTACAATGTCTAATAATAAGAATTTTGAGGTTTTCCATGTCCTCCAAGGCCTTTCCATTCCATTCCACCATTTCTCTTTTGTCTGATGTGAAGAGATCCAGACACACCATTTCAATTTCACTAGTTCCCTGTTAAAGTATAACGTGACCATATGAGACAAAAAATGGAAATCAAGATATTCATGAGTCTCACTCACCTTGTTGTGTTTTAGAACTTGAATTATATCTTTAGGTGACCATAATCTCCTGCGCTTCCCTGGCTCTTTCAGTGATTCTTTCTGGTCAATTTGTTTGCCCATTTCCTCAATCAAGTTGTGCAATTTAACTGTTCCATCCTGATTTATCTTTATGAGAGATCTTTCAACCAACACTTCAATATGATGTTTCATGGAGTCATCATAAAGAGCATGAAGCATAATTTCAACCTCTGTCAATTTATATCCTTTGAAGCAACAAGCAATGTCAAGAAAAACACTCTTCTCTTCTTCCTCCAAAGCCTTAAAACTTACTTTAAGTTTTTCTAGGATTTGACTATTGGGAATTCTTTTATATTGATTGATAGCAGATTTCCATTGTTCCACACTTTTTTCAAACAGGTTGGAACCAATTACTTCTAAAGCCAATGGAAGGCCAGAAGCATAAGTTGCTACACGATTCAAGACCTCCACATAACTTGGATCAACTTGTTCCGTTTTGAAAGCTTTCCACGTGAGCAACTGAAGAGCATCCTTTCTGTTCAATGTCTTGACCTTATATGCTCTTTTCACCTGATGAGATGCCAGCGGTTGTGTATCTCGAGTTGTGATGATGACCCTGCTGCCGGGACCAAACCAATCAGGGCTTCCTGCCAGTGCCTGTAACTGCTCGCACTTGTCAACGTCATCAAGAATCAAGAGAACCTTCTTTCGCTTCAACCTTTGTTGTATCACTGAAATTCCTTCATGCTCACTTGCTAAGTTGATGTCCTTCACTCCAAGTATTTTTGAAAGAAGGATGCTTTGGAGGTGTTCTAGCCCATGTTTGTTTGATTTCTCTCTCACGTTTTGAAGAAAACAAGAAGCATCAAAACAGACAGCAATGAAATTATAAACTGCTAGAGCGAGTGTTGTTTTTCCTATCCCTCCCATTCCATGGATAGCTATCATGTGGAATCCATCACCAGATTCAACATTCAGAAGCTTCCTTAGTTGTAGCACTTGCGGCCCTAGTCCAACTGGGTAATCCGCAACATGTAAACGACAAGGATTAATCTTGTCGCAGACCGAGTCCACAATATTCCCAATAAACTTGTATTCGTATCCATCACTATTTCAAACAAAAAGGTTTAAATGAAGCTAAAATTAAGCCCTTTTGTCCATGTCTTAGTAATTGTAAGTTTTATCGTGGGAATTTTAACATTAAATCATTAGAGAAATAATACATAATCCAACAAAAATTATAAAGTAAGAGATTAGTACAGTGGTGTACCCGTCTTGGAAGTGACAGCCAGACAAGTCAGCAACTTGACGCAGAGCCATCTTCCATTTCTGCAGCTTCTCCTTCTTAGATTTGAACCTCTTTTGAAGCTTAGCCAGTGCTTCTTCATAGCTACCTTTCTGGTGTCTTACATGAGAAGGATCTACCTTATAAAAGACGGGTATAACCAAGAGGCCTTTAGTCTTGCAGTGAAGGATGGTAGCGAGTTCATCCAAGCAAAAGGAGGAAGAAGCATAGTTGTGAGAGAGGACAACTATGGCAATCCTAGACTCTTCAATTGCCTTCACAAGTGTTGCTGTTATTTCTTCTCCGCTTTCAAGTTTGTCATCATCAAAGAAACTGTGAATTCCCTTGTCACTAAGAGCTTTGAAGAGATTGGCAGTGAAAGCATAACGCGTGTCTTCCCCTCTAAAGCTCAGGAACACATCATATGTGAATCCATGGGAACTTGGAGTTGCCATTACAACAAAGTCTATACAGTGATAATGGTTATGCAAATGAAATCAAACTTTGAATAAATATGAAAATGCCAAACTATAAATAACGTGGGTCCTGCCTGTTGTACAATAAGCGCGTGAAACATTGGAAAAAAATCTTTCTTACTGTCTTTCTAATTTGCTTCTCTTTTGGTCAATAGTCAAGACAATAATTATCAATTCATTTTATAAAGATTATATAATATAAACTCACATATTTTATATATAGAAAATCTTTTTTGCAACAATATTTTCTGAAATGTAAAACATTTCTTTTTTACATAAGTGATTTTATTTAGATTAATTGTGAGTTTTATTTTGTCACATTCAATATTTACTATTATTTTTTAGTTTTTTCTCAATCCTGATTTTTCTTTTTCTTTATACTTTGGTACACTAAAAAAATTAGACATTTTAAAGATAAAATAGAGATTACATACATGTTTGTTCACATCTAATTAACTGAACATAGGACAAGAATTATAATTATGATATAAAAGTACTCTAATAACAAATAAAATAAAATAAAACCATTCATGCATGTTGTATAAATCTGCCAAGTGATAATATGGCATCCCAATTCAGAAAGAGGTCTAAAATTCAAGGAATTTTTCTGAGATTTTTTTAAGGTCGATTAGGACTTGGGAGAACGTATACTCTATTACTTCTCACCCTTCATTTAGTTCTTTTAGTATCATCAATTAACCTATTTTCTATGTTTTCTTTATGATTCCCTAGATTTAAGAGCAAAAAGAGTGGTTCTGTTTTAGAGTATATTGAACATACATATACTCATGTTGGTTTTGGTTTTTCTAAATGAGTTTTAAAAAGATTAATAAAAATCTGTTGTGTTGATCTTAAACTGTTGAGACTCGATATTCCTTACAGGAATCAAACACACAGGTTTTGATCTAACCCAGTAGGATAAGGGTTTATTGTTCTAGTATGCAATCCTTTATGATGCAGGTATTAGTAATGTCAAGAAGACACAAGTTTAAAGAGTCAAATACCTCATTAACTTCATCATATTTCATTCATTTCATGCTATTGAGAACTGTTCAAAAATCTGAGAAATATCTAACATCTTTCTATCTCAGACTATTTTAGAGTGTCATAGATTATCTATTTGGATTTCTTTTTATTTTATGTTTTATTATTTGTTTTCTTATTTAATTGGGATCTTTGTAATTATAGGTCAATTTTATATTGTAAATAAGAAAATTATCTCCTATATTTATTGCATTAAGTCTATACAAAACAGAATCTATTTGTTGTCATGGTTTTAGCACCTCTGCATCAGTTTTTTCTCTTTCAAATAGAACAATTGTAATAAAATGATCTAATGGATCATAATTTATTCAGGTTCTTAGCTAATAACTTTATTTTTTTAGTAAGAATTCGCTAACACAGAATAGAATGGTACATATGCAGCAAAATCCTAAACTAAATAAATCAATAATACAGGTAGAATCAAGTTTGGTTGAACTCACGAATAATGTATTTAATTGAACACAAAGTGTTGGAGTTAGAACACATTAGTAACTGTAAGTTATAGTTTTTCTCATGACTTTGTATATATACATAGTCTTCTATTTTTGGTAATACAATATGTTTCTCTCAATAATATAATTCGGTTTCTCCTTTTCTGTATACCTCTATTGTTCTTTCTCACATGGTATCAAGCTCAAACTTCTCTGCAGCAAAAACAGAGAACCCTGCATCCAAAAGAAAGCTTCCAATTCTTCCAATAAAAAAAAAACAGTTTCCTCATAAGACAGAACCACCCTTACAGTAGTAACATATGACTGCTACTGTCCTGAATTCTTCTTTTTTTCCTTCAACCTTAGGCATACCAAAAACCAAAGGTAGGTAGCACCTTAACCCAGATTGGAGATGGCATGGAATTTTGCCTAATTAACAGCATAATCCTCACCATTTATAGCATATAGAACTGCTATATAGCCAGTTGGAGCTGCAAAAAACAATCCAAAACACAACAGCATAAAAGAGGAGCACCAAGGAGCTGCATCAAATCCTTCTCTAGTTGGGAAGCCATCTGAACGGATCAGTAACACATAACAAAGACTCTCCACCAGCAACACTTACTAAACCCCCTTTCCAACCTACTACAAAGAACCAGGAAACATAACCTTCTATATTACCTGTAGCTTTTAATGCATAGCTCCGGATTCAAATGCCAATCCGAAAAGGAGTACGTGAACGATTGTACCTTGTGATTCAACCATAGTCATGCTCTAAGTTGTGCTAAATGAAATATTTCTTCCGCATCAGGTTTTCCTTGCTTAAAAATATTGAGTTCCTTTGTTCCCATATGACCCTCATAACTGCCATCCACATGCCCTTCCAAATCAGATTCTACTTAACGCTGATATGAACCAGATAGAAATTTTTAAAAATGAGTCTTCAAATCCTTATTTTGGACAAATAGGATACCTATCCATCTATAGCACATTGACCATACCCTTTCAGCAACTTTACACTCTAAGAAAAGGTGTTGAGTCGTCTCTTCCGAACCTTGGCACATCTCACAAGTAACTGAATCAACAACCACCCCTCTCCTGATCAGACTACTCCTAGTTGACATTTTATTCAAGAGAATTCTCGTAGAACGCACATTAGGGAAAGATTTAGCTTGCCAAAACTGATTGAAGATGTCGTGGTAGTCACTAGGGACTCGAGCTGCTAGTCCCCTGAGATATCCCCCTGTAGCCCTCTATTAATAGTACACATAGAGATTTTTCTAATCATATCTTCCTCTTGTACAACTTTCCAAATAAACTTGACTCTCCTCCACCTTAACCACCAATTCCATGTTGAGGCTTTCCAAACACCTACCTCTCCCACTGTCCTCCCCTGATCCAAAGATAGAGCATAAAGTCTAGGGTACATAAAACTGAGGTTTCATCTATCAAGCCAATTGTCCTCCCAAAATCTAACTTTACCCTCGGAACCAACTTTCTAGAGTAAAGCTTCTTGGAACCAACCTACTTTTCACCCTCACCACAAACTTTGGAAAGATCTCTCCACCACCAGGATTGGAATTTCATGTGAACATGTCTACGGATTGGATCCAAACCGTATTTCGACTCCAAGATGTCTTTTCACTTTCTTTGTTCATTCCTTACTAACTGCCATTTCTCCTTTGCGAAGAGAGAACTATTAAACAATCTAACGTCTTTAATTCCCAACCCGCCTTCCTCCCTAGATTTGCACACAGTCTCCCAGCTAACCCAAGAAATAACTCTTTTCACTTCCCCACACCCAAAGGAACCTCCTTTGGATACTAATACTTTTATGATAAACTGACTGGGGCTTTAAAGAGAGGCAGGTAGAAAAGTGGAATGGCTATTAGAATCGACTTTATAAGACATATTCTTTCCGCAAGCGACAAGAACCTCCCTTCCCATGCATAGAGCTTATTACTTAACTTGTCAAGTACAGGCTCCTAAAACTGCTTCTTTCTTGGACTACCTCTTACTTCTACCCCAGGTATTTGAATGGTACCCTCACCAGGGAGCAATTGCATAACACTCAATGAATGTTCTATCAACATTTAAGCCAGCCAACTTAGATTTATGGAAGTTGATTTTCAGCCCAGAAGCAATCTCGTAACACCTACGAATTATTTTGATTGTGAGCACATTGTGGTAAGAATCTTCGCACAAAAAGAGGGTATCGTCCGCAAATTGTAACACACAAGTATCAACCTCGTTTCTTCATACCTTCCCCTTTGAGTAAGTTCACATTGGTTGCCTGTCTTACTAACCGAGCCAACCCTTCAACTACTATGAGGAAAAGGAATAGGGCTAAGGGATCTCCCTGCCTCAGTCCTCTTGATGGTTTGAATTCCGTCATGGGGCTTCTTTTTACCAAAACAGAAATCGTTGCCGACTCCAGGCACCCTTTAACCCACATGATCCACCTACGGTGGAACCCCAATCTGCGCATCATATAGTAAACGAAATCCCATCTTACTGAGTCGTAAGCCTTCTCGTAATCCACCTTCAAACACAAGTCACTCCTCCCAGACCTCCGTAACTCCTCAACTACCTCGTTGGCCACGAGGACACCGTCAAGCAATCCTCTATCTTTTAAAAAAGCCAATTGGCTGACATCAATAACCTCTGAGAGAACTTTCTTAATACGACAAGACAACACCTTCATAATTATTTTATATATAGCACCTACAAGAGATATAGGACGATATAACAACATCAACGATATCCTACTTAACAGTAACCCAACTGGGGATAATAAGACATTAGTAACTATCAGTCACTTACAGATTTTCTCATTCTTTGTATATATACTCAGTCTTCTATCTTTTGTTGTATAATACAATATGTTTCTCTTAATAATACAATTTTGTCTCTCCTTTTCTCTCTTCCTCTCTTCCTCTCTTGTTCTTTCTCACAAAGGCTTGATTATAAAGGCTCAATCATCGAGGGATAATGTTGGTTCCACTAGTGAAATAGAATTATACATTGATTATGATTCTTCTCCTTGTTTCGTTGCCCTTGAGAAGTGTTATGAAGCCACCAAATTACAAAGTGTGTATCTCCCCTCTCATTTGGTAAATTTGGTAAAGGTCCGTTATAGTGATGTTGTAATTGTTGTGTCGACATCGGAGGTTGTCACTTGCATTGCAAACTGTTTGACCTAGACATCTAGTGAGACTAACATCAGACACTTTGGGATATATATAATATCATTACATATAATATCCTAACTATTGTCACTGATTCTTTTTGTGTAGCAACAATGTCAAACAAACCTACATTTGGAGTAGAAGAAAACAGTGTCTACCGACGATCCTATCGTGTAATTGATGGAGGTTGTTATGATAATAGGTACAAAACTCACAAAGGTTCAATGGGATTCCATTTTTTTTTTAATAAAGTATTAGAATAAAATTCATATTATTATTAATATTTTTCTATTTTTATTGTTATAGATGGAAAGTTTAGGAAAATTATTAAGTGATTCATAATTATAATTGTCAAATATGAAAAAAGGGACACCATAAGTTTTATTTTTTTCTGATTCAACTTAAAAAAACTATAAAAAAAAAGGAACTGTCTTTACTACTTATAAGTATTTTATTTTCTTTATGGAGTCTCCAACATCTAATTCTAATAGATAACAAATTGACTCAAGATATGATTTGCAATAAAGGGGTAAATTTTAGAGAATAAAAGGCACTAATGACAGTTGATTTTTTTTTTAAAAAGATCAAAAGTTAAAAATCATGATAAAACCTAGTGCAGATTGAATATAGGATCTAAAACTGATTATAATTTCAATTATTAGTTTTTCTAATAAACACTATAATCATCCAAATAAAAAGGAAATTTAACAGGTACCCTTCAAATTAATCTCAAGAATCACTTGTCCTTCCTGTGTAAGCCATTTGCAGTAAGGTTCAAAATCCTCATAGGAGCGATTGGTAGCAGCTTCAGCAGCATTGATTTCCATTGCAGCTGTGATTTCCTTTCGACTGAGTTTCAGATTTTTCTATTGCTAGAAGTTGTGGAAATGGATTGAATGAATAAAAGAATTGTGATTAAGTTCCTTTTATTAAGTTTCAAAGTTTCATTTAGCTTTTGGGTTGAGAATAATTCCTTTTTGGTTTGAGTAGGAATTCTATGGGATGTTGTTTGCTTCATTCCTGGTAATGCATGGTGAGAATCAGGTGTGAAACTGTAAATG
>Ga0123342_1010096_pt1 | contig 10960 bp, 12 predicted proteins | sample Turbeawhitnodule_FD_89960 | JGI IMG/M metagenome (GOLD analysis project Ga0123342, IMG submission 89960) | Root nodule microbial communities of legume samples collected from Mexico - Turtle bean Mexico white nodule | ecosystem: Host-associated > Plants > Roots > Nodule | place: Mexico: Nepantla... | reverse complement strand
GGGTTGGGGTAACTTGAGCGTTATTTCTGTGTAATAACCAGTCGCGCGGCTAAGTCTCCTACTCAAGGAGTAATCTAGCACGTAATATGCTCTGGAACACCACCTGACAAGGCGAGTATCGGATGCAGTAAAGTGCACCATCTCTGTGATATCGCTTGTTGCAAGTGGCACCTTCCTTATTGTACGCCATGCATGTTCTAGCTGAGGAGACCTTGCCACCAACGAATGTCCACTCTGGGAATCCTGTCGTTGATGGGCAAGTTGTGATGTTCCCTTCAACCCACACGACCTTCACGCCCTATGTTGGCGCAACAATCATCTTACCTAACTTATACGCTTGAACTTACTCTTCCGAGCCTCCAGCAGCTTCAACTAAGCTTACCGGGAGATTCGGCAATGTGCTCCTTGTGGCGATGTCAGACCACCTGATCTTCCATTACGTATCACGTCGATCACACACAAATCCGGCGACAACCGACCATGTTCACTATAGAATGCCAGTTCCACGAATCTGCGACTATGCTCGCTTCCGAACTATTCATCTTCCTCTTGTCCACGTATTCTGCTGAGCACGCCCCACATAGTCACGTGCTAGACACGTCATCATACCCGATGACCTGGTCGGTACAGTTTGTTTTGCTATTCAACCTCATGCTTGTTTCGTAGTCTCCCAACACTCTATTTACGTTTTCATTTTATTTTCCTTTTCGCTTTTGTTTACCATCATCAAACAATAAAAATCAATTGTTATATTAACCACAAAACTATGTCATTTAATATTAACATAAAATAGCATGTGGAGATAATTAAGTAAGTTGGCAATGCAAGATAATAGTCATGCCATCCAATTAATGGAAAAATTAGACGTTAGAAACTTAATTGAAAAATATAGAATTTTTAAGTGCCCAATATACCAAGAAAATTTAATGGGGACTTAATTGAGAAACCCAAATGTAGTAAGGACTTGAAACTTGTTAAGCCTAAACAAAAATACAAGAGAATTGCTATTACCCAAATAAAAAAATAAATTAAAGAAGCTAAATTGCAGAGGGAAAAAATTCTAGTCCAACAAGCACATATTCACCAAAACAATAACCTAAAGGTTGAAACCATAAAGCCGTTGACAAGAAAAGATAAGGCACAAGACACTGTTCCAAATCAAACTGCAGAAGAACAATAGAATTTTGCTTCCAGATATGTGTCCAAGCTAATTCAATTCAGGTATACTTTATCTTTCAGTAACCAATTGAGTTGTCTCTCTACACCCCTGCAAAAAGCAAAAGCCAACCTCCCAACATCTCATGGTAAGGTTAAATTATATTTTTTTTCATATTTTCATAGCAAAACCAATACGATGACATATTTTTCTCACTCTATTTTCTTTTATAGATTTTAAAGGATTAAGACACTAGTCTAAGTAAGAAAAGTTTGCTAATTTTTTTTTACCAGTTATCTATGACCATGATTTCAATTGAGCTAGAGTAAAATATTCTGAAAAATCAGATCGATGTTGGGTATGAAGTCAAGACCAATTGGGTTGGGCTAACTAGACACCATGTTTAGTGAGTGAGCTTAATCATTGTACACAAATGAAGCATAGGTGAACATTGTTCCATGACTTCAAGTGGGAGATTGTTGGGTATGAAGTCAGGACCAATTGGGTTGGGCTGAGTAGACACCATGTTTTATTGAGTGGGCTTAATCATTGTGTCCCTTTATCATCTCTATTTATCTCTATTTAAAGAGATCATTGTACTTGTAATTGGTGTGCAACAGGACAAAATGAAAACCTAATAGTTGCCCGTGTGGATGTAGGTTGCAGTTGGCGACCGAACCACGTTAAATCTTGTGTCGTTTATTTTTCTGCAGTTGATTTGTGATTGTGTGTGTTGCTTCCGCGTGCGTTTTTCCCATCAAGTGGTATCAAGAGCCTTGTTCGTTTACACACCAGAGATCCGATCAGCAAAAATTAATCGACGAGACTTGAAAATTGCGACTGCAGTAGTGTCCCAAAGCTAGGGTTTTGCAAAAGCAGCAATAGCATCCCAAAGCTAGGGTTTCGCAGGGGTTGCAGTGGCATCCCAAAGCTAGGGCTTCATAGAGGCGGCAATGACATCCCAAAGTTAGGGTTGCATGTGCGTTCTGCAGGTGTGCTGGTCTGAGACGACACAGAGTGCATTGTGACAGTGGTGACCAGCGACGGTGGTGGTGCAGAGCACGAACAGTGGCGGTGCGCGTCCTGGCAGCTGCGGTCCAGTGCGGCAGAGCGCTAGTGCATTGGGGACTGCAACCAAATCTGTTGGTGACTGATTTTGGGTGGTGCAATTTTTGTGGTCTTGATTTAAAAAAAAAAAGATTGTCAAAATCTGAAATTAGTTGTACCGAGTATCTCGACTAGTTGTTTGAGATGGATGGCAGAAGACGAGAAGTTCCGAATTGAAAATTCGATGGTACAAATTTCAGTTTGTGGAAAATGCAATTTGAGGATTTGCGAGTTCAGTAACTGAGCACATCAATATGATCTTAGCTAGACTTATGTCAGTGGGCATTAAGTTCGATGATGAAGTTCAAGCTTTACTGCTGCTATTGTCTTTGCCTGACAGTTGGTCCGGAACGGTTACAGTAGTTACCAGTTCAGCGGGATCTGATTGATTCACTTTTGAGAAGATTCGTGATCTCATTCTTGGTGAGGATGTCCGAAGAAGGAGTTTTGAGGATTTATCTAGTGAATCGCTATATGTCATCAGAGGTAAGAGAAATATTAGAGATAGTGGGAGCAAGAACAAAAGAAGGAGTCAGTCAAAGACTCGGGATTGCTCAAGTGTAACATGTTGGAACTGTAAGGAGGTGGGGCATTTCAGGAATCAATGCCCTAATGATAAATAAGTCAACATTGCAGAAGACTTCGTGGACGAGGACATTTTAGTCTGTTGCGTGGATAGCAGTGTGGATTCCTGGGTCATGGATACTGAAGCATTGCAGAATCTAGTTATTGGAGACTTTGGAAAGGTAAGACTAGCAGACAACAGAACTCTTGATGTTACGGGCATGGGTGACATATTGTTGAAGACACCAGTTGGTTTCTAGACTTTGAAGGATGTCAGAGTTGTTCCAAGCTTGAAAAAAAGTTTGATTTCTATTAGGCAATTGGATGAACAGGGACATGAAGTGAAGTTCGGAAATCAACAGTGGAAGGTCGTCAAGGGAAATCTTGTCATGGCCTGCGGAAGAAAGAGAGGTTCGTTGTATATGGTCGGATTACCGCGTCTGAGGGAGTGACCATCCTAGTTCAGAAGATAAACAAAGTCCGGTTCACAGAATCTTGTGGGCAGAAGAGGGTTGTCTTTACAAGAGAGAAACCCAGAGCCACAGGTCAAATTCAGGATGAATGAGCATGAAAAGGTTCAGGTAGACCAGTCAGAGGTACTTGTGGCAGTGGGAGCACGGGTCGTGCTTCAGATAAGGTTCCTAGACGACAGTGGGTTAGGAGAACCAGTATTCCAGCGGTTGAAACTTCTCCAGAAAATTTCTTGTTGAATATGGACAGTGTTTGTTCTCAGGTTGTTCCAGGATCCGGCAGTTCCTGTAAGTGGGAGTCGGTAGGAATAAAGAATCGGTCAGTGACTGACGTGTTGAAACTCATGGGAGTTTTAACGAAGTCTTCAAAATGATTAAAAAGGCTAGTGGCAACTAGTGGTGGAACATTGAGTTTCGTCGACAGATTACAGAAGTACATGTACACAGTTGAAGCGCAGGTGAACATTGTTCCGTGACTTCAAGTGGGAGATTGTTGGGTATGAAGTCAGGACCAATTGGGTTGGGCTGAGTAGACACCATGTTTTATTGAGTGGGCTTAATCATTGTGTCCCTTTATTATCTCTATTTATCTCTATTTAAAGAGATCATTGTACTTGTAATTGGTGTGCAACAAGATAAAATGAAAACCTAATAGTTGCCTAGGTGGATGTAGGTTGCAGTTGGCGACCGAACCACATTAAATCTTGTGTCGTTTATTTTTCTGCAGTTGATTCGTGATTCTGTGTGTTGCTTCCGCGTGCGTTTTTCCCATCAATCTAGCCTTCCTGATAACAATATTATTTCTGTCTCCAAATTTTCTCAATAATGACTATCCACATGGCACCCCACACTCTGTTTATAGCAACATTCAGTCTTAGTATTGTGAACGGATTGAGATGTTGTGTTGGTTCACTATGGAGTACAATATCCTCTTCAATCCAATTATAATATAAGCTCCAAACAGCCTTAGCAACAATGCAAGTTAAAAACAAATGGTTTAAAGTCTCCTTTTTTGTGGCCACACATGACACACAATAGACTTTTGTAACTATAATCCTCTTCTATTCAGATTAACTTTTGTGGTCACCTTGTTTTACAACACTCTTCAAGTTAGGACTTGTATAGAAGGAAGTAATTTAATAAACATCATTTAGAAGTTTACCCATAACATCATTTAGAAGTTTATTGTAAGCTGAAATTACCGTATAAACATCAGCCTCCTCTTCTTTCCACGACCATATATCTCCCCCTTCTCTATTCAGCTCTATATCATCCAATTCACACATCAAAATCATTATTTGTTCAACTTCTCATTGAAACGGCCTTCTTCTCCACTCCACTTCCAATTATTGTTTTGCCAACTCCGTTCTGTCAACCTTGCTCTTCCGAATCTATGTACATAGCATGAGCCCTACCAATAATTACTGGTCAACATTGGGTTTTTCTATAACTTTGTCACCCAAGATTCTTATGATGCCCAAGTTCATGATGGTTGAAGCGGGTCCCTTTTTCGACCATCGTGATCACTGTGGGATGGCAAGCTGAAGTGATTGTAGACCTAACAAATGAGGTTGGATTGCTTTGGTTAGAGGATGGAGAAAGGTGTAGACAATAGAACATTATGAACCTTTCGTTTATGATTTTGGTGAAAGATTAAATATGTTAACATTAACAGTCTATTCTACCTTATGATGACGTGTTATATGTGATTTTAGTCCCTAGTTTTCTACCTTTCATAGGTTAAACATGGAATTGATAATAGTGTTAAGCTATATATGAAACTTGAACTTGAACACACCTCTTCCTATGATTGACACGTATCAAACTCTGGTAAATTTTCAAATCTAAATAAACGTCCTTTTATTTTCTGACATGGCTTTAACACAGTATTAACGAAGATATTTACAATAATCTTTTTAGAAATTAGAAACTCAAAAGCTTATTGTATTTTTTTTATAATTATAAAAATAAAAAACACATCATATATAATCAAGAATTTCTATATTATATATACATTATTAAGATTCATTTTATTCTCATAATTTTTTTAGTTGTAAATTAATCTTTTATTATTTCTACATGAACTTCATTTAGACTTTGTTTATTTTAAGAAGTGAATTTGAGAGAATGGACTAAAGTATCTTTTTTACTAATAATGATTAAAACAGATAAAATATCTTAAATGAAATTATATCATTTTTTTTAAGTTTTACATATTAGATAAATAAATTAGATTTATTTTTATAAAAATATGTTTCATTTTTATATTTAATTAAATTTTAAAAAATAAATATACAAGTTATATACTTTGTTAATACTGAAAAGTTAACTGATTCACGTTCGCGTAGAAGTTAACTTTATATTCAGTAACTTAATCAATTATTAAGAAATTATACAAACCTAAAGACGTATAAATATCATGTCAATATTTCACTCACTTCTATTCAATTATTCTAAAACTTTACTAATTTAGTCGACCAAAAAGTTATGTACAAATAAATCAATATTTGACTTTGAACTATAAAGCTTGACATTCTTTTACAAAAATAATCAATTAATTTATAAAAAAAATAACATCCACCACAATTGATTTTACTCATTCTCAATAAAAACATATATAAATTTTTATTATCGATTTAAATAATTGATGTAGTAATGTTATATATATATATATATATATATATATATATATATATATATATCTTAAATGTCACTGTTTGAGTCATGTAGTGTCGTTGTCTGAAGTGTGGCTCATACGTGCTGAGCTGTCTCCGTACTTCGTTTGTTGCCAAAGGCCAAACAACAAAAGTGATTCTCGTCCACGAAACCTTCTGAATCACGAACCTGGCTTTTGGCTTTCGACATTAGGTACGGAGACGCTTTCTTTAACCAGTTCCGCTCCAGCCCTCCCTTACGATGCAATGTCCTCTCAATTTGAGGCTTTCTTTGGATTAGAAGGTGTTGGAGAGTGGAAAGTTAAGGGTAGGTGAGTAAAAGTGTGAAGAAAATTGAGATTATTTGAAATGAGATATGTTAGAGTAGATGTGTGAAGAAAGTTTATTGAAATTAGTGAGTGATGTGATGGTTGTAAGAATATTATAAATTATTTTAAATAGTAAAAGTTATTACAAATTTATCTTTCTATATAAAAGAAGAATAAATAATAATTATTATTTTTTTACATATTTTAGTTAATTAAAATAATTTAAAGTTTAATTTATAAATAAAACAAAAAAAAATGTAAAATTGAAAGAAATAATGAATTATAATTTAAAATTTAAGTATAATTTTATTATTTAACATTTTATTAATTTAATTATTTTTTTACTTAAATTAATTTATTTACATAATTTTAATATTATTTATGATTCCTTAAATTATGTTATGTTATATAAATATAATTATTTTTAATAATAATTTTTATTATTATCAATAAATATTTTTTTTAAATAGATATTTATAATATTAACTAATTGTCAAAATATATAATATAAAGTCATTACATTTGATCCGAAAATAGATAAAAACATGTTAAATTGTTTGTAATTTTAAAATTATGAAAAAATAACATAATAATAATGTTAATTCGAAAAAGAAAAGACATCTCCAATAATAACATTTTAATCCTTATTAAAAGTTAAATATTTAAATAAATTTTATATTCACATTAATAAATCAAAATATAGATTATTATAGTATATAATTTAAATATAATAATTTTTATTATTATGAATATATAAATATATTTTTAGGTATATAGGTATTTTCATTTTATTAAAAATATATTTAATATATTTATTTTTATTATGAATATATTAAATATTTCTTGGATATTTACAGTTTCTTTAAAATAAAATTAGATGATTTTAATTAATATTTATTATCATTATTTAAATATATTTAGAATAAAATATATTTAATATTTTTTATGACATGTGCGGTATAGTTTAAAAAAATTGGAATGTGAATGGTAAATATTATAAAAGAATGAGGATATATAGGTCATTTTATATATTTAAGAATAACTTCCTCTATTCTCTTCCTTACTTTTCTGCAACTTTAATCCTTCTGCGCCCTTTCACCTGCTCTCTCTTTATGTGGATCCAAACAGGGAATGCACCCTGATCCAAACATGCACTAAGAGATAAAATAAATTACTAATATAAATTATAAAATTTATCCAAAATCACTCCCAACATTAACTCCATTTTTGGTGCAGTCAATTTTGAAATACTATGATGGTGGATGTAATTCTCAAAAATTTGATTTTTAAAATCAGATTTATTTATATTTTATATATGATAATTTAATCACACTTCTAATTAATATAAGATCTTAACACATCGTTTTACGTTGTAGATCGGATATTGGAATGTAAGATACAAGAACTTGATAATAAATATTATGATGAACTCAACAAATTTAATTAGAATAAGTTATGAATAGTTATAATATTATTCTTAAAAGTAAAATTTAAATTTAACTTAATTTAATAAAAATCAATTCTTTAAAATAAAATTTATATTATTTATATAATATAAATTAATTATATTATCTATAATTGATATAAAATCTCCTAACAATACCAATTGGAGGGTGGAAAGAGGTTGAATCCGACCGCAAATAACATAATGCATCAAAACATATTAGGTAACGTGATTTTGTCTTTATAAATTCAATGAAGTGAATCAGGTATGGTTGAATTAATTCAGCATTTGTTTGACTTTCTTTCTTTTATAAATAATACAGTTCGATATTATTTAATTAAATATAGCTAATTATTAATTAACTTATCTATGGAAGAATATGTAGTAGGTGGGACTCAAAAGATCAAGTTCTTTAAAAAATATTCAAAATTTTTATCATTTATATATTTATTAGTATGGTTATCAATATTAATATAATTAATAAAATAAAAATTAATAATATTATTCATATATTTAATATTATTAAAATTATTAAATATTATTACTATTAAATATTATTATTATTAATAATAATATTATTCGTGTTATTAATATAATATTAATTATATTAATTATATTATTATATTAATATTATTAATTTTATAATATTAATAATATGTATATTTATTAGTTATAATTATTATTATTTATTATTATTATTATTATTTATGAATATTAATTATAATTTTATAATTATTTATATTATAATAATATTTTTAATATTATGTATATAATTATTATGATAACAATTGGTAGGTAATAGAGATTCGTGACTGATAGTTTGTAGGTAATAGAGATTTGTGAGTAATAGTTGGTAGGTAATAGATATTTGTGAATAAAAGTTGGTAGATAATAAGTTTCGTGGGTAATAATTGGTAGGTAATGCTGAATTTACTTACGGATTCAGAATCTGTAAGTAAAAGTAATATCCGTAGGTAAGGTTGTCAATGACTAATATCTGTAGGTATTGTTTAATTTACTTACAGATTCATATTTGGAAGTAAAAATCCGTAAATAATACTTTGTTATTTATATTCTTAAATATTGATCTGTTTCTTTAACTTATTTGTATTTTATTATACGCAACAGGTTTACCATCGTAATACTTTAATTTCCTCAACTATATATATTCATGTTAAAAACCCTACCTCCACTTATATTTTAAACATTTTATCCAGATTAATATCTAGATAAAGATGAAATAAATAATACATCGACATAGGCTATATAATAAGATAAAATGAAAAACTTTGTTAGAAAATTTAAAACTATTTTTAAATAATATATATATATAATATAAATAATTAAATTTAATTATAAGAATTTTTTTAATTTTAACTACACAATTATTAAAAAAAATTATTAAATAAATATTATTTTTAAAAACTAAAAACTAAATCATAGGCATTTATAAAAAAAAATTATTTGTGTTTAAAGTAGTTTATATATTAATAAAAATGTATAAAATAGTTTCTACATTAATATTTAAGTATTAATTAATAACTCTATTATATTTTAAAGTAGTCTTTATTAATCTTTTAAATACTGATTTAAAATATAAAATATCAGTAACTAAAAGTTTGGTAACTTTAGATATCAATTTAGAAAATATTTTGTAAATTTGTATCAATAATAGAAATCACTTTAAATATCAATAATTTTTTTTTCTCTAAAATAATATTTAATTTAATTAATATAGTGATTAATTATTTTTTATCTCTAAATGTAGTTATTATTTAACGATTGTTTTATAATGAACTTTTTAATCTAACCAATATGTATAATTTTAAAACTCAAATGCTAAAATTTGTAAAATTGAAAGTTTAGTGATAAAATTTAGAAAATTAAAAGTTTTATGGTAAAATTCAAGAAATGGAAATGAAATTGTAAAATTCAAAAAATTACAAAAAATCAATGATAAAGATTGTAATTTAAAATACAATAGGTAATTTAACATCCCAGAACGTTACTATAAGGAACATAAATTAATTACCATACATGTATGAATGCTAGAGTTTTCGCCACGCGATTTGGTTGAATTTTTAATTAAAAATATATTCAAATTAAATATAGATAAAAATATGTAGTTCGATTTTTGAAGTTTTTAATTTTAATTTTTTATTAAATATTATTCTTTTTTATATTTTAAATAAAATATAATAATAAAAAATATGTTTTGATAAATATATGAAATGATAAACTAATAAATTCATAACATTAAGTATTTAATATCATTAAAACCTAAAATTATATATTTTTATAGGTTAATTTCTATAGAGTGACTCACATGACTTAGAGTTTGGACTTTGGACCCGAATATGATTTAATAATAATAATAATAGAATAAAAGGCCCATTGGTTAATGTGAGAAAGAAATATATATCTGATGGAGATTGGGAACTAAAGGCTATAGGGTTTTGTCTCTGCAAATAATAGTTGTCTCACTGTTAACCATCACGAAAGTGTGTGACAAGAACGAAATTGCTAAGAGATGGATTGGGACAAAGGAGATAAAATAATTGCTCAAGTAGGATCGCTCATAGATCAAGGTAAGTGTCTATTCCTTTGATTGTATGAGAATCATGATATGATAAGATCTATATGAGAACATTATTAGGGTTTATGTATTAAGGTTTACATCAACTACCGTTTGGTGCCTGGGTAAGGGATGAAACTGCGTGTGAATTCGTTCCTGCACCTATTGAATTCACAATAATAGTTGACCCGTATGGAATGGCCCATTATTCATCAAAATTTATTTTAAGTGTTTGTTATATTCTTCCCTGCACCTTACGTCCCTTTTGGATGCACCTATTATTGTGAATAGTATCAACTAATTTGGTTGCATTTGTGTTACGGGAAAATAAAATAGTATCATGTATGAATTTTTTTTAAATTTTTTTTTATTATATTTGTAATGTAATTTTAAAGAATTTTTTTTTATGTTACAATGTAATTTTATTTGAATTAAATTAATGCTTAATTAAAGTTTTAATGAAATTTTATTATGTTTTCATGTAATTTTATTTGCATTAAATTAAAGTTTAATTAAAGTTTTAATGAAATTTTATTACGTTTTAATGTAATTTTATTTGCATTAAATTAAAGTTTAATTAAAGTTTTAATGAAATTTTATTATGTCATAATGTAATTTAATTTGCATTAAATTAAAGTTTAATTAATTGATTGAAAGTGAG
>Ga0123342_1010095_pt1 | contig 10960 bp, 10 predicted proteins | sample Turbeawhitnodule_FD_89960 | JGI IMG/M metagenome (GOLD analysis project Ga0123342, IMG submission 89960) | Root nodule microbial communities of legume samples collected from Mexico - Turtle bean Mexico white nodule | ecosystem: Host-associated > Plants > Roots > Nodule | place: Mexico: Nepantla... | reverse complement strand
GGGCCTCATCTTTATTTTATGTCTTCTTTTAATTTTGAGAAGACTAGAAGGAAGAACTTCAAATATGAGGGTGGATGTCCTCTTCCTCCATTAATAAAAGCCTCCTTTATTTGATTCTCATCACTTTTCTTCAACAATTTCATCAAGCAAGAATATTTTGTTAACACATGCCTTTCTTTTGCGGGTACATTCAACATTTTCTCCAACAGTTTTTATTCATCATTATCTCTAATGATTTTTATTTACATCAAAATATATATACGTTTAACCAATTTTGTTGTTCTCTATGTCACTTTGTTTGAATTATCTTTTTAGTATGAATTTTTAATTATTTGGGTCGACCTCATGACACATGGCCTATTATTCATCCCAGGCCAAGCTAGGTACTTCCCAAGTGGGCCTGTCTGACCGAGCTATCACACTTAAGTGCTTGGATCGAGGACTTGAGCACGTCTGACCAGTACACAGCCCCTAGGCTCAAGACGAGGTTGACGAGGCGAATAGGCTCTCTTGTATCGATGACTGACATGACGTTTCTCACAAGGGGTAGCTGGGACGCGATTACCAAAGCGACTCCTGAAAATACATCTCACCCTACTAAACACGAAGCGTACACGTGGCACGTAAATCGACGGTGGAGAAATCCTATCATTTCGCCTTCCTCATTTTCAAATAAATCATTTCTTTTCTCTTCAAACCCATCACTTTTGCTTTTGATCTTTCTTTGTGCTTAACCGAAAGCCTTTCTTCCTTCCTCGCGCCACCTCTCACTGTCATTTCCCACCAGAGAATCAAGTATGGTTTATCCACTTAACTTTGTTGGGTGATTATCACTTTTCTTAGTGGATTTTAACTTGTGAAATGTATCTTAGTCTACGTTGATTCAATTTATTATGCATGTGTTTTGCCTTGAACTGTGTTCGTATTGTATCTTTGTTTATGTGTTAGTTGCTTTTGAAGATAGATTATAACTCTGCATATCCCTGGGCTAAAATGGAATTGCTTAAAGAAACTTCTATTTTCACGCCCCGTTTGAGAGTTAGGGAGTTAAGGGAATCAGGGGGTCTGAGTAAAAAAGATGAAAACTTAGTAAAGGTCATCCCTTGTAGGGAGGGTGAGCCTATATGTAATGATGAGTCATCAGACCGTTTTGTGTTTTCTATGCCACATTTTTCACCAAAGTGTTACTTCGTCTTCCCCTATCAATTTTTGAAAGAGAGTTGTTAATCGAGCTGAGCGTGGCTCCTACCCAGTTGCATCTGAACAACTGGGCGTTCATCCGAGGCTTTATAATTTTGTGTTCCCATCTTGACATTTCGCCAACTGTGGAGGTTTTGCTTTATTTCTTCGAACTAAAACACTTTGGTCGCCATTTATGGGTTTGCTTGAACGGTGCTCTTGGGAGAGGTCTATTCACCCTTTTTTCAGTCCTTCTATAAAAACTTGAAGGTCGACTCATCAAAGTTCGTGCTTTGGCGGGGGACCCGTCCCTATTGGATGGCTTCCCTTTGTATTGGTCACCCAATCCTCGATTCCAAAGTGCTCGGCGCCTGGAAGACCTATTCCCAAGGGAACAAGGTATTTGTGAGTTTCTGGAAAATCTCAAGGTCATCTTTGACACTCCAACGCTAATGAACAAAGAATATCTCCCTGGTGCCCTCAAGGACAATATTGGCATATCTCATTTCTTATCTTCAAAAGGAAAGCTTAACTCGTGAATCTGAATAATTGTTTTATTTTTGCAGATAACATGTTATCTAACATCAGCAAAGTCGAGTTGGCCGAGCGGGCCAAGAAGATGAGGGTAGCTGCGAACGTGACCAAGGATTCTTCATTAGAAAAAAGGAAAATTTATGCTGGCTTTATTCAAGTCCAATCCGAGCAAGATGAGCACACCGCCTCGGGCATTGTCTTTAAGAGGAGAAGACTAGAAGAAGCTTCCCCTACTACTCACACTCGGATGGTCTGACCATTCAGGAGTGCGAAGTCGTGGAGTGCACGAAGGAAAAAGCCTATAGGATCCCCACTTCAATATTTTTGCACATGGTGAGTCCTTCTTCTTGCTAGATCAGGATAGGACGAGGCTAATGGCTCATGACGAATATCGTCTCCGCCTAGACGCTAAGAAGTTGCTCGATTAGGCCTTTTCCCTGGTATGCCTAGCCGATGTTAAAGCAAAGGACCAAAGAAAAGCTGAAGACAAGAGACTTCAACAAGCTGCCGAATTCCAACAAGAAATTAAACGCCTCCATGCTGAGGTGGACCGCTTGGGTTTGGAGTTGGCCAACAAGACCCAACAATGAACCTCTCAGAACTGGATCTAAGAAAGACCATAACTGATGGAAGGCTAGTGGGGGATTCTTAATTTTAACCTTTATGGGTTGTATTTACTGCTTATCTTTGATTGTCGAACTTATTGAACACTTAAATTCTTCACCGATGTTTACTTAACATTTTTAGACAATTCTAAACGTGTTGTTTATCTTGGAATTAAAGGTTTTACCTATAGTGCATAAAGTATGCCCCAAATGCTTTGTCATACAAATTGATTTCACATTTTAAACATAGCTTGATTAACGTGGTACGATGTGGTTAGCTCACATGAGACTATAATGTTTGAACATGCGTAAAAATGTTGTGTCAACTGAGCTAACCTCACACACTGATAATGATAGCATTTTATTCATAACTGGCAATGATGACAATGAAGACTCGGTTAGAGGATATAGTAACTAATTATTTTTTGTCTCATTTCTATTTAATGATTTTATAGTAGTGTAAAATATCCTTAATAATAGGACAAAATATTCATAATTTAACATATTTAATAGTATAAAATATATAAAACAAATTCTAAATAAGTATAGTAAAGGTCAAGAATTGTAATTACAAACTTATACTATAAAACAAAATTAAAGAACTAAGAAGTCTAAAGCTTATCCTCACCTTTCATCTACCTTAATATGTTGTAAAATTAATAGAAAATGTTTTTCATGTTGATATAATGTATTCAATTTCTTTAAAGTCAAATGGTTGTATTGCAAAGAAAATTATTTCATAAGAATTAATTTCTTTATCAATGAATTAATTAAACATAATTATTTAGTCTCAACATCTTTCAAATCACTCACAAAATGTTAATTACATTCATAACTTCTAATTTGTCTATTACACTAAACCTAATTAATACATTTTAATTGACATACACAAAATCAAGCAAACAACATGTACTCCATGAAATTAATTAGCTTGAGTTGCACCCACATCAATATTATCTCACACTTGATCTACCCTTCATGATGGCCTATTAGATAGGCATAAATAACAAAAAAAAAACATTGATTAGGATGAAACTATATAAGCCTAACTAATGTAATATATATATATATATATATATATATATATATATATTTTATTGATTGTTAGCCCTTATTTTTATATAAAAGAAATCAAAACACGCATTTTAAATTATAAGTTTTAATATAGTTGTTATTAAAAACTATCATAATTATCTTTATAATACAATACCTTTAGATCGGTCACAACTTGTATTAAAAAACTAGCATTTATTACAACTTCCACTTTATAAATAGACTATATTTTTTCTCGTGTTTTTCATTCCTTCATATCAGTTCTTTTTTCGTGAATTCTAAAAAATGAAAAGCTTTATTTCCAGAAAACAAACTTTGACTTTGAAATCTTCGTGTGATTTCTGAACATTTGAAACCCTTGTTACTCTCTTTATTCTCTCTTTGAACCCTCATTTTTCTCTTTGAACCTTCAACGCAACTAGGAACCCTCATCGTTAGCCCTCAATCACTCCTTCGTTCATACATGACATTGATAGGTAAACTTCACTTTATTTTTTTGTGTAAATGTCTAATGTAGGATACATTGATTTCTATTTTAGTTACTCGAATGTTGTTATTTAGTTTTGTCTTTCTATTGTTTAGTTTTTGTTTAGTTTGAGGCTTGTATTGTGGACATTAGGACATTAGGGAAAAAAAGTTGAGATGCTATGAATGTTGCGTGTGCCTTTTCTATTTCATAGTTAAAAAAATTGGGTATTTAGACAACAATGTGTCCTGGTCCCAATTGGTTTTGAAAATCATTATAAGTTCTTGCTTGTCCTATAATTTAGTTTCGAGTCTTTGTTGTGATGTTATGTTTTTTTTTAAGATGTAAGTTCCTTTAATTGGCTGGAATTTTTTAATGTGATAATTGCGATGACATTTATTGATGGATTATTCTAAAATAGTGTGGTCGTTTTCCTTTTGGATTTTTTACATATTTTATGCTTCAAATTGATGTATCAGTTTGCCAATTTTTGGTTGTTTTAAGTTATAACTACTTCATGTGCTTGTTCATGAAAATGTTAACAAACTTATAAGAAGTGATGTTATACTTGTAGGTTGCTGAGACTACGTGGATTTGTACCCTGTTAAGACTATTTCTACTATTAGCATAATTTTTCAAAGGTAATTTCATTTTATATCTCATTAATTTAGTTCAATAAATTATTTTTGTTTGAGACTATTGATGTGTTCATCATGTATGATATGTTGGACATTTATTGCCTTGGTGAATCTTGAATTTGGTTGATAGCTTTCTTGTAAACTGATTGACTCCTACAACTGTTTAAGGTATATTTGAAAAAAGGTTTAGAAAAAGTGGGTGATCTAAGTTAGAGACAACAAGGGACTTGGTTTGATTTATTGTAACTAATTGCCTAGATGGAAGGTAGTGTTGATTGGGGTTTAGGTAAAATATCTAAAATGTGAACTACTTTTAAGTTTGTTAATTAACATTTATGAATAATTAGAGTACATATTGTGCTAGTTTGATTAGTTGGTAGCAACTTTCTATTTCTTATTACAACAGTTTACATTTATTCAATATTTGTGGAATAGAAGCTTCATTAGGTCAGGCTCTTATCCCATTATAACATCCAACAAATATCTATAACTTAATATGGTAGTTAAACTTATCATAAATCTAATCTTAGACAATCCTCAATTGTCCAATGATCTACCTAACCTTACAATTTTCTCATATAGTATTAAAAGAAGAAATAGTCTCACAATGTTCACAGTCCAATCCTACACTTGAAATGTTTAATGTAATAGATTAAACTTATTAAACTTAGGAATCCCCACCTTATGAACTCACTTTTGGGTTTGACTCAAGTTGAACTCAAATATTGAATATTATATTAGAGCTTGCTTTAAATCTAATGTTAGATAACAAAACCTACCACTAGGAATAAAGAATTTGAATCACGATACACATCTAAATGTTCTTTGACTTTTGATGGTAGACTTTTCTATCTAATATCTGCATACATCTATTGTAAATTACTTTTTCAGTATAGTCTGTTATTAGCTCTAAAATTATTTGTGTAGATCACCTGAAACTGTTTATTAACTATGTTTTATTTAACTTTTTCAAGGATAGTAACACATTTCCTTGTATTTATATGATGCCCTTCCTAAATAAGTATTTTTTTTCTTTTTATGTTTGTTTTGTAGTCATGCTAATAAATAAATCGTGGATTTCTAATCAAAACACCATTAAATATCCAAATGGATTGAATGTATTTTTGGAATTTGCATTCGAACATGCTAATGGTCATGTCATTAAGTGTCCATGTTCAAAGTGTGATTTTAAAAAGTGGCAAACAAAGGATGTAGTTCACGAACATTTAACATGTAAATCTTTCCTTAAAAACTACAAAACTTGATATTAGCACGATGAGGGACCAAGTGTAATTGAGTCTACGACCATTACAAGTGTGCATGTGATTGAAGATTTTATAGAATCTCAAAATCTAATGAAAGACGTGTTAAACGATGCAGGTTTATGGGGACATGGTGTCAATGATTTTGATGAGGGTAAAGAAATGATGGTCTGCAAATAATATGGTGCGTAATAAAGGAAATACAAATTTTGATGCATTGTTGATGGACAATAATGAAAAAGTTGTATCATATAAATTGCATGTGTAGAATGAGTGACAAAGCACTCTAATTATAGACCTACTAAATGACGCATTTAAACATGCTAAGTTTCCTAACTTGCTTTATGAGGCCAAAAATGTTATTAACAAACTTGGTCTTAATTATGCCAAAATACCAGCTTGTCCAAAAAATCGCATACTATATTGGGATGAAGAGAATGGGGGCTTAGAAGAATGTAAATGGTTCAAGACGTCTAAGTGAAAAGATAAAGATGAGAAAAAAATATGCAAAAATCTTGGTTACTTTCCATTAAAGATTGCAAAGATTTTTTATGTATTCTAAGACAATTGATTTTATGACATGCCATGCATTAAAGGGTAAGGAAGATGGATTGGTGACGCATCCTAGAGATTCTGAGGCTTGGAAAACATTTGATCTATTGCATCCAAAATCTGCAGATGGTCATCAAAATGTACGACTAAGCTTAGCTACTTATGGTTTCAATCCTTTTGAAATCATGAGTACAAGTTATAGTATATGACTAGTGGTCCTTATCCTATACAATCGTTCTCCTTCGGAGTGTATGAAGTAAACATACTTTATCATGTCCATAATAATTCATGGAAAACAAAGCAAAGCATCCTCTTGCTCAAACAAAATCAAGGTTGCCAAAATAGATTTTGACCAAAAACTAATTATAAATATTTGTGAGGTTGAACCCAAACAACCCCAGAATGCTACACGACACAATTCTACAATACCGCTTTGGAAGATCTTGCATGCACTTTAAATTTGACATGGTGGATTTTAAATCATGATTGACTAAACCAATACAATAATCAAACTCCAAACACACCAATTGATCCTAAAATTGATATTATAATAAGCTGACTTAACTAAACTGATAAAATCATCAAACTCCTAATACACTAATTGTTCCTAAAAATTATATTATTAGCTCACTGAAAGTCAAAACATTGAAATTATTGTCTCTAAGCGTTTATTCTTGGACATATCAATCCTACCCATTCTTAACCAGTCTCCTTTACTTGATGAAAACTTTTTGTCCCACATCCTATTTTTGCAATGTAGATGAAAACGTTTCAGAAAATTATCAGAGTCACGATTAATGCTCGATTAAATGCAGGAATGAGATGCTCCCTCACACCGTACTACCCTCTGTCTTTCATCAGCATCCAAAGCATCCTCTTGCTCAAACAAAATCAAGGTTGCCAAAATAGATTTTGAACCAACTAATTATAAATATTTCATTCATTTCTTAACTTTTTGGGGATCATGGACAAGCAATATGTAAATGTCATTTTCCAAGCCAATTGTGATGTTAAAATAGACTTACTGAGTTCATTTCTAAGATGTAAGTTATAAGGTAAGCTACAAAATCAAAATCCTCGTGACGAGATTCCTATTTGAAAGAAATTCTTTATAAGATGGAAGAACAGAGAAATCTTAACCTTAATCTTAGAAAAAAAAACCATAGAGTGCTCTATGTGCCTCCTCTCCCTCATGCCACAAACGGTTCCTTGCCGCCGCAAGGAAATGCAGGAAATTTTAGTAACTTCACTATGAAACTTGCCTATATCTTTCTCATTGTCTTCATCATCCTCTTCTTCTTCGTCGTCAGATTGGTATTTTTCTACATCCAAAGGCGCTCCTCCTCGACGAACTTCGAGGCCGGTGACATCCACGGGCAAGCGGTGTCGAATCTCGTGGCTTCGAGATCTCTGACGGTGGTGGCCGAGACGGCTGGGGAGTGCACTATATGTCTGGAGGGGGTGGGAGAGGGAGAGGAGGTGAAGATGACTACCCACTGCAAGCACACATTCCACGCGAACTGCTTCGACAGTTGGTGGAGAACCATGTGACGTGCCCGGTGTACCGGTATTCTGAGATGAGTGGAGAGGCGGAGCTTGTGACGATGGGAGGAGGAGAAGAAGAAGATGCAGAAGTTTCTGGAACAAACTTGGAGTAGGAAGTGTTGAGTCTCTTAGATGGCATATTTATATGTTAGGGGTGAGAAAAGTTTATTTTAAGGTTATTAGAATAATGTGGACAAGAGTATAATACTATTGTGTGTAATATTTATAAAATAATAATTTATTGTGAGATACGATTGACTATGCCTTTAATATTTTATTATAATAAAAACAAATGATTAAAATTATAAATAAAAATTAATTTCTACTAATTTACACTTTCTTTTGATTCAATCTATTAGACACTGAATTATAATAGTATAATAATATTTTAATAAAGAATCAAATTGTAAAATTAAAAAATACACTAAAGGTGTGCATTTCGGAACCTAACCAACCCAACCCGAAACACAGAACTACTTGAACCCGTTATTTGACCCACCCACCCGTTTTCTCTTCTCCTTCACCAACACCCACCCAATTGGGTATACCTATCAGAATCCGATCCAAGTCCAAACACGCAATCACCGGGTTCTCTCTCCGTCTCCCTTCGTTCCTAACCCTATCGTTTTCTGCCGGACCCTCCGATCGGACTCTAAAATCACAACCATCACCACCACCCTCTCTCTCTGTATAACGAACACTCTCTCTCTTCAATTCCTTTTCCTTTAATTGGAACTCTTAATTGCGTTATATGACGGTTCAATTTATCTGAATTGCAAAAATATTTTGTCAAATTTTGCTTTTATTTAGAGCTTCTTGTATACAGGCTACAAAATTGTAGCAGTCTATGGTTTTAAATTGCAGGCATACCCAATTTTGCCTTCTCTTTTCTTCAATTTACTGTGACTTTGATGCTTATTTAAGGGTTAAGTTAGTTTGAGTCAATATATGTCTAGATTCTGATCTAAACTCATTGTTCTTGCTATATTTTGCTGAGGAGTATGCTAAGATTCAATTTTTTTTAACTCGAGTAGGGTTTTAAATTGCAGTTGTAATTGTGATCATCATAGTTAAATTGAGGACTCTTGTAGAGCAATTGCAGCTGATAGGGTCTATAATATCGGCAATCAAGAGGATTGATTTTGAGCTGCATCATGTGAGGCAGGTTGCAATTTAAAACCTTGGAGTAATGGAAGATATCTGGTTCAGGAATATAGGTTGTTGTTGTGATATTTCCGGTCTGAATTTAACAAGATTTAAGTGAGTTTATTAGAAGATAAGCTTTAGCCCTCTACATCTTTGTGTAATTCATGAAAGAGTGAGGGTTGAGTCTTTGCTGGCGCAATAGTGAAGTTGCAGCCTTATAGCATGGAGGTCACAAGTTCAAACCTAGAAAAGTTTGCTTGCTGGGTAAGATTGTGTGCATATTTACCTTCCCCAAAACCCACTTGGTGGACGAGCCTTGTGCATTCGCCTCCCTTTATTTAGAGGAGGGTGGAACCGGCATCAACTTTTGATTTAATTCTTCACAGCCATCCATAAATGCTTTGCTACTTAACAAATTTGGAAGTTTTGACTTTTTTGTACTATAACATTTTGGGTGATGACTTATCACTTAGTTTTGTGTGATGTGCAGAGTTTTGGTAATCTGAAGCCTATGTGATGGAAAAATCAAATGATTCAGGTACTAAGAAACCAAAAAGGCTGACATCCGTTGTTTGGAATCACTTTGAAAGGGTTAGAAAGGCTGACATCTGCTATGCTGTCTGTGTGCATTGTAACAAGAGACTTAGTGGATCGAGTAACAGCGGAACTACTCATCTGAGAAATCACTTGATGCGGTGTCTGAAAAGATCAAATTTTGACGTGTCTCAATTACTTGCTGCGAAGAGAAGGAAGAAAGATAATACCATCAGTCTAGCAAACATTAGTTTTGATGAAGGTCAGAGGAAAGAAGAATATGTAAAGCCAACAATCATCAAGTTTGAACAGGAGCACAAGAAAGACGATATCATTAATTTCGGAAGTAGTAAATTTGATCAGGAAAGGAGTCAACATGATCTTGCACGCATGATCATATTACACGGATACCCATTGAGCTTGGTTGAACAAGTAGGATTTAAGGTCTTTGTGAAAAACCTCCAGCCTCTCTTTGAGTTCATGCCAAACGGTGCTGTAGAGGTTTCTTGTATAGATATCTATAGGAGGGAGAAAGAGAAAGTTTATGATATGATAAACAGATTACAGGGAAGGATTAATCTGTCTATTGAAATGTGGTCTTCAACAGAAAATTATTCGTATTTGTGCCTATCTGCTCATTATATTGATGAGGAATGGACATTACAGAAGAAAATCTTGAACTTTGTCACACTTGATTCTTTGCACACTGAAGACTTACTTCCAGAAGTGATTATCAAATGTCTCAATGAATGGGATATTGACGGCAAGCTTTTTGCCTTGACACTTGATGATTGTTCCATCAGTGAGGACATCACCCTTAGAATCAAGGAGAGAGTTTCTGAGAAAAGGCCTTTCTTAAGTACTCGTCAGTTACTTGACATACGCTCTGCAGCACATCTCATAAATTCCATTGCTCAAGATGCCATGGAGGCATTACAGGAGGTGATCCAAAAGATTCGAGAGAGCATTAGATATGTTAGAAGTTCACAAGTAGTGCAAGCAAAATTTAATGAAATTGCTCAGCATGCTACAATTAACACTCAAAAGGTGTTATTTCTTGATTTTCCAGTTCAGTGGAAGTCTACTTATCTCATGCTTGAAACTGCGGTAGAATACAGGAGTGCTTTTTCTCTTTTCCAAGATCACGATCCCTCCTATTCATCTACTCTAAGTGATGAGGAGTGGGAATGGGCCACTTCTGTTACTGGATACTTAAAACTTTTAGTTGAAATTACCAACGTATTTTTGGGAAACAAATTTCCTACTGCTAATGTATATTTCCCTGAGATCTGTGATGCCCATATTCAGTTAATTGATTGGTGTAGAAGTTCAGATAGTTTTCTTAGTCCCATGGCTATGAAGATGAAAGCCAAATTTGACAAGTACTGGGGCAAGTGCAGTTTGGCTTTAGCTCTAGCTGCTGTTCTAGATCCTCGGTTTAAAATG
>Ga0123342_1010094_pt1 | contig 10961 bp, 5 predicted proteins | sample Turbeawhitnodule_FD_89960 | JGI IMG/M metagenome (GOLD analysis project Ga0123342, IMG submission 89960) | Root nodule microbial communities of legume samples collected from Mexico - Turtle bean Mexico white nodule | ecosystem: Host-associated > Plants > Roots > Nodule | place: Mexico: Nepantla... | reverse complement strand
AGGTAAGAGTGATTTTATCTGAAAAACCATTACATTGTTTCTGACTTTGGCATCGGAGCGACTTGCAGGTACATCCCCCCACCTGTGATAAATACCAACCGAGAGGAGTAGCCGAGTGGTGCAACCGAGAAGAACAGCCGAGATGAATAGCCGAGAGAAGCAGCCGAGAGGAACAACCGCGAGCCTAGCCCAGTTGAGAGTCCAACCCAAGAAGCAATCCAGCCCAAGAAGTAATCCAGCCCAATAGAAACCCGAGAGTATAACCCGAAATCAGAAGATTTGTGTAAAAGGCCATCTTGTTTTAGTTCGAGTGTTCTTGGTCCTTTTTGTAAGAACATATAGTTTTCCTAAATTTATTTTAAAGTTATATGCAAGTTAACTTTACTTTAAAGAAAAACAAATATATTTTTTTTACAATGATCAAAATTAAAGGTAGACTTCTTTCTTCTTCTTTTTACAATGTAAAACTTAAACGAATAATTGATATGGTTTTTTCGAAAACATAAGAAACTAAATATAACAAATAAACCTTTTTTCTAACTCCATAAAAGACTCAGAGTTTTTCTTCATATTAAAAACGTTCACAATAATCTAAAAAGTAGGAGTGTTATTTTATGATGCATAAATGAGAAGAGGAGCACAATTATTATAGGGTAAGTGGAAAAGTATAAATGAATAAAATAATGATGTAGAAAGAGCCTATGAGAATGCAAAGGAACAAAAGTAAGTATAATAGTGACCCTCTATAAGCATAGATGAGTGTGAGTTCTTTTATAAAGGGTGAAGTTGTGTTCTATTCTTTTGGTCCCTTTTTGCTTTGTTTGAATAGAGAAGTGAAATGGAAGAAAAAATGGTGGGGAACCACAAAAACAAGAAGAACAAGTGCTTTTCTTTGAATCATAGGGTGGTGGTGAGCACTTCATAGTGGGGACTCATATGGAATGGATTTCATTGGTGCTTACAAGGGAAGATAAAGATCTAAGAAATTAGGGGAAAAAAATTAAATATGTTTTTTTTCTTGTTTTTTTTTTTTATAGAGTTAAAACTTTAGATCTAAGGAATACTTTTAATAAAATGAATTATTGTAAGTTTTTTTTTTACTTAAAAAAAAATTTAATATTTTAGTTTCTATTCACTACAAGACAAACATGAAATAGAAACAAAAAATAATTAGTTATGGTAATGTCTAAATTAAATATTATTTTAGAAACTAAAAAAAATTATTTTATAAATTAATTTCTATTATTGTTAAATAGTTTCTAAATTGGTATTTAATTATCTACCAAGATTTTAACTACCAATTATTTAGTTTCTAAATTTGGTAGCAAAAACTTTGGTGGCTAATTAGATACTAATTTAGAAACCATTTAACAATAATAGAAATTAATTTAGAACCCAATTTTTTTTAGTGTCTAAAATGGTTGATCTCTAATTTAATCACTATAGCAACTAATTATTTTTTGTCAAAAATTGATTTTTATTTCATGATTTTCGTGTAGTAATTGAAAATTTGTCTCTCACATAATTTTTTTTAACAGTTTTATTAGAATTGAATGTTTTGCTTTAAAGTTTGAAGTAAGTAGAAAAATCAATGCTGATAAAAAAAAGAAAAAAAAAAGAAAAATCAAATTTGTGGAAAGAAATATATTTAACAAAAAATTACTTTAATTTAATATATTTTATTTTATGGCTAAATGTTATATTTAGTCCATTTAATGTTTTTGTTTAAAAGATCAGAATGAACTTTTTAAAGAAATACATAAAGTGCATTGTGAGACTTTCAAAACTTAATATGTCAAAATGTAAAGAAAAAGTATAAAAAAAGCATACAAGAATAAAATAATAAATAGTCTCATTTTATTATTTAATTAATTATAACTGTTTTATGAATTTTAACACTTGATATTTTTAACATTTTATTATCATATCCTTTTTATTTATATATTTTACGGTCAAGTTAAGTGTGTGACAATTAATGCGTTATACCTTAAAAAACAGTTTTCAATTGAAGAATACAGAAACAGCAAACAACATCAAAACGACCATGTTATGTAAAAGGTGGAGAACAAAACGCTGCTATTTCGTTTTTATTTATTTTTCATGTCATGTTAATACATATTTAGTATGCTAATAAATTATACAAAAAATTTAAAATTCGATAGTAAAATGTGTGAAAAAAAAATTCTCAAATAGTAAAATTAATGAAATAATGATATCTGATTAATAAAACTTATAGTTAACTCTTTTAAAATATGATAATTATTAACATGAATTTTGTAATATGCATTAACTTTTTAAGTAATTCTCTTCGAAATAATGCATTTATATAAATATGAACACCTTTTTTAGTAAGTATTTAAATTTTGATTCGCTAATGACAAAATGGGTTAATTTAGTCGATATTTATTCGATGAAATATATATAGATGATTTAAGTAATATATGTATGATTTTATTAAAAACTATTTTTTGTGTTAAATGAATAAATCACCATTAAAAGAGGCTGTTTCGTTGTATATAAATGTGTTTGATCAATTATAATTCTTTTAATGAAAAAAAGACATGTCATTTTTAACCTAAAAGTATAATATATATATATATATATATATATTATTTATTTATTTATAAATCATCATTATTTTTATTCTTACAGCGTTAATTTTTATTTTATAAGTAATTCCGAGTTATTCTTTAATATACAATTTGTTTTAATTTCATTGATTTTTAACTTAAATAATGACATTTAAGTGTGATTTATCTCTTCTATAATTTTAAACAAGCATTTTATTTTCTTTCTGTATAGTCATTGTAAAAAGATGTAAGGACAACCTTTTATCCATTAAATACATATAATCATTGAAATGATTTTGAATAAATTATATAAAAACGTGGAATAATGTAGATAAATATTTTTCCTTGAAAAAAGGTACCATTGTATGTAATAATGCAAAGAAAGCATCTCAGTTCTATAAAGGACGACAACTAGAGGTAGCCATTAAACTTCATTTTTGAATATTGGAACTAATCTTTCGAGAGATACGAATCCAACTTTAGTTATTTTGATTAAGCAACATGAATTTTAAAACACTTACATAAACTTTTAATATTATTACTATGTATGGTAATTATATTATGTACCAATAGGCTCGGTTTTAGAATGTATCAGTATTAAATAATTCTCTTTAAAGATTGTGTTGATATAATGTGAATTAAGGTAGAATAAATCGTACGAAAAATTAGATAAGGTTAATGATAAATCTCATATACATGCTAACTGCGATCCAAAAATAATAAAAAAAATAAATAAGTACAACCACCAAGAACAAGGTACATAGTTATTGTATTTGAATATCAATAACTTAATGTTTAAGAACATTTTCATATGATTTTAAGGTCGAAGACTAAATATAAGAAAAAAGAATGAAAAAAAAAATCAAGAGGAGTTGTCTCACTTTATACTTAAACATATATTCTAAATTATTCTATGATATTTTATTTGGAAACCTAAAGATAAACGGTTATAAAGCATTAACAAAAGGTGTAAGCCTGATAAGCTATTTGATAAATAACAATTTGTAAAACCCTTTAAAAAAATGTTTAAATGTCAACATTATCATTAGGAATTGTAACATAATCATAAAGTGTTTATAAAGTACTTCTAAAGATCAATGTTTTATTAAATTGAATAAAGCACACTACAATTAATTCATAATTTGACATTATTTAAAAAGACAAATAAGTAATTTAGAAGTTATTTTATCCTCTAATAAGGAAGGTTTATTGATGAAAAAACATAAAGAAACCAAAATACTTGAATTTGATATTCTACATATTGTAATATTAAATTATTTTGTATTTATACAGAAAAGGAGATTGAAAAGTAATGTTTAATCGAAATAAGCAAGAAATTATTTATTTATTTTCAAAAGTGGAAATTTTTATTTAGAAAATTAAACATGTGAACGTAGAAATTTTATATGCAAGGTATTTGATGAAGTTGCTTTATTATTTTTATACGGAAGTGTATTATTTTAAAACTAAAAAGTGTATTGTTTTAAGACTAAAAGAAACCAAGATAGAGGAAATAAATTTTGTGAAATTAATCTGAAATTTAACATTTTATTGGTTGTAAAAAGTCTTAATTAGAACTAGCGGGAACACAATTTCTGCTCTCATCCGTATTTTTTATTTTTACATTTTTATTATTATTATTATATATATATATTTAAATATAAATTCATGTATTTGAGATATGTTATTGAGTTTTAAGAGATTTGAGAAATAAGAGAGATAAAATAAGAGAGAAAAAAATTAAAAAAACTGTTCACCAATTAAGTAACAACAAAATAAAATTAATGTAACAATAAAATAAAATTAAAAAATTATTTTATTAACTTCTAAAATTATAAATATTTAAATAACCAAAATAAATTAATAAAACAAGAATAAAATAGGGAAACAATTTAGAAAAGTAGAAGAGTTAAAGTACAAACCCTTGTATATAGAGAGGTATAGATTAATTGGATTTTAGAAAATTAAACGATAATGACTAAGAGATGAAAACCATTAAATAGTTTATAATTATGAATGCATAACTGAATTTTGCTTGTATATTTGTTCATAATTTGTTAATTATTGACTTTACCAAGACCTATAAAAATTACACAGTTTAAATTCTTGACTTTCTTCAACTAATTTATTCACAAAAAAACTCAATTAATTCTATCTTTTTATTTCCCTTTTTACTAATATTTATAAAAGAATATTCAAGCATAAACCAGAGATTGTAACCAAGTATATATACAATTTAATAGAAGAATTAATATCGAAATTGCATACTACTTTTGAGTAGTGTTGAGAAATTTACAGCAACCAGTTTGGAAAAGAGAATTTTGGTTTCAGTTCTATCTTAGTGGAAGCTAATTCCAACTGATAAAATTCAAGTTCCTGAGGATGCCATGTTCAAGCATTCTCTAGCAGATTTCCACTGGCTTCTCTGGCCCTTAGTTACTCTTCATGCCAACTTTCCTTTGGGTCAAGGTACATGTAGCAGGCTCCCTTTTCAAAGCTTTTATCCCAAATGGGTTGTTTCGGCTCTGTTGCATGCACACACAGAATTTCACACACTTAGGAAATCAACTTCAAAAAAATGCAAATAGTCACAAGTCAAGAAATTCCATGTTTTGGGATAAGATGTTTCAGCTATGAAATATTAGCTAATTTCTGCCAATTACTAATTTCTGCAGAAAAATATGATCCATCATTGATTTTTCTCTCAAATATGTGAACTTGCTAAACAGATTCAAAGTCAGTTTAATTGAACCAATGACTTGTTGGTAGTGAAGAAATCCCACTAACACACTCTTCAACATGCTTGTTGTAATATTGTTCAACTATGAGGTGAACCATCATACAAAGACAAAACATATGGAATTCTTTAGACATTCTTAGTAACAGTTAAAGTTTCACCTCAGTAGTATGTGCAATAAATAAAGATTTGTGTCAAAGATTAATGAATTTCAACCCATAAAAGTTCATTAGTAGTAGTAATGAAGGAGGATAAATTACCAATAGGCAAGAGCCAGATGTGGCATCACAGACAGGGAACTCTGGAGGGCAGCAACTGGATTTGTCAGCACAGCATGTTGCAGACTGAATGGGGCAGCATCCCCATCCAAAGCAGAACCCTCTGTACTCAAAAAGGCAGCAGCATGTGGTTCCAGGAGAGCAAGAGTAGTATTCATCACAGACTGTTGAAGGGGCTGCAGGAGCTGGGGGAGAAGGACCAGGATTTGGGGGGTTAGCACCACTCTTGGTGGGGTAGGAAGCCTCCATTGCAATCCCACACTTACCAGTCTCACTGTTCACATTTCTCTGCAGCTTAATGTAACCATTTTCACCCCATGCTGGACCCCAAGAATTCCTCACTAGCCAGTAATCAGTACCATTTTCAGTTCCATATCCAACTACTGCAACACCATGATCTAGCTCTGTCCCACATCGCCCAGTGAAAACACCCGATTGATAAAGTTGAAATTCCCTGCCACCAGCTTCAATGGCAACACTAACAGGTTGATTTGCAACAGCCTTCATCAAAGATTTCTCATCATTGGCTGGCACATCTTCATATCCATCAATGGTAACAACGCGAGTATTTTTCCTGTTTGAATCACATGTATTATCACGTGCTGTATAAGGGTAATCCTCTTCTGTGTCAATGCCACCATTTTGTATTATAAAGTCAAAAGCATAATCCATGAGACCCCCATTGCACCCCATGTTGTAGCTCCTGTCACAGTCCACCAGTTCTTGCTCTGACAGAGAGGTCAGATTGCCTGTCACAATTTGATTGATTCCTTCCACCGCTGCAACCGTCGAGAATGCCCAGCAACTCCCTTCATGGAGACCAAAGTCAATTACTCTACTCAATCACAAATCACAACAAAAAAAACCATTTTTCCTTCATCCAAGGAGCATTGAAAGATTGTAAGAACAATCTATCCACACTTTAAAAACAGTTTCATTTAGTACTATCGGAATCAAATGAATCAAATGTGTAGTTTTCAAACAAAGATTTGCAGCAAAAGAATTGTAAAAACTTTGAATAAAAAAGCAACTCGGGTTGAACAAAACTCACCACACTGGCCTTGATCTTTGACGGGGGAAACAGCACCCTTCTCCCTCCAATCCACCATGGCGGGCAGGTCCTCCCCAACGCTAAAAGCGTAGCGAGCACTCTTCCTGGGCGTGACCTTCTTCTGGGTGCCCAAGAACATGGCCCTATACTCTTGGTTGGTGAGATCCGCGAACCTGTTCAACCCAAGGCTGAACTCTTTGTTCCCCGCCCCATTGTTGTGCTCCTCAACGAACCTCAGATTATCCTTAAAAATCTGGAACCTTCTCTCCTTCTCCCCAATGGCGTTGTAGGCCTTGGCGTGCTTCACCAGCCACGCCTCGTAGGTTTTCCACAGGAGGGCGTCGTCGTAGTCGATGATGGACATGTCGAGGGAGAAGGAGCAGAAGGAAAGAGAGAAAAGAACGAGCACGATGAGAAGTGCATGGTGGGAAAGGGAATGCGAGCTTCCAACTAGGGTTGCCATGGTGGGCTTTTGGGGAGGGAGATGAAGATGATGAGCGTGTGAAGGATGGTATTTATAGTTTTCAACGAGGGTTGGTTGCGAATTTGAACGGAACAAGCGTTGAAATCGGAAGGACGGGATAGAACGTAGGAGTCATGCAATGCCTGCATGCATGCGTGTCAATAAACCTATGACTCTTAGGATAATGTTGTTCCACTATGTTTATGTTTAGGATTTTGGTTACCCAAATTCAATTCAACTTTACTTCTATACAATCATATTCTATTTTTATATAATTATAATAATTTATAATAAATATTTTATTTTTAACTTTTAAATTACGTGAGTGGTAGTGTTTTTTTTCTTCTCAAAACTATTTAAATAACTCGATTTATATTAGATATGATAATAAAAAAATACAAAATACAGGTTGATTGCATTGATCCGTCCGCATAAGAACCGACATGTGGTCTTGCGGGCTTGCTGAGCAAGTCCAGTAATATTTTTTCAAATTAATAAAAAATAAATTATCAATAAATTTTTTAAATATATTTTATTTTATGTTTATTAAATTAATTTTTTAATCAAACTAATAAATTCACTAATAAAATATTTCATTATATATATATATATTTTAAAGTAATACATAGACAATACTATCCTATTGAGTATACAAATAATATGTATAATATATAATATTATATTTAATTTCATTAAGATGTTATGAATTAGGAATTGAGGAAAGGAACTTTGTGTCTTTCTTCATATACCTCATACTTCAAAAATTATTCAAATTACTTATTGACATTTTTTATTTAACAATTTCCTTTAATTCCATAATGTGAATTTCAGAGACTTACAAGGTTATAGAATATAAAAGTTAAAATTTGTGTTTTGAATTGTATCGAGAATACAAATTTTGTATTTTGGATTGTAGAATCTAAACGGGATAATTTTGGAATTTTTTAAAGTACAGGGGTGTAAGAAGAATTTTTCAAAATTTTAAGATATACAAGTTATGTGGATTCACCTGTCCTACTTTGTATTTGTACCACAAGATCTATGGTCTATATAAGACGGACCTAAGTGGAATAACAGGTTAAAATAGACAATTCACTCCACATTTTTTCTTATCGGACCACAAACCAACCTGCACAACCTGTCTCGCATTGTCATCCCTAATTTAGATTAAAAAATTAATACTTAAATTTAGGTTTTTATTTAAATCCAATGGTGTATATCATCACATTCAACATTAAACTAATAAAAAAAAATATTATAAAAACAAGTGGATAAAATCAATTCATACTTTAAAACCTAAATTATATTTTTCAATCTCACCATATCATCGATCGGTTATTTTGAATAAAATAAACTTAATGTGATTATAAATTTTAGCTATAACATTTAGAGTTAAGTGAGTTTCCACATATTAAGAAATATATTTTATAAACCTCGATTAGTTTTTTTTCCTTGTTTTCTGTTACCTCAAGTATCTCAAGCTGTTATTCAATATTTTCCACCTAAATTTTTTTGTTAGCTATGGAATGTTCTGTTACTGAAAACCAATCCATTAAAATATACTAACACCATATAATTCATCTATCAAGTCATTTAGTTGGGATAGGTAATTAAAGGAATATGTAGATGAAGAGGAATAGAAGGAGGAAGAAGAGAAAGAAAAAGAAGTAGAAGAAGAATAAGAAAGAATAAAATTTATCACCATCACTCAAAAGAGTACTTAAAAAAGTTCACGAATCAAAAGAAATAAAATGGTAAAGAAATAAAGCAACACCAAAAAATTATTCAAAGATATCGATAAAAGACTTAAAAATTTAAAAGAGAAAGTTGGACAAACACACTTAAAAAAGGCAAAATCATACAAACAATTTTACCTATAACATTCATGTTAGGACTTCTAATGAAAGATACCTAAAACATACACATCAAAGGAGACAAAAACCGCACAAAATGTTTGATGAAATTTGGCAATTCCAACTCAATAGCCAAAAAATTCAAGAAAATTTGAGGCAAAATTTCCAGTGAGATGGCTAGTTCATGTAGTTTTTTATTCTTTACTTTTGAATTTTCTTTGAACATTCTTAGTGTTTCATGCACATATGAGTCTTAGTTTTTTCATGTTGTCCACCTCCTAAGAGCTTTGTTCTTTTTATTGAATTCAATTACCCTTTTTAGTTATTTTTATTGAATTCAATTACCCAGAGAACAACCACAAGGAAAATTAGATCACAACATTTACATCAAAATGTTTGTGAGTTTCAAATCTTCCTAAAAAATTAGTATTTTAAGAAAACTTTCAAAAACAATTATAACACTTTTAAACTTTAGAAATAATAAAAATTAAATATAAATAATAAAAATAAAAAAAAATCTCAAAATTTAATAAGCTTATGTGTTGTCTAAATGACGGCGTATACGTCCGGTGCTTGTTGGAAGCAGTAAATCCCGAGAGTTGCAATTAAAATGTGATGTATCACATTAGTTGGATTAAGGGACAACTCTTTTCACATGTCTTTACCCGGATTTTGTTTTGTTACCTGAACGACATAATTGTTGCAACTCTTTGGGATACAACTTGTTTGATATCGACTAACCTCGTTTGAACTTCTTCCTTAGTGTCAAAGATTTTGTTAAGCATTTTCCTTACCTCTCCCAGATATCCCTTTATCACCAACCACCACAAATATGTGAGCATCACTAACACTCCACTGTTAATAGTACCGAAGGAATTGGACCGATTCCAAACATCATTCGCCATACCAACTTAAATGTCATCTTTGAAAATGCGTAGTTGAATATGTATCCAAGGAATATCCCTCCACTAATAAAAACCTGCAAAATCAAATTTTCATAAACAAATATAACCATAATTTTATTTTTTTTTATTCCAAGCATGTCGTTATATAAGTTTGAAGAAAGCATTTATTGCATTCACTTTTCTGGCCGTTGAGTAGCTTTAGACTCATTTGATTGTCTTTCTTATCCTACACCACCGAAAAATTGTGCAACTTACAACAATCTCTCATTGAACAATTGTCCCACTGGAATCAAATTCGTGACCTTGACTTTGATACCGATTGTTAGATCAAGTGTTCACCGCTAGACTAAAAGCTATAACTGGTAGTTAGGGACACACATATTTCTGCTGAAGAGCGTAATAACCCAAACAACACAATTCAATTTTGACTTGACTCATCTAGAAGCACATGCAACAAGAAGAAATTTGCAACCAATATTTTTTCTAATGACCGTTGTAAATAGAAGACAACTTAAAAAAAAAAACTTACGAAGTTGGAAAATTTTAATTTAATACATTTGGACAATCTTACCCCTGTTTGCTTCCATGGATGTACTGTTAAAGAGGAAGGATGTGAGTGAATATCTATGGTTTGGATCAAGGGATGTGCAGGGAAGTGAATGAAAGGATATACCTGTGAACAGTAAATATCCTCTCCCCCTCAAAATGAAGAGATGTAGAGGGAAAGTCATGTCAGCATCCTTTATTTCCAAATTTACCCTCATTTAAATGTATCACAATGCTTCATTTGAAGGGTAAATTCCCTATCTAGCACCATTTACACTTTTATTTCCCCATCTAGCACTCTTCTGTTTTTATTTTCCAGTCTAGCACCCTTTTGTTTTTATTTCCCTATCTAACACCCTTTTATTTTTTATTTCCCAATCTAACACCATTTCAAAAATAAATAAAAATAATAATAAATTAAAAAAATGATAATTTTAATTTTGAATGCATTGAAAAATAAATATTTTTAATGTTTAAAATAGTTAGAAATATAATTAATGAATAAAGAAATGAGTTTTTACAAAATAAAAATAAAAAAATAATAAATTTAAAATGTTT
>Ga0123342_1010093_pt1 | contig 10962 bp, 3 predicted proteins | sample Turbeawhitnodule_FD_89960 | JGI IMG/M metagenome (GOLD analysis project Ga0123342, IMG submission 89960) | Root nodule microbial communities of legume samples collected from Mexico - Turtle bean Mexico white nodule | ecosystem: Host-associated > Plants > Roots > Nodule | place: Mexico: Nepantla... | reverse complement strand
TCTTGCTGATATAAGTCATCTTCCATTTACATATTTTATAGTGAACCAAATGAATAAAGGGTATCTGATAAAAGAGAGGAAGCATGTGAGTGGTTGGTGGGATGACATAAGCAGTAGACCATCATGGAAGAAGGTTATTGAACTCTACCCTCCTCCAGTTTAGTTCCAGAATGAAGTTCATGGATGATGCATTTAGTATCATCCATCTCTGCACTGCACCTGCTTCTGCTTCTCAAGAATAAATGTACTTTTATCCAATTATGAGTGATGTTGCAATATAAACCCAAAAGTCTTTAGACAACAAATGTTTTCTAAACTTAAATAAAAGTGTAATAGTTTGAAACTTAATGTTCAGTTGGAGACTTTAAATTGGTGTCCTAAAATGCTATAAGTCATGTTTTTATGTGGCAGTTTTATTTATAATACTTAGTCGGTTTCTTTCTCCAAAAATTAGTGTAATTTTAGTCCAAATTTTTCTAAATGGACAGATTAGTTTCTTGTTTTAAAATTGGATAAATCCTCGTATGTGTCAAATACGAGTTTTATGTAGATAATAATTTCTAAAGAAATTATAGTTGTAAAATGTGATTTTAATTAGGAAATAATTAAATTCGTATAATATAAAAACAATTTTTTTAAAAAGATTTCTATAATTGAATTTGTATTTTGACATTATAACTTCAGTGATAGTGATATTATATCGTATTGAAATCATTACAACTTCAGAATTATATTTGTACTATCAGATTGTATTAAAATTGTATTTAGTATGTATGACTTCATCAGTTTCAAAAAATTGTTTTTTTTTTTAAATGGTAAAATATTTATGAAAGATTTAGTTATGTTATTTTGATTATTTTTTTTTGCATAAAACTTAATAACAATAGTAAAACGCTAAATCTGATACTAAAAAATTAGGGGTGTTTCTCCCTTCATCATATCATTTAAGATATTGTCCAACATTGTCCTATCTTCTTGACATTGTCCTATCTTCTTTGTTTTGAATTATTTTTTGGAGAATTCTTTGACATTGTCCTATCTTCTTTGTTTTGAATTATTTTTTGGGGAAGAGTGTTTTTTTTATACTGTAGTTACTGAATTTAGCGAACAATATAGTGTCGAATTTGCGATCGAAATAACTTACAAATTTGTGATCGAAATAGCGACTGATTAATCATGTTAGTTAGTTTTGCGAACGAATTCGAAATGGCGACTAACTGAATTATTAATCATGCTAGTTAGTTTTGCGAATGAATTCGCGACCGAACATAAAAAATAATGTTAGTTAGTTTTGCGAATGAATTCGCGACCGAACATGAAAAATCATGTTAGTTAGTTTTGCGAATGAATCCGTGACCGAACATGAAAGTGACAAAACCGTTGGTCGTTAAAGTGGTGGTTGTTTCGAATAAATTGGAAAAAATATATCTGCAACCGAATTAGCGACCGAATATGTTTATTTTTTAGCCACCGATTTTATTTTGGTCACTAAATTTTATTATTTTTTTTCTGCCACCAAATTAGGCACTGAATATATTTACTTTTTAGCTACCGATTTTCTTTTGGTCGCTGAATATAAATGTTTATTTTTACTACCGAACCAGCCATCAAATTTGTTTATGTTTTAGCTACCGATTTTGTTTCGGTCACTAGATATAATTATTTATTTTTATCACTAAATCAGCCACTAAACACGTTTATTTTTTAGCCATCGAAATTTTTTAGTCGCTAAATCTTGTTTATTTTACAACTACTATTAATGATAATAATAATTTATTTTTATTTTAAAAAACTATACAAGCACTGAGTACTCATCCATTTAAAAAATAATTAATTGTATTACTATTTTTTTTTATTTAAAAAATATGTGTCAAATATGTTTGTAATTTATTAAATTTAGATAAAATTTATTAAATATTTTTTTAAAATATCACCTCAAATAATTTTTTTAAATAAAATTACATAAAAAAAAATTATTGTTAATAAAATTAATCCTTTAAAAAAAATAAATTATGCTAAATAATTAAATTTAAATAAAATGATCTTTTTAAAACAACTTTAATTTTATAAAAATAAATAAATTTTCAGAATTAAATTGTAAATAATTTTTTAATTATTAATTTTTTTATTATAACAGTTTTATTACTTGTTTCTATTTTTTTCAATTAAAAATTATTAATAGAGGTAAGTATCTGCTAGTTAGAAATTATAAAATGTATTAGTATGAAAATTATTAATTAATTAAAATATTCATATTTATTATCATTGATATTTAAATACTCCTTTAATATTTATTTCTTAATTTTACATAAATACTATATTTTTTAATATTATTTATAAAGAGGTGACTTCAGTAAAAAAGAATGTGACAATTAGATAAAACTTGGAATTTGATTTTTTGTAAGCTTCAGAGTTATTTGGAAGTTGTAGGTGCTTTTAGGACACCAAATACCCAAAAATGGACGTGGTGTGAACAAAGGTGCAGAGGAAGCTGCAGGCGGTGGTCGGAGGAGGAGGAGGAAGTTGTGGGTGGTGGTCGTGGTGCGAACGGAAGTACGAACAAAGGCGAACAGAGGTGTGAGCGGAGGCGAACGGAGGTGCGAGCGAAGGAGAACGAAGGTGCGAGCAAAGGCGAACGGAGATGTGAACGAAGGTATTTGATTGCTTGCATTAATTTTAACCTCAATCCTTTTGTCTAGGCTTGCTAGTTTTTCTTGTTTCTTCTGTAATGTTGTTTGAAGGTCTCTGAGCATGGCAATCACACAAGAATTTATATTTAATGGGTTCCAATAAATTGAACATAGTGCTTTACACTGGTTCTACTAACGGACTTGACTGAAAAAAAATGGAACTTGACTAGAGCGGGTCGGGTCCAAGCCATAGCCATCACTTTCATCACCATGTACCACAATGAATCACTTTTGCCCATAAACATTCAAGCCAAAACCCACATGTTATCACTTTGGTACCTAAAAAATATTAATTTGACTTTGCTTCAATCCTAAAAGTACTTACTATCATTACTCAAGTCCTTCAAAAATCTGTACGTCACTAAAGTAGCCTTTCTGCTAATGTGCTTTACTGCTTAGGTAGCTTTGCCGTGTGGATGCTTAAGAGGCATTTAATAGGCTACATAAGCACTTAATCTTCTAAATTAGGCTCCATTAAATGGATTTTTGATAGATTAGAGGGTGAGAAAGAGACCATCACAGGTGAGATTTTCAATAGTCAAATAAAATAATAGCACACAACTTTGATAGATGAAAGTAACTCCTTTTTGCATATTTTGTCTGTCATAGTTAGCTTTAGGAATGAGTGGCATAAAGTAATTATTTATGTAGCAGTGCAATTTCTTTTCTGAGGCAGCCAGTGGAATGAATAGTATAATTGTATAAACTATTTGTATATTTCAAAGAGCATGGTAAAAGCACTATTTGAAATTTGATTAGAGAAATTTTAAAAGAGTAAGAACTGAAATAAATTGGAAAGTAGGGGTTTCAGACTTTAAATAGCTATGCATTGCTTCTGCAGTTTTAATGCTGTTGCTCCCATCATAGTTCATCACAGAAAAAAGTGAAGCTTTGTGATTTAAATGCTGAACCGTTTTGAGTGGTGGTGAATTGGGTTGGTGTGGTGGTGGAATGAAGTCATTACTTTTAAGCGTGGTGTGGTGTAAATCTTTTATGAGGTAAGGAAAATTATTTACGTTTTGTGTTTTAGTTGATAATGGGGTTAAGTTGTTACCGAATCGTGATATTCGGAAGGCTTCATATTTACTTATAGATGCAAAAATTTGAATGTGGTTGTTATATACTCCGGACTTCGATATTCAGAAGATCATTTTTATATTTCATTTAAGTTTTTGGATGATCATATCCGGAAGTGAGTTATGAGTTTCAGATTTTTATGTTCGAAATGGTGTGCTATAAATGATGTTAAATATTAGAATCTCGAGTTCATTTATGTTTGCTTATGGATCATGGCATCCAGAAGGTCATTTATGTTGGTCAGGTAAGCTTCTGGATGACTAAATCCGAAAGTGACATATTAGTTTCGAACTTGCATATCCAGAACTTTGTAATTTAACTTACGTATATGAAAATCCAGAAGACAAAGTCTTTTAAATCATTAAGGGCAAAACAAATATTTCATGTCAAATTAGGTGGCAATGTCGGTTGGTCCCTCCCATGTTTGACTCGCAAAACGCAGGTCAGGTTGGTCCAACCTATATAAGAAATGCAAGTTCATTTGACCATCCTGTCCCGCATAAGAAGTAGTCCGTGTAAGATTCTATTCATCTATGTTTCAATTTATTAGAGAGAGAGAGATAGAGATAGAGAGATAGAGAGAGAGAGAATCTTGTTAAGATATAATTGGAAACTATTTTAATTAATTTTAATCTATTTTAAAAACTAATTTTAGTCACTAAAAATAATAAAATTTAAAACTAATTTTGTAGTTTCTAATCATTATATAATTATAATGAGATACTTAAATTTCTAGTCACTATTATTTGAATTTAAATATTAATTTTGAAGTAATTAAATTTTATAAAATTAATTATTAATTTATAAAATATTTTAAATTGATATGAATAAATTTAATAATTTAATAATTTTAGTATAATATTAAAATAATTAATATAAATTTAAAAATTACATTTAAAATAGTATTTTAATCTTTTAATTTTATTTAAATATAAAATTAAATTAATGATTAATTCAAAATATTATTTAAATTAAAATTTTAATAAATAAATTTAAATAAAGATGCATATTTTTCAAAAAATTATTTAATTTTTTTAAATTTAACCAATTGGTATGTAAGGTTTTGAATTTCAAAGTTTATCTGTTTTCTTTAACTTTTTTTCTCATCTCTCACTCTTAGCACTCAACAACCGGAAACCACACCCTACAACGACAACGCACCTTGAGACGGTAACGCACCCGCAACAATGACGTTTCTCTGTTTCGAATGAGACTAACCTCTTTAAGCTTATCATAGTAAGTTTCAATTCGTGTTTCATTCTCGCTCTTTGTCTTTTATTTTTGTGTTTGCTCATCGAAACTTCACAACTTTACTCAATGTATCTTCCCATCTTAAAATCCTAGATTATTACACATAAAAGGTACTCTGTTGTAAGTTGTGTGGCTGTTAGTTTTGAAGGTAATTCTAGTAAAATAATAAGCAACTGCATAATTAATATGGGGATATTAATTTGAGGTCTTCGTTTTATTTGTCTAGTTTGATCAAGTTTCATTAACTTGTGAATATCTTTATGCACGGTATATGGTCAGTGTTGTTGGTTTAGTTAGGCCTTAGGCTTGCAAGCTCAAACAAAAATTCAAAGTTTATTGAAACTTTGACATCGTGCTAACTACCTAATTGTGTAGATTTTTGTGTATCTGATTACATTTCAATGGTATTGTTAATGTGGTTTTTTTTTATTTATTTAGAACTTGGAGATATTGTGATTTGTGTAGTATAATATAATGGTATTTGGAGCATCAAAAGGTTTAGTACGCACCTACAACTAGTTTAGTTGTTTTCCCTTTATTGAGACAAATGCTTTTGGAACTTTGGAAAGACTTTTTGTCAGACAAGGCATGCTTTAATTAGTAGAAACTAGAATCCAAATATGTGGGATTGGGATCAATACCTCTGCTTGCCTCTGCAAAACCAAATGCATGGAACCTGTAGAGTGGAAGGGCTAACTTTATAATTTTATTTACTGTGCTTTCTTCTCTTTGTAGTGTTAGTACTCAGTGAGGTATGTAATTTCTTGTGCACTTTGTTAATGACACTAATATTGTAGTTAAACCAAAATTTTGTTTACTCTGAAAATTAATCTTGGGTTGTTAAAGTATTTGACAAATTGCTTTTTTTTCCTCTTTGTTGTGAACACTTCTTTCCTCAATGAGGTGTATCTTTTTAATCTTTCTAGCCTCTCTTGGTTAAGGGCTTTATAATCCGTCTAGAACTGAGTTATTTCGTGTGCACCTGGTTCATGATGCTTGATCCATGTTACAAAAGTTGTGGGAGTCCAACATAAATTTTTACTTTTATAAATTAGTGATAATATTAAAATGATTAGATTAGTTTCATATTATTGTATTGTAAATATTGTGGCATTTTTCATCAGTACATTTCAAAGTTTTTATTTTTTTAGTTTAAACCTCAAACCAAAAAGAAAGTACACTTAGAATTTAAAATAAATTGGTTGATCATCAAAAGACCGACCATCTAATGCAGATGAAGACTTGGTATCCGTTACGTTGCCCCTGCCATCAATTTTGACATCCTCTAGGGAAAACAGGTGGAATGATACAAATTCTTATGGTTCAAAAAAGATAATTTTGGCCTTGGATTTCAATTTTTCTCTGCTGCTGTGTTTTGAAATCAGTTTATTATGGTACCTTCTATTTAGTTATTTAAATGAATCAGCAGTTTTATTCAACCTGCAATATAGATACAACCAAGATATGATCTATGTAAGCTTATATCTCTTAATTTTCTATCTTGATTTATTTTCCTAATCATAACCTCTTTAAGTGCATAACTATTTAATTCAGATGAAAGCTGGGCCTGTTTTGGTTGCCATAAATCCCTTTTAAGAAAGTTACTTTGTATGGTAATAATCAAGTTATCAAACTCTAAGGTTAACTCGTAAACCCTTACGAGTTTGAGTTTAAGAGTCAGGTGAAGGTTGGCGAGTCAACTCGGGAGTAAACTCGTTTTTGAGTAAACCCGAATCCGAAGTTGACTCGGTCAAACTCGGCTAAACTCGTGAGTTTAAGGTCGAGTTATCGAGTTGCGTAAAATGGACTCAAAACGATGTGTTTCCTTGTGATTAGGTTAGATTTTTTAGGGTTTTACCGCTCATCACACCGCACCGCTCCTCGCCTCGTACCGCGCCGCTGCTTGCCTCGTACCGCGTCGCTCCTCGCCTCGCACAACCCCACACTGCTCCTCGTACCGCACCGCTCGTCGCATCGCGCCGCTGGTTGTCACACCTCGTTTCACAATGATCCTCGTCACACTACGCCGTTCGCGAAACACTTTGATGGGTAAGTCCTGCTGCTGCGGTGAGGACGGATTGGGTTAGGGTTTTCAAAATTAGGTTTGAACTTTTAAAATTGGGTTGGGGCGTTTTTGTTCATTGGGTTGGGGCAGATTTTTGGACATCCTGAAGTTTTTTTACTGCTTTGGACATATTGGATTTTTGTTTAATTTTAAAGCAGAATGACTAATTGATTGATTGTTTTAGAGTTAGATGATTTTCTTGAAGAATTAGAAGAATGAGACTTTTAAATTATAACATTTGTGTTGTTTTAGTTATTTTATTAGTGTATGAACTTGTTTATTTCAATATTATGGATTTGTTTTCATGAATTATTTTTTTGTTAAATTTTTTTTATGAAGTAGACTCTTACGAGTTTACGAGTCGAAAGTCAAGTTTAATGGAGTCCCACGAATGATAGTAAACTCTCTAGTATGATAAAATGACTATATTGAAGCCTACAAGTGTAAGGCAAGTGAAAGCCCTCATTTATATGCAATTACTGACAGCCATTCGAGAAATGATAGGAGACAACTTTTTCCTTATTTTTTATAGAAATTAAGTTTTAAAAGGTTAAGCTGTTTCCATTCGTTTTGTACTATAACTTTTTAATCTGTCTATTGCTTTGTTTGCAGATGAAGTGAATCAATCCATAATTATAAGGTCAATATTTCTTGATTAATTTTTCTCTTCCGAGCGACTAGTCATAAAAAACTATTTGGTTTTTGTTTGCTTTTTTAAAAGATGCATCTTATTTGGTGTTTAGAACAAGAGACTTGTAGTTCGGAGAGTTTTTGGTTGATTTCATATAACTAACTTTATTTAATTATTTAGTTCAATTTTATTATGTATGTTAGTTTTACATATAATTAACTTTGTTTTTTTATTAATGCAGAAGAAGTTTTCGATTTGTGCACCAGATCATAAGTGGGCAAGAAATAATTTTGAAATGCGAGATGCTATAATAATGAAAAATAATTTAAATAAGGCTCGACAAAGAAAGATTAAGCTAAATTGGATTGTTCCTTCTAATGATTTAATTTCCTTCATGTGCATACTTATATTGAAACTAGTTTTAGACACAAGAGAATATCTTAAAATATTTCAAATGAATTGATTTTTCCATTTGATAAATTTTTTTTTTTTACAAAAAATTATATTATTTGGAGACCATTATAGTGACCATTTTTTTATATTTATATATTTGGTCACTAAATGAGTTTCTATATATTTTGGTCACTAAATTGGTTTCAATAAAATTGGTTGTTAATTTGATTTCTATATAATTGATTACTAAATTAGTTTCTATATATTTGGTCACTAAGTTGGTTTTTATTGATAACTAAATTGGTTTCTAAATTAGAATCTAAATTGGTATATAAAATTAACGAAGATGATTTTAGCCACTTACTACAATTAGATTTTAAATTAGTTTCTAATTAAGTTATTGACTAATTTTATCATTTTAGAAACTCAAAAATTTAGTTTCCAAAAACAACTTTTCTTATAGTTTAACCATTGCATTTATGTATTAAATTATTTTTATAATTAACTGAAACTTAATTTGCAATTATTATTGATTTAAGTTACAATACTATTTCATATCTACATCTTTCGAATAATATAATATAGAAAATTAATCTATTAAAATATTTTTATTTAAATATTTAATTTAAAAATAGGTTAATTAATTGAAAATATCAATTCGACCAGTCGCGAGGTTTAGTAGGTCTTAGTGTTATGAGTACTTTTATCATAATTGATGGTTATTTTGACTAGATAACAATAATAATAATAAGTAGGTGTTGATGAGTTGGTCCTTAGAAGAAAAAAGGAAAAAATATGAGGATATAATTCTTACAACTTTCCAAGGAAGCGAAAAGAGCACTTTTTTATTTATTTATTTTATTTTCAATCTTAGACATTTTTAATATTTTCCAAATTTTTACTAAGGCTTTACTTGAATTATGAAATATGGGATATAATTGTTAGAACTTCCAATTATTTGCCATCTTATGTTCTTAAGAAGCGAAAATGACACTTTTTTTTTTATTCAATTTTATTGCTAGACCATTTTAAGAAATATTTTCTAAATTTTAACTAATGCTTTACTTGAATCATGAGAAAACAATAATTCTTAATAAATAAAACAAGTTGGATTTTTTGGTTGGGAGTCACTTATTTCAAAAGACAATATTATTTTTATTTGGATAAATAGTTATTTCAATACAATAAGTTTTTTATTTTAATAAAAAAAACTTACATTTTGTTGGATTCTATTATTTAATACAATTAAATACTTTTGTATTTGTAACTATCACGTATGTTTATTCAAAAATTTTAAAAGAATCACAAAGAATTTTTAATGTATAAAATAGAAAATATAGGTTAAAGTTAATTACAGGTTAAAGTTATTATTTTTCTTCTCCAATAAACACAAACACACGTGACAACTTATTAAAGACGAAATACTTGTTTAATTGTGTTAAATATTAATAGAACTCAAATGAAATTAACATAATTAAAATGTTTGTATTGCAATAAAAATAAAATATGTCAATAATTATTAAACTATTTAATTTTTTATTTCATTGTTTATTTATAAATAATACCTCAACTTTTAATTAAACATCTTTAATTTCTACTTCATATTTATTTATTTTTTTGGTGGGAAACACGTTCTAAAATATTTATCTCTTTCTTAACTTTCAATAAAAAAATAATACTATAAATTTAACTTTAATAGACATCAATATAAATGTTATACTTTTATACACAGTAATCCGAATTCTGTACAATTAAAGGTAGCACATTGATTATTTGTCGACCACAATAATATCCACCCCCTCATCTTTACTTTCTAAATCATTGCCCATCATGTTTGGTAGTTGTAATATTTATATTCACATCTTCTTTTTCCTCTTTTCCCAAAGGACCAACCACTCGAAACTTCTATCTAATTCCACACAAATCTTTTATTATATTAAGTAAAAGAGTTTGATTCTATCCTACCCATTCCAAATCCATTTACAACTACAGTGTGAAAACATGCGCTTGATTTCACGCGTAGGGGCACTATAAGAAGTGTTACCAGGAAGTAGAAATTGTGTTTGGCTCTATCACTGCTTCAGTCTTGTTGAAGGGTTTCTGAAGAGAATCAAAACATGGTAGTGAAGGTGTACGGTCCTCACTGTGCTTCCACTAAACGGGTGCTAGTATGTCTCCTTGAGAAGGACGTCGAATTTGAGGTTGTCCCAGTCGATCTCACTAAGGGAGAGCACAAGGATCCCGAGTTTCTCAAGTTACAGGTTCAATTTTCTTTTTTTGCCCACCCTCATCACTCTTCAAGATTACGTCTTTCTTTATCTTCTCATTCATTTTCTTTATTCATCATATCTGCAGCCCTTTGGAGTTGTTCCTGTCATCCAAGATGGAGACTACACCTTATATGGTTACACTTTCAACTCCTATATACTTTTGCTTTTTTGTTCATATTTTGTTTCTTCAGTTATTTTTTCTTATCTTACTGCTATACCACCTTGTAACTTGTCTGTGTTTGATCTGTTTCTGCAGAATCTCGTGCTATAATGAGGTATTATGCAGACAAATACAGATCTCAGGGGGTTGAGCTGTTGGGGAGGACAGCAGAAGAGAGGGGTGTTGTGGAACAATGGCTAGAAGTTGAAGCACATAACTTTCACCCACCAGCCTATGACTTGGCTGTACATCTGTTGTTTGCTCCATTATTTGGCATGACTCCAGATCCAAAGGTGATTGAAGAGAGTGAAGCAAAGCTGTTGAAGGTGTTGGATGTTTATGAGGAGAGGCTGTCAAAGAGCAAGTATTTGGGTGGGGATTTCTTCAGTCTTGCTGATATAAGTCATCTTCCATTTACATATTTT
>Ga0123342_1010092_pt1 | contig 10963 bp, 5 predicted proteins | sample Turbeawhitnodule_FD_89960 | JGI IMG/M metagenome (GOLD analysis project Ga0123342, IMG submission 89960) | Root nodule microbial communities of legume samples collected from Mexico - Turtle bean Mexico white nodule | ecosystem: Host-associated > Plants > Roots > Nodule | place: Mexico: Nepantla... | reverse complement strand
CTTTTAACTTTCCGTGACAAATTGAGAATCTTAAATATGACCGAGAGGTATTTTTAGGGTTCGGACCTAAACATCAATACTTAGCATATTTGAGTGCTAGAGATAGACTTGAAATGTTAATTGCCATTAACGGCTGATTGTGATTTCTAAGTTGTTTTTATAAGTATGCGAGATATCGATATTTAGAAAACATTCTTAAGAATTTTATATGCGAGAGATCGATATAAATGAATTTTTTACAGACATCAATTTCAATAAAAGAACTTAATATTGACATGCTACTAATCAAAATACATGAGAGTGAGAGAGATGAAACCTAATCCCTAATTTTCCAATTGAAACAACTAATTATTTGTTTGTTTTCTTATTGATCAGTGCCAACATAATCACTTCAAACTCTTTTTATTGTTCTGTTGTTATATTTAGCGAATATTGCACTTGATAATTCATTGTTCCTTGTGGGATTGATATTCATCCTTAGGGAAAATTATTACTTCTAACAAACGCGGTGCACTTGCCGTAAAAAGTCATCACCTGGCAGCGAGGATTACAAGACTGCCCGACCAGAATCTCTAATAGAGTAAGTTCAATTTTTACTCTTATCTTTGAGTTAAATTTTGAACTTGTAGATTTGTCTCGATCTAAGTTTACGCATGTGACTCTTTTTACTTTAGGATTAATCTTTGTTATCTCAGAGTCCTAGTGGTATAGTTAGATTTTAATCAGGACTCTGTGGTGCAGGTTAAGCTACTCTTGAAGCTTTTGGTAGGCTTGGGGCTCTTAGTGAGCATATGCTCAAGTAAAGGTAAAGGAAGTTAGTTTAAATTTTCAATAGAATCATTGGCTAGAAAATCTGGATGTGGGGTGACGTGGTCACCAACTCCAAATTTTTTATTTGCATGATTTCTTGTTTTGAATCGATTGGAAATTGAGTGAAATTGAAGTGTGAAATGGTAGATATAGTAGATGTTGTAGAATATATATGAGTTTGGAATTAAATGAGTTAATGTAATGTTTGAGGAGAATTGGTTGTTTGATTTTAAGTGATTTTGATTTAGAAATAATATATATGTGTAGATTGATATACTGGTTCAATGACTTAATGAGAGTGCTTGTAAAATTCTGAGCAAGCATGAACTATTAATGTAAATTGTAGATTTATAAAGTTATCAATTGAATGGAATGTTGGTTTAGAATTTTACAGGCATAATAAGTTTATGCAGATTTTTTCTGCATATCTCGCTCAGGCAAGATAATTTTCGCTCAAGCGAGACCTAGGATAAAAATCTGGGTGCTCTCGGCTTAATTTTCACTCAAGCGAAAGAATTTTCGCTTGAGCAAGACCCATTCTCGCTCAAGCTAGAATATATAATTTTTTTTTAAAAAAAAACAGTTTTTTCTTTCTTTCTTTCTTTCTTTTAAAAGGTTGGTTTATTAAATTTTGTATAGCTTTACTTAGAAATTATGTAAACCTTTATTTTGTGTATATTTAATTGAACATTTATTTAATTAGACATTTATATGATTAGTAAATGAATTGTTGTGTGTTTTGGAAATTCTAAAAATTTGGTATGATTTATTTGTTTGATGTTGGATATTTTGAGGTTCAGAATATGATATTTTGTCAAGACATAGTATTTTTAGGAAAAAAAAATACCATATTAAGATTGTTTAGAATGTGCATTGACTAGGGATTCGTCTAGAATGAGATATCCTGACTCTCCTGGGATAATGAAATCATATAGATGAAGTTATTTAGGTGGTGAGAGTCGAAGGAGATTCATATGAATATGTAAGTGGTTTGAAAGATAATTAACTTGACTTATTATATGAATTAACTCTGTCATACTAGGAGAGATAATATTAAGATTATTTTATGCGCATAGCTGTATGGATTTCACAATAATATGATATGACAAGTGCAGATCTCTGAGTCTAAATCAACGCACAAGTCTTTCGAAAGTAGAGTCAAGTGTCTATATGTTGTGAGTCAATAGAAGTCTGATATATGAAATATGAATTATGAAATTTTCTTTAGACACATGATGGTTTGAGAACTTTTATGAGACTTGATGCATTATGTTGATTATTTTGAAATTGAAATTATATAGAATTTTTATATATATAACTAGCTTACCATGTGTTTTGTTTTGTGTCTTTTTCTTTATATGTGATGATCGTGTTTTACATGAGAGCAAATGAATAGAGGTCCTAGTGAGCATCTGGAGGATTGGATAGATTTAATTTGATTTTTTTTTTTTTTTTAAACTTTTGATGTATATATTAAATCCATATGAAGAGAAATATCTTTTTGAGATATGAATATGAGAAAATAGTATTTGTTTATATGTTAATTAGATATTATATACATAATATATTAGCAAATATGAGTAAAAATAGGAATGTTACATATTTTTTAGAAGAGTAAAATCTATCTTACAATGTAGGTTGGCCATATCATATCACCAATATTTGTCTAAAAATATGATAAAATTATAATATACATTGACATAAGAGAATATGTGAAGGTTTTATCTAAAAGTATGATAAAATTATAATATAAAAGTAGGATACAAAATCCTTCTTATAAGAAGGTTTTATCTAAAAGTATGATAAAATTATAATATAAAAGTAGGATGCAAAATCCTTCTTACAAGATGGTATCAAAACTTATTCAATAAGAGTTAAATTCAAAATCCATACTTTAAAATAATATTAGTTCTGGCTTATTGTTGAATTTATTAAATTATCTATCATTAAATTGTTATGCGATAATTCACAAATATTAAATTCTGTAAAGTAAAAGTTTTAACTTAAAAGTGATTCTGCTGATAGAATTAGATAATCCATATTATAAGAAAAAAAAAAGGAAACAATGCAAACGCCACGTAAGAGAAATGATCATTAAATTTATTAAACTAAATACACGAGAACTTTGAAGATACAACTTTTATTTTGGCACCAGAATACAGATGATATCAAGGGTTGAAAATGGCACCAAGTGTCCTAGACAATGAAGGAGAAAGGGTAACTAGCCTTACAATTACAAGGCATAGTGTCCTAGACAATGAAGGGAAGGAGGAGGGCACACACAAACAACCTCTCATCCTAAACCCATCTATAAACCTCCACAGCACATGCCAAAGATACAATGGAACATGCCACACACCAAAATTATCTACAAAGGATTTAGATTCAAAAACACAATCCTTGTTCTAGTAATTGCCTAGAACTTTGCTTAATCAAAGCTTGATGAACGGCTCCACCTCCCTCTCAAGTAGTCCTCCAATGACACGTTTTGCTCAACACTGCATATGGAGAGGGAATCATCCTCCACATCACGCAGAGCAAGGTTAAGGTGTGACTGCAGATTGGAAGGTGAGCAAGCTTCATCATCAAGCATTTCTGCTGCTTCCATAGCATGAACTTCTACTCTTGCCCTATTCACCACTTCACTATCACCTCCAAGGAGCTTTGAGATCTGTGCTCCAATGGAACAAATATCAGAATGAAATGTTCAATATGAAGATTAGGACTCTGATATTTCAACTCATCTTAGAAGTGCTTATTATCAAATCTATCCAAATACAGTCAAGTTCCACAAGAAAAAGTTATCCAATTGAAGCAAATAATTTTTTTGACATTTCTATGGTATAGGTAGGACTCCATTTAGGATATGCTTGAAGGAATTTCTCCATTTAAGTTTTTATAAAAGTCAAATTTATCTTTTTCTTCTAAGGAAAGTATGCAAAAACTCATCCAAACAAATTCATACTATCTCTGTTTCTATATATATGTATCAAATTATAAGTTGTAGATATCTCACAAGGGTCATTGGTGGTCTAGCTCTTGGAGCACGCCTGATACAAAGTGTAGCTGCCAAGACCATCCTTTCCATCTCTTCAGGATCATAGTTATCACCCAAACTGGGATCTAACAGTTGTAATACCTTCCCACTATTTAGAATTGGATTTGCCTGCAAAAAGTTATTTCTCCATTATTTACATGTGAATATGTAAGAGTGTAGCAGAGTAGGTGATAGACTATAATATTACAGAGACATACCCACATGACAAGGCTCTCTTGACCTTTGGGATAATCACTACTTATGGGCTTTCTTCCTGAAAGGAGCTCAAGAAGCACAACACCAAATGCATAGACATCAATCTTGTCGTTTACTTTGCCATACATGAAGTACTCAGGAGCCATGTAACTGCATAAATGAGTGGTTACATAATTTAGAAATTGGAACTATTTAAATGCAATTTCTGTCTGCAGAATGTGTTAATGTCCAGTTATGTGGGAACTGAAAGTACAAACCCAAAGGTTCCAGCAACATCTGTGCAGATTATATGTGATGATGAGGTTGATGCCCATTTAGCAAGTCCAAAGTCAGAGAGCTGTGTTAAAAATCAACAAAGCAGCATGAGGCCTAACATGTACAAATGATTCAAATGAAACTCAACCAGTAGAAGGATACATTACCTGGGGTTCAAAATCCTCAGATAACAAAACATTTGATGATTTTACATCGCGATGGATCACAGATTGGCCTTCATTATTATGGAGATAATCCAAAGCCTCAGCAACACCCATTGCCACCTTGTATCTCTCGGTCCAACCAAACACAAGTGGATTTTTCTTATTACCTATTTTGTAATGAAATGAAAAGAAGAAATTAGAGAGTTAACAAGGCCAAATGGGTTGAAAATAATTAACGGTGACAAAATAAAGCAGTGTACCATGGATGTTCTCTTCAAGGCTTCCTCTTGATAAGAAATCATAGACCAAGAGAAGATTACCATCCTCAAAGCAGAATCCAAGGAGGGAAATAATGTTTGTGTGATGCAAGGTTGTGATAATTTCTATTTCTAGAACAAACTCCTTCAGAACATCATCAGATGGCTTTAAGATCTTAACAGCAAGTTCCTTGCCATCAGGAAGGCAGCCTCTGTATACCTGACTACTTCCTCCTTTCCCAATCAAATTTTCTGAAATCACACAACAAACCATGTTAAAAATAAAACCTCTTTTTTTTTGACAAATTGATCTTAAGTATCAAACAGGCACAAGATAAAATAAGCACCAGGCAAGAAATTTGATGTTGCCAATACAAGTTCTTGGTACTTAAACAATCTGCAACTGGATGAGTATTTCTCATGAAGGCCCTCCAATTCCTTAGGAATGCTTCTCGTGTTGTGGTCAGGCAAAGGGGCAGTCCCTATTTCAGCATCCACTGGAACAAGAGCACCACTCTTGCTATCTAGAGCCAAAAACTCATCCTTATTTGGGCCACAATAGTTTGTTTTTTGCACAAGATGCGCATCATATGAAAGATCTCTAGAAGGTAACTGCATTGCCCATTGTACTACAGAGATCTGGCGAAACGGCGATCTTTCAGAGCATTTTCTGTCTGATATAATTGTCCTATGAAGCAGTGGCCAACCTGGTTTAGAAGCAGAATCATTGGTCTGCACAGACACTATTGCCAAAGGGTTCTCATGACAAGCATCACCACAAGACTCTTCTTCTAAATGGTTACAACATAAACCAAACAGTGCTGGGTTTGAAGAACAAATAGAGCAACTCTTCTTCTCAATGAATTCTTTAGAATCCAGAAAAGCCTTAGCCAAACTGTGATCTGAAAATTGACCAGAACCCTTTTCCTGAATCCCGGTACCATCATCATCTAACACTTTTGAAGTCTTGCCAAGTGTCCTGTGAATCGAACAAAGCACCCCAGTTGTGGGGTTCTGATCAACTCCTGCAACAGACACATCCACTCAGAACTCTACACATCATGAGATTCACAATCTCACACCACAGCACAGAACAAGGAAAATTCAATAAAAACCTTTCATGTCGGCGAGAGTTGCGGGTGAACCATCTCTCTTGAACACAATTTTCCCATTATTAACAGCAAGAACCCAACAATCCTTTGGTAGCTTCCTAGCACAGTACCTTGCCACAGATATACATGGCCGAATCCTATAAAGCCCTTGAGGACTTCCAACAATGATGTGCGTTGCAGAATAAGCATTGGCTTCTCGAACCAGGATTTTCCTCACTGATGAACCCCGACATATTTTGAACTTAAGATCCACCTGAATAACAGTTTCCACAAAAAAAAATATTAAAAATTACAATTCACATAATCAAATCAAGAATTACCCTCACCCTTTAGGCTAAAACTTCATTTGTCACTTGGGTTACAACTTTAAATGTGTCCCACATGACATAAAAATATGCAATGTTAAGAAGGTTTCTGTAGCCATTTTGATCACTATCAACAATAGTGACAAAACCACCGACAAAATTTAAAACTCCGAGAACACGACTGAGAAAAAGTTTGAGAGAGATGCTGAGAAACACAACCTGTTTCAAATTGCAGAACCCTTCGTAGACAGCAAGCACAGAGTCAAACGCTTTGACAAGTGAAAACAAAGAAGATTTCCCATCTCGATTAACAATTTCTGCAGCAACCCATTTGACCAAAAAGAGAAAAATAAAAACTGTCAAACTCCATAAAACCCAAAATAGAAGAAAAAAACCATGGTGTGATGGGATGGTTATAGATACCATCATTCCCAAGAACATGAAGAGCAAGCACAACATCACAGGGCTGAGCCACTTTAAACAAAGCCCAAGTGAGCAACTCGGTGCTGTGTGAGTCCATCTTCACTCCGACGACCACCGTCCGGCCACCATGGCTGGGCTCCCCGGCAGCGGAAGTTGGCAGCATTTTCATGATTCAGTGCTTTACCGTTGTCCTTTTATTGTCGGTGATGGCATGAGTCATGAATGACACCAAAAGTTTGAAGGGGGCTTTGGAGGTTGGAACAAAGTTTAGTATGGTTTTGAAGCTCGTGCGTGAGTGTATGTGCGCACCAAAGTGGAAAACGAAAGGCGAAGAAATTATCAGTATTATTATTTACTATGTTATTGTGTTGTGCTTACTAATAATACTACTGCAACGGTGATGCTATGAGATACGTATTTTTAAGCATGGGATTGTGTGTTATTATGATTTAGTGCGCGGGTTTTTGACCACTGGGTCCCACCAGTAAATGACATCATTGGATCTAAATCTTTTTCATAAAAAATATAAAAGAGTTTGCATCGGGATTTGAAATCTACCACCACCTTGTGGTTCTTTTGGGTCAACGTGGAAAGGGATTGTTTTTCAGAAGTAGTAGAATTATACATAGTTACTTATGTTTTATTTTATAATTTTTTATATTTTTTTCATGAATTTTTTAAAGAATGAATTTTAAGTTTAATTTAATTTATAAAATTAAATTGGTCTATGAAATATTTTTATATTTAGTTATGTAAAATTTCATATTTATTGATAATTTTAATCGATAAATTTATTTATTTTCAAATGGAATATTATTATTTTAATGGATAGAGTGATTAGAGAGGCTATGTTTGATTTGGAAAATAAAATGAGTTTACGTAAGAGTTAGTTTTGCTTTCTGAAAGTTATGGCAATTGAATGTTTGGTGCATCACATAATTATTGTAAAGGTTAGCTTTTACATTTTCATTTAAATGAAATTAATTATTTTATTAATTACAACATTTAACTTAATTAAGTATTGTTTACACATGTACTCTCCATTAGAGGTAGCAATTTAATTTAGCCCACAGAATTTGATCTTGATCTACATGGCTGAAGGCTGAAAGAGTTTATAGATAAATGGTTCACATAAAAGAAACAATCATGATTGAAATCTTAAAAAAAGTCTTACAGAAAAGTATAAACCTATGCGTTTCAAAATAAAATTCTATAAAAAGTTAATAAAAACTCATTAAATTAAAATTAATTTTAAAATAAAATAATTAATTATTATATTAATCAAGTTAAATACTATTTTATAAATTAAAAAGTTATTAATTTTAAAATAATTTTATTATTAATAAAAAATTATAAATTAATATTTAATATTAATTATTAAAATTTTAGTTACTACTTTATATATTAAATTAATCTTTATAATAACTAATTTAAAATTTAAAGTAGTTAATAATTAAAATTTTGTTAGTTATTGTTAAGTATCAATTTAAAAATTATTTTATAAATTTTTATTAATGATATAAAATATTTAATATATAAATAATTTTTATTTAAAAATAATATTTAATTTAGTCAATATTATAATTAATATTTTTTATCTAAAATTAATTATTAACTTAATCATTATAATAATTAATATTTTTTATCTAAAATTAATTATTATTTAATAATTTTTTAATTAGTGAATATTTAAAAAATATTTACATTAAAGAAACCTTCATAAAGAAAAGGTTAATTTCTTTAAATATTTATAATATAATATAGTTTAAATTCTTAAGATTTGCATGGTAGTTTAATATAACTTAATTACAATTCTCAGACTTACAAAGAAAAAAAAACTTCATAACTCTCTTATCAATCATTGAATACAAAATTCTTTATACCTTTTTCCAACTTTAACACAAGACTTTGGTATTTGTGAAAATAAAAAAGTTAACATTCGCATTGCATCTTACAATAATACACAATATTTATTATATGTTTTCAAATAAATAAAATATTAAATCCCATATGATATTAATTAAAATAGAAAATTTATTAATATATATATATTGTAAAAAAATCAAACAATGAAAATCAATTATATTAAAATTAAACCTTATTTTAATTATAGCTAATTATTATTATTATAAATTTTCAAACTAATATTTTATAATGATTGTGTTAATTATGTTATAACAAAAAAAATCATCTTCAACACTTTGTCTATTCATGAATGAATATAAATGCATTAAATACACTTCACGCAACATTAAATGTTTATATGTTTTTAAGCAATATCATTTACTTTAGTGAAAGGGTTTTCAACCAAATTTAAGTAAAGCATAGGACTCTATGAGACCGATAGTCATTTCAAAGTTCACAGGGACATGTCAGACTGTACATTGGTGTGAAGTAGTTTTAGTAGTGCATCCTTCGAGAGATCTTTGACATTGACTTGTGTTTTGTGATATCTTCTTGGTAGACGTAAATTTGAGATCATTCTTTGAAACACAGAATAAGTTCATAAAGATTTTTGTTGGGTACAACCTTAACTTAAAATATTGTGTTCATGCATATCGTCTTATGATACTTTCGCTCATTAAATGAAGTAAAAGGAACATATGTGTTGTATCGTCTATCAAACGAAGCATATTACATCTTACATGATCTGTCTTTTATAAAATTTGCGTCTAACAAAAGAAGTGTTTTCATGATTAATGTTTTGTTGCTTAACAACACTTAATTAATATTTTAGGGTATGTTGGATAATATTCTAACACATAGAAACATAGTACTCTAGGCTAAGACAAGTATTCTTTGGAATGCAACCACTCCTAACTAAGACGAGTATTATTTAGAACACAATCACTCCTAGTTAAGACGAAATTTTCTTTGGAACATAGTCACTTCTAACTAAGACAAACAAGGTTTGTATAGAAATTTGATCACACAATTGCTTATTAGAGAAGGGTAACATCTTAACGACATATAAAAAAGCTTAATCACTCTACTAGTTTGTTATTTGAAAACAAATAGTGTTCTTATGACTATTTGGTCACTTGGAGCTTCTCAACCATGAAACTAGTAGCATTTTTGTACTTCTAATTACTTGTCTCACACTTTCTTCAACTTGAAAGATTCATTTAGATACTATGTTGGGAAAGGAGTCATTGCACATTTTTTTCTACTCATTGAGATCTTAAGAGATGCCTTCCTCTTCTTCTTATGTTTGGCCATGTTCAAACGTTGAAATGCATTAAATACACTTCTAACAATATTTAATGTTTATCTTTTCTTCAAGCAATATCCTAATACTAGTGCGACTAGCTGAACCTAGGTCAGAGGTTGTACACAACCAATAGTCCTTCCAGATTTGAAAAAAGGTGTGTCAGGGTAGTTGTTATGTGGAACAACACTTTAGACATGTCTTCCAAGAGATCTTTGATGCTGACGAAAGTGTTTGAAAAAAAAATTGTGAGACGAAAATGTAACATCCCTATATTTTCCCACATCTAAAAAAAATATAATATGTATAAAATATTAAAATGAATATATAAACATAATACAAAAAAAATGTCCACGACTCTTTCTTAGCATGTGTTCAAAACATATCTCACTTCATAAGACTTTAAATATTTACAAAAAACATTAAAACAAATGTTCAAGAAATAAAATATTTTCATCATCCAACTTTTCACTGAGGAGTTCTATCACCTGTAACATCATCTGCTCTGCTCCCGTGTAAATACACGATCATCACAGATAAAGAAACAACATAAACAAATAACAGGGTAAGCTAGCTATATAAAACAAAATTCTATAAAATCTCAATTTTCAATTAATAAACATAAATCGTCAAGTCTCATACAAATTCTCACATCATCAAGTGTCTATTAAAATTCAATATTCATCGTTCATATGTCAGACTTCCATTGACTCATATAACATAGACACTTGACTCTACTTCCGGAAGACTCGTGTATTGAAATTAGAAACCTGAGACCTGCACCTGTCATACTACTCGTTGTGAATCCACACAGCCATGCGCATAAACTTCTCAATATCTCATCATCTCGTATGACAGGGTAAATTCATATGACATGAAAGACCAGATTATATTTCAAACCGCAGACAAAGTTATATGAACCTCCATCGACTCTCACCAACTGAATAACTTCATCTATGTGATTCCATTATATCAGTAGAGTCAGGATGTCTCATTACGGGCCTGACAGTTCAATACACCCTTATAACAATCTCAACACGGTATTTTCTTTCCTGAAAATACTATGTCTTGATCTTACTTTCACATCATTGCACACTTCATTTAACACATCAATACACCATTCAATCATAACATATAATTTAAACTTTCTAACAATCCAAATATATCCAAAAAGTT
>Ga0123342_1010091_pt1 | contig 10965 bp, 7 predicted proteins | sample Turbeawhitnodule_FD_89960 | JGI IMG/M metagenome (GOLD analysis project Ga0123342, IMG submission 89960) | Root nodule microbial communities of legume samples collected from Mexico - Turtle bean Mexico white nodule | ecosystem: Host-associated > Plants > Roots > Nodule | place: Mexico: Nepantla... | reverse complement strand
TGGGTAGTAAGTTATGTAATGTTAAAAATTAATTTGATACATAATTTTCTAAGAGTGTTAGTTTTAAGGAACAAAAAATTGGATAATCGGATCATGTTTGAATTGAATGAATAAATACATAGATAAAGAAAATGAATGTTCTAAGAGTGTTATGAATGAATAAATACATAGATAAAGAAAATGAATGTTCTAAAGAGTGTTATGAATGAATAAATACATAGAAAAAAAAATTATGACGTGGCAGAAGTCGTGCCAAGTTAGTACGATTTCAGTATGACAGGACAGAAGTCGTGTCTAATTGGGACAATTTGTACAATATGAAGTCGTGCCGAATTGGCACGACTTGTCTAAATTTATAATTTTTTTTAAACGGACCCTATTTTAATAAAAAGCAAAAAATAACCCCATCATGGTCAAAAACTCCATATTTTCACATCCTTTATCTTTTACAAAAGTATTTGATAATCTTATTTTAATAATCTTATTTTAACAATATAATAATATAGATATAGTTTTATTATTGTTAAATTATAAAATAGTTATCATTGTATAGGAGAAAGAGATTGTATAAGTATAAATTTTGTAATCTTTTCTGGTTTGTGTTACATGCAGACGTAGTGGCGTATAGAAAAGAACCACGTCAAAAGGCTATGATTTTGGAGTTTTTGTGATTGGGACCAGCTGAATAAACGGAACTACAGTTGAGAAGTTGGGAAACGAAAGGACATGTCTGGAAAACACGACCACAAACAAAACAGAGCTACACATAACAACGATAATATAAAAGATTCATGGAGGCAAATATGATAACTTTCTATCCTTTTCAGAAATACGTGGTCCGTTCAAAACTCTTTTTGAAGGCCATTCAAAACTATAACGAACTTTTCAAACTTGCCAAAACTACAATCTCTATTAGACCAGCCGTCCTTGGGAATGGAGTGAGTGTTCTGTACTGTAGTGATAAAAATCGCCCCAGCAGATTCCTGATACCCTTCAACAAGATTCCTTAATTTTTAATGTAAGTTATTACTTCACTAAAATCTGTTAAATGATAATAAGTTAGCACTAATTAGTAAAAGGTGACATTGGAGTTTAACACAAATTACTGTGATTTGTAAAAAAGAGAAAAAATGGATAGAAGCTAGAAAAGCGAAAGCTTGGTATGAGGGGCATTTCTTCCTCCACCTCACACCTCCCTATTTTTGGTCCAGCACTCCATAAAATTGAAAATTCTCATTTTACCCCTCTTGAGAATTTGCAATCCAAAAATTAAAAATATTTTATTATTTACATAATTTAAAAAAAAAATTGGAATCATACAATTTAAAAAACATTTTTTGGATTATACCATCTAAAAATCATGTTTTACTTAAAAGAAGACTTCTATACTCCACAACAATCTACGAGTATTTCTTTAAAAAATTTCCGAATATTACAATTCAAATTATATAATTAAGAAGTAAAAAATAAATTTTAAATTGTGTAATTCAAAATCTTCCAACTTTTGAAACCTTGAAACTTTAAAAAAAATGACTTAAGGATTCTCTACAATTGAAAAGTTTTTTTTAAATAAGAAACAAATTGTTCAAAATATTAACTTTTGAATTATACTATGGAAGTTTGTGCATCTATAAATGTGCATTAAATATAAGTTGCATGAAAATATGGAGATGGAGAAAAAAATGTAACGACCCAGATGAACTAATGAAGAGTATGTAACGTAAGGAAGGTCTACACCACAAGCATATCATCCATATCAAAGTGCTACTTGTCAGTCAAGGCCATGACTCTACCCATTCCAAGGATTCAAACTTTGCTACTTACTTCTTCACTGCTAAAAATATATTTTCAAATTAGTGCTTTTTAATTTATTTTTTTTCTAATGTACCACCTTTGACATAAGATTCTAGATAGAATAAATCATCATATGTATAACCAAATTCTCCGTTTTAATACATCCGTCATTAAAAATAGGTAAAAATTTGATTCTTAAAACCCGAATTCTTCACTTTTAAAAAAAAAATTATGTTTGAGAAATTTTAAATGCTAAAATTATAGAAATTAAAATAGTTAATATTTTAAAATATTAATAATATTTGAATTTATTTCTGTAATATCAACTAAAATTATTAACATTTTACAAAATATTATAATGATTTAAATATTATTAATTTAATTATGCAATTTTATATTAAATTAAGCTGTGATGTGTTTCTAATAAGATGACATGTTACAATTATTACTTTTAAGCTCTATAGAACTGTTGAAAAATATTTTTTTAATGCAATAAACTTTATAATTTAAGATAAATAATATTTTAATTACAAAAAATATTTGACAATAAAAATTGAAAATTTAAGTTATAATTTAAATAAATGATTTAATTTAATATTGTATTATTATTTTTTAATATATTAACCATTATTTTCGCAAAATTGAAACAACTTAAATTTAAAATAATAAGCGTCAATTCAAATTAAAAAAAAAACTGTAAATAACAAATACAAAGCAGATAAATAAATTCATTAAGGATAATAAAAATATTAACTACTGAATTAATATTAGTTAATTTAGTTTAATAGTTTATATAAAAATTATTAAATAAATAACTTAGATTTCTCGCAACTTTAGTTTAAAGAAATAGAAAATTAAGTTAGAAACGAAAGTTTGATTACTTAAAAACTGAACTCTGTTTTTGAATAATATGGTGTAAAAGTGAATTTTGTTTAATAAGTGGGAAAAAACTGCTCTCTAAATATGCAACCCTAGTTAAGCTTGAATGGGATTAGGTGAAATTAAATTAATGTTGATGAAAAGTAAAGAGGGAAGAAGGGAACCAGATAATAAGGCAAGGTGATGAAGTTTTTGAGGGCGAGCCACTGGAGGCCGTAGCCGAGGAGTCCCATGGAGGCGGCGATGAAGATGACGAGGGAGAGCGGGAGACGACTGAGGGCGAGACCGGAGGACCAGCCGAAGACCTTGCCCATGTCGTTGGCGGTGGCCAGGTAGTTGAGTTTGATCTGAGAGATGTTGAGAAGGGACTTGAGGGAAGAGGAGTAGTCGGAGAAGTCGAAGTTGGTTCCGGTGAAGGCCTGAATCCAGATAGTCGCCACCAGAACCATCCACTTCCCAGATTGCCCCGCCATTCTCATCACACCTTGCGTACAATTTCTCCCTTCTTTTATAGCAACCGCTCAGCCACACAATTACCAATCTCTTTCCAAACAAATCAACTCTCTCCCTCCTCCGCTCCGCTTCATTCAAATACTTATAATTACTACAAAGAATAACTAATTTTATAAAATTCACTTTCTCATGTCATTCTTATTGCTCCACGTCCTTTTTATTTTTTAGCTTCACTTATAGTTTTTGTGTTTTATGTATAATAGTCGTTGGATTTTACTTTTTTTCAAATTTCAATTTTCATCTCTCACTAACATTTGCATAGATTAAAAATATATTTAAATAAGTTTTTACATAACTAGTTCTAGGAAAAAAAAATGAAAAAAAATAGTGTGTACACAAGCTAAACATTAAAATTCAGAAGAATTGTATAAATTTACAAATGAAAAAAAAAAAACCAAAAAGCTTATTTTAACTTTTTGAAAAATATAAACTTATTTTTTCCCTTTTTTCTTTTCTATAATTTTCATATTGTAATAGTAATTGTGCTAATCATTTTCATTAAGTGAAGTACGATAAAATGGCTTATATTTTTGATGTTTTAAATTAATGAAATTAGTAAATAAAAATTAATTTTAAAGATTAAAAAATAATTAGTATTTATATTAATTAAATTATGAATGGAAAATATATATAAACTGTCCTTAATCTTACTTAGTAATATGAGATTTATTAGACATACTAAAATAATAATTAATTATTCTTTTATTTTTAAAAATAATTTTTATTTAATAATTTTATAACATGAATTAAAAAGTATAATTAATCTAGTTTTTATCAACTGCTAAAGAATAATTTATTTCATTTCCCGCCAAACATAATTTGTCGGCTGACCGACGGGTGAGTTAATTTACATCCGCAAAACAATAGTCACAAAGGTTTGGAGCAGGTTTAGTTCAAAGTAAGAATAATGACATTTATTACACTGTATACACTACATGTATTTTTATAGTTATTCCAAGAAAAAATATTAGTTTCAACCTTCTTTTACACGCATATATACAATTTTTTTAAAACTTAAAAGAAAAAAAACCTATATTAATTATTTTTCCATTAAAACATAAATGTTAGAAATATATAACAATTAACTCTTTCAGTATGAGACAATTATGCGTCAATTGACTCCATTGAAGTTATCTTAACCAGAAAGAAATCATATTGAATAATATTCTGTTTATAAGATTTCCTTTTCTGGATAACAACAAATATTAGACATTCAGTTGTTCGTTTTAGAAAGTTTAACTACCAGCTAGCTATATGGATGAAGGTGTTTGACTCTTGGTTGTGTCTGACTGTCGGATTCTCTTCTGTCTTCTCATCAATCGATGCTGTTAAGGTTTACAGGTGGTTGGATTGAGGCACAGGATTACCACAAAGGTACACAAAAATTGCAAAGGTAATAGATTTGTTTCAATATTTTCAGTAATTTTAAAATGAATTTTTTGACATCATCCCATGACTCTGAAAACTCTATGTTCCAAAAAGTTATTTCATCATTGACCCAATTTGATAAGCAGCAAAAGGGTCTCTTTACATGATTGAATTTAAGATGAGTTGATGGAGGTTATTCAAACCGTCACAAAACTAGACTTAGAACATCACACAAGAGGACATCAATATCAATCTATGAATTTTCTCTTTTTGAATCTTGTAAATATTTATACAAACTATAATAAAATACATTTTAGATATTGTATTAGGACCAAATAAAACCCTAACCAATTGGAATGCAAGGTAGGACTTAAAACAAGCTAGGATGACAAACAACATTCTAACCATAACTTGTCATGCAAGTTATAGTTTCTAACCCTATAATATGATTCTTTCTTTGTAAAATTCAGACTTTAATGATTTGAGTAACCATACCTTCCATATTCACAGAATTGATAAGAGCTAAACAACACTTAATCAAATGGATCAAAGCACGATTCTTGCTATTAAGTGAAAAATTCTTTAAAATTTTGTCTATCCAACTCCATGTTGTTTCGCAGTTTATTTTCATGGCTTGAAGTTTTTCCACCAATTGTTTGTTGTATTTTTACATTTTTATTGGTGCAAATTCACTAAATTTCCTTCCACACACAAAAATTTCAACATAAGATTCTTATTGTTTTATTGTTTCATGCCTCTTTTTGTTTGTTCTTGAATTTTTCCTTCATTTTAATCGATGCAATTTATTTAGAATCATATCATTTTTGGTTTATCATATTATCCCGTCATGTTACATGTCATATGCATTCTTACACTATAAAAAAATATTAAATAAAAATTAATTTTAAAGACAAAAAATAATTAGTTGTTATATTGACTAAATTATATAATATTTTAACTTTTGTAAAATATTAAATTAAAAAAAATGTATAAATTTACAAATGAAAGAAAAAAAGCTTATTTTAACTTTTTGAAAAATATAAACTTATTTTTTTTTTCCTTTTTTCCTTTCTATAATTTTCATATTGTAATCGTAATTGAGCTAATATTTTCATTAAGTGAAGTACATTAAAATGACTTATATTTTGGATGTTTTATCATTACTATGATGAAATTATTAAATAAAAATGAATTTTAAAAATTAAAAAATAATTAATATTTATATTGATTAAATTAGATATTGTATGAAATATTATCTATTTTGGAGTTTATCTGAGTTATGAGAGGAAAATATATATAAACGTTTTTAACTATGAGACGAGTCATGAATTTGTTTGGATTTTTCAGCAGTGTAGCTTTCTGAAGAGAGGGAGGCATGAGATCGAAAAAACTAATATAAAGAGAAATTTAACAAAAAATGTATGAGATGGAACGTGCCGATCCCACCATCCAAAATGAGAAAGAAAGATTTGCGTAAGACTAATTACAGCACATGTGGAACACAAACCACAGCAAAAAGATGAAACTGAAATGTTTGAATTATGAATGTGTTTAGAGTGAAGCTTAAAATTTGGGTGCCTTGTTTATCATTTAGATAATGTTTGATGAACACTCAAAATGTGAAACTACATTTGGAGAGGTGAAAAATCAGAGAGAAAAATTATATATTTACATGAGATTTTATGTGAGTAAAAAAAGAGACAGACAGAGAATAAGGATCACAAAGAGGGGTTCGTTAAAAGTTAGGATAAACTCGTTTAATTTTTTTAGAGATTCATTTGAGCTATTTTATTTAACGATAAAAAAAATATTAGGGATGACAACTTTACTTTAAAGCTTCCTCTGTAGAGAATAATTATGAATTTGAGAAATTTGACAAGATTTTCATATTCATTAGCACAATCTTTATTTGATCAAGCTCCCGTAAGAAAACTAAATTCATCAAACTGTTTAAGAATTTATTGAGCATTTATTTTGGTCACCTCAAGAAGGACGATTTCCAGATCATGGAAAAGTTAGTTGGAATGTCAAATATTTGAGGTACTACGGACGACATCAAAATTAAAGTTTCTGATCTTGACCTGGGAGATATGGTGTTGTAAATCAAACCTCAAACGTTCCTATAAAGGTTGTGAATCCTTAACCATCCCTATAAATGGCTAGGAATTAAGTCGAGTTACTCGGGTCTCCATATCAATCAAGAGGTTCATTAGAGTTCGTTCAAATCACGCTATAAATGCTAAACACAGTATTCCTGATTACATTATAAATGCTAACACAATATTTATGATTACGCTATAAATATTCTCTAATTATATCACATAAATGCCCTAATTTATTTGCCTAATATCTTTTATTATATTACATAAATGGTTCGATTATATTAACTGATATTCAAATTTTATCTAAAGTTATCATAATATGACACATTGATGTCTGGAGGAACCCGAGTAAAAAATCCAAGCCCATGAAGGCTTATAAATAGACAACCACCCATAGGGAGTATCTGAACTTGCATCTTTGCAATATATTTTACCATATACACTATATTTTGTGCTCTCACTGACTTGGCGTCGGAGTGTAATCGCAAGTGGAACCCCCCTCGTCCCCAAAAGATCAGTTTGCTAAAGCCTAGAGGCAATTACTAACACCTCATCCAGTTGGCCGACCGAGCACCAGAAGGGAATCCGAGAAGAGCTCATCCATAATCCGACCGACTTCGAGCCGACGAGAACAAACCTTAAAACCACATCTGTGAAAATGAAAGAGAAATGGAAGAGATTTACGCTCAACTTCCCTTCTTTCTCGAGCGGTTCAGAGAACGTTGCAAGAGTTTTGGGTGGTTGGCTCCTCCATTCACGCGGGTCTTCCTCCATCATCAGCGGTTGCTTCGTTTTCGGCGGCCATGACCATGGAATGGTGCCGCTCAACTAGGGCTTGAAACTGCGGTAGTTGTGGCTTCTCCATCTATAAATACTAGATCCATTTGCTTCAGAAGATACATCTCTCACTTACCTTCTTCATCTTCCTCAACCCACCACCGTGCACCTTTCTTCTCCATTTTCACCTTTTCCTCTTTCTCTCTTTTCATTCATTATTTTATTTTATTATAATGGGTTCATTGGGTTCTTACTCTATTAAGAGTAACTTGCCAGTTCTGATCATCGAAAATCTCCGAGAAGTTCCTGTTGTATCCTAAGGGACTTGCGCAATACACCGCAGATAAGTCCTTGCGGACAGTGATCACTCACGTCTCGGGAAAGCAAAAAGGTTTGTGTTTTAAAGTCTGATTTACTACAATCGTAAGGACTTATGGCTGAAAATACGGACAACAACAACAACGTTGCTCCAGAAACATCAAATTTTGTTTCTGCAACGGAAACCATTTTTGCGAAACCATTTCTGAATGTCTAAAAAATTGAAGTCTTCACCGGTCAGAATTTCCGACGTTGGCAAGAACGCGTGTCCACCCTATTGGACATGTACGAAATTGCTTTTACACTTACAACTTTTAAACCCGACTCAAGCACGACTGCGAAACAAGTTGATGATTGGATCCATGCAAATAAGGTATGTCGTCACACCTTACTCATTGTGTTATCCAACGACCTGTTCGATGTCTATGCTTCTTACAAGGAAGCAAAAGATATTTGGGATTCTCTTATCCTCAAATACATTGTCGAAGACATCGTTAGACAAAGGTTCGTGATTGGAAACTACTACCGCTGGGAGATTATCGAAGGCAAAGACAACAAAATCCAGATAAACATCACAAGTTGCTTAAAGATATCAAAGCTGAAAGCATAGCCTTGCCGAATGAATTCATGTCAGAACTCTTGATTGAAAAGCTTCCACAATCTTGGACGGATTACAAATAACAACTAAAGCACAAACACAAACATATGTCACTATTGGATCTGATCAGCCACATCATCATTGAAGACACAAACAGGAAGGAGTGCGCTGCTGCAAAGGCCAAAACTTTGTCTACTAAAGCAAACGTGGTAGAAGACAAACCAGCTCCAAAAAGGTACGAGAAAAAATATGATCACAAAAAGAAATATAATAATAATTTATGATTTTTCTAGATACACCAAAGTGTATTTAATTAAACATAAGGGTGAAGCTTTTGACATGTTCTTAACTTATAAAGCGGAAATAGAAAATCAATTAAATAAGAAAATTAAAATAATTAGGTCAGATAAAGGTGGTGAATATGTTTAATTTAATGATTATTGTGTTAAAGAAGATATTATTCATGAAGTAACCCCACCGCATTCACCTAAATCTAATGGAGTAGTTGAAAGGAAAAATAGGACACTTAAAGAAATGATGAATGTCATGATTATTAGTTCTAATGCTCCTGATAGTCTATGGGGTGAATCTCTAGTTACTGCGTGTCTTTTGCAAAATAGGATACCACATAGGAAAACTGGTAAAACACCCAATGAGTTGTGGAAAGGTTATCAACCTAATATGAAATACCTAAGAGTGTGAGGGTATTTAGCTAAAGTGATGTTTGTGTTGTATCTTGGGGGACTAGTGCAATACACCGTGGATAAGTCCTTACAAACAGTGATCACTCACACCTTGGGAAAAGAATGTTTGTGTTTTAAAGCCTGATTTACTACAAAAGATACCTCTATTTGATGGAAGAGTGCCTTCATCCGAATTGTAATTTCTTGGAGGAGTGGCGGAAGCTTCAATGGATGATAATGAACAAGGAACTCACGTAGAGTTGTGGACTCCTTGAATGTGCATGTTAGGTGTGGAGAGTGAGTGATGAGGCCATCTCACTTGGCAATGGTGAAGAATGAAGATTAAAATGTCTATCCTAGAGAGGTAGGAGACAATGAGCAAAATTGGCACAATTTTGGCAGCAATTTGCTCTAGAATAATCTTGCTATTTCATGAGCCAAGCACCTCCTTTTATAGCAATGAAGGACTTGGAATTTGAAGAGCCAAATACAAATGAAATGAAAGCTACATTCAAATGAGCACATGGGAGGTGTGATTAGCATTTCTTATTCCCTCCTCCATGGGCCTTCTCATGACTGGCCTAGATTAAATTAGGTGTTTTAAAAACCCTAATTTAATCTAGGTTGGTAATTAGGTGCCAAAATTATCTCTTAGAAAATTACAAGTAAAATTCCTAATCTAATTTTAACACGAAAATAAATTCTACTCTACACTATAGTTATGACATTTTAAACATGTACAAGAAGGTTTCCTTGCCATCAGTAGTAGTATTCCAATCTTCTTGATTCTTCTTGGCCATGGCTCTAGTGGTAGGCCCAAATCTTCTCTTTGTTGGGCTTGCACTTGGGCTTGTCATTGGGCTTCTTCCATCATCCCCTCCCCTTGAAAAGGATTTGTCCTCAAATCCCATGCTTCTACTTCTTCTTCTTCTTCATTACTTCCTGCAAAAGGCATTAGGTCCGGTCCAAAACATTAAAAGTATTATGAACTCCATATTCTTCAGGTAAATCAAGAATGTCTGCATTGTTGTTGATTTTTTTTTAGGACTTGGAAGGGTCATCACCTCAGAGACTAACACTACAAGAAAATCATGAAATAAAAACCAATTTTTAGAGACCAAAGTAATTAGTTGTAATAGTAACTAAATTAGAGATCATTTTAGAAACTAAAAAAAATCGGTTTCTAAATTAGTTTCTATTATTTTTAAATAGTTTCTAAATTGGTATATAATTAGCAACCAAGGTTTTTGCTACCAAATTTAGAAACTAAATAATTGGTAGTTAAAACCTTGGTTGCTAATTAGATACCAATTTAGAAACTATTTACCAGTAATAGAAACTAATTTAGAAACCATTTTTTTTAGTTTCTAAAATGGTCTCTAATTTAGTTACTATTACAACTAATTATTTTGGTCTCTAAAAATTGGTTTCTATTTCATGATTTTCTTGTAGTGTAAGTTTGAACTTCCTCTTAGTTGGAAATCTATCTTTCCTAAGATCAGCCAAACTAAATCTCCTTCTTTAAAGACTATCTCTCTCTTCCCCTTATTGTTATGTTTTATATATTTCTCTGTTTGCTGTTGTATTTGTTCTTTAATCCTCTCATGCATTTTCTTAACAAATTCAGCTTCTGTTACTCCTTCCTTATGCACAAATTCTTGTGGATTAGGAAGTGGCAGCAAGTCTAAAGGAGTAAGAGGATTAAATCCATAAACAGCCTCAAATGGAGAAATATTAGTAGTTTTATGGACTACTTTATTGTATGCAAACTCAATATGGGGAAGATACTCATCCCAAGATCTCTGGTTGCCTTTCATGACTGTCCTAAGCATAGTACCAAGAGATCGATTTACAACTTCGGTTTGTCCATCCGTTTGAGGATGACAAGAAGTTGAAAAATTCAATTTGGTTCCAAGTCTTGCCCAAAGGGTTC
>Ga0123342_1010090_pt1 | contig 10966 bp, 11 predicted proteins | sample Turbeawhitnodule_FD_89960 | JGI IMG/M metagenome (GOLD analysis project Ga0123342, IMG submission 89960) | Root nodule microbial communities of legume samples collected from Mexico - Turtle bean Mexico white nodule | ecosystem: Host-associated > Plants > Roots > Nodule | place: Mexico: Nepantla... | reverse complement strand
TCCTCGCGGTTCCGCTTTCCTGGTGGATTCTCTATCGCACCCGCTTCGGCCTGCGGCTCCGCGCCGTCGGCGAAAATCCGGGCGCTGTCGATACGGCCGGCATTTCTGTGAGCTGGCTACGCTATCGCGCGGTCATGTGCGCCGGCATCCTCTGCGGCTTCTCCGGAACCTACCTGGCCATCGCGCAGTCAGCGGCCTTCATCAAGGACATGTCGGCCGGCAAGGGCTACATTGCGCTTGCAGCGCTGGTCTTTGCGAAGTGGAAGCCGGTGCCCGTCATGTTCGCCTGCCTGCTCTTCGGCTTTCTCGATGCGCTGGCAAACTTCATGCAGGGCAAGCAGGTACCACTGATCGGCGAAGTGCCAGTGCAGATCTTCCAGGCGCTGCCCTATATCCTCACCTGCATCCTGCTCGCCGGCTTCATCGGCGTGGCAATCCCGCCGAAGGCGGGTGGTGTCCCCTATACGAAGGAACGTTGAGAACATGTCCCACGATCTTTTCGAAGCCGCTCGCGGGGCTATGGCCTTCGCTCACGCCCCCTACTCGAAGTTTCCCGTCGGCGCGGCGATCCGCGCCGAGGACGGCAAGGTCTACACTGGCGCCAATATCGAGAACCTGTCCTTCCAGCAGGGTTGGTGCGCGGAGCCGACGGCTATCAGCGCCATGATCATGGGCGGTGCCAAGAAGATCGTCGAAATGGCGGTGATCGCCGAGAAGCTGCCGCTCTGCCCGCCCTGCGGCGGTTGCCGGCAGAAGATCTCGGAGTTCGCCTCCAAGGATACGAAGATCTATCTCTGCGACGAAGCCGGCGTGAAGAAGACGATGACCATGGACGAGCTCCTGCCGTTCAGCTTCGAGACCGAACTCGGATGAGTGCCGCGCTGGACGTGCTTGCCGGCAGGCTCGGCGGCCTTTCGCCGCGTGTTGGCATCGTGCTTGGCTCCGGCCTTGGTTCGCTGGTCGGTGAAATGACGGACGCGCAGCGCATTCCGTATCATGATTTGCCGGGCTTCCCGGTCAGCGCCGTCTCGGGCCATGCCGGCGAGGTGGTTGCCGGTTCGCTTGGCGGCGTTCCTGTTATCATGCTGTCCGGTCGGGTCCATTTCTACGAGAAGGGCGACGCGGGCGCGATGCGGCTGCCGATCGAAGTACTCAAGGGTCTTGGCATCGAGACGCTGATCCTTACCAACTCCGCCGGCTCCTTGCGGGACGACATGCCGCCCGGCTCTGTGATGCAGATCACCGATCACATCAATTATTCCGGCATGAATCCGCTGATTGGCGAGGAAAGCGACCGCCGCTTCGTTGGCATGACCAGCGCCTACGATGCAGGCCTCGCCGACGAGATGCGCAAGGCTGCAGAAAAGATCGGCATCGCCTTGTCGCAAGGCGTCTACATGTGGTTCTCCGGTCCGAGCTTCGAAACGCCCGCCGAAATCCGGCTGGCCCGCATTCTCGGCGCAGATGCCGTTGGCATGTCGACCGTGCCGGAGGTCATTATCGCGCGAATGCTGGGCTTAAGGGTTGCGGCAGCGTCCGTTATCACCAACTATGGAGCCGGTATGACCGGCGGCGAACTGAGCCATGACGAAACCAAGGACATGGCTCCGATCGGCGGGGCACGCCTCGCCGCCATACTGAAAGAAATGATTGCAGGAGAACGCGAACAATGACCAGTCATTCCAGCAAGGAGACGGCCGCCGTCGCACTCTCGCTTCTCGACCTGACCAACCTCAAGGACGACTGCACCGAGGCGCAGATCGACGCGCTGTGCGCGCGAGCTCAGACACCCTACGGTAACACCGCAGCGATCTGCATCTGGCCGCGCTTCGTCGCCCATGCCCGCGCCATTCTCGGTACAGGTCATCCGGTACGCATTGCAACTGTCGTCAATTTCCCTTTGGGCGAAATGGAAGTTGCCGACGTCGCCGCCGAGACCCGCGAGGCGATCGCCGATGGCGCCGATGAAATCGACCTCGTCATCCCTTATCGCAAATTCATGACGGGCAGCGGCAAGGCCGTCACCGATATGGTCGCGGCCGTCCGCGCCGAATGCAAGGATCCGATCCTCCTGAAGGTCATTCTCGAGACTGGCGAGATCAAGGATGCGGCGCTGATCCGTCGTGCCTCCGAACTTGCGATCGAGGCCGGTGCCGATTTCATCAAGACATCGACCGGCAAGGTCTCCGTCAATGCGACGTTGGAAGCGGCCGATATCATGTTGCGGGTCATCCGCCAGAGCGGCCACAAGGTCGGCTTCAAACCGGCGGGCGGTATCGGCTCGGTCGCGGACGCGGCCCTCTATCTGAGCCTTGCGGAAACGATCATGGCGCCCGACTGGCCGATGCCATCCACCTTCCGTTTCGGCGCGTCCGGATTGCTCGACGACATCCTTGCCGTTCTTAGCGGCACGCAGTCTGCTCCCGCCGCTGCTTCGAGCTATTGAAATGATCCCGCAGGAGATCATCCGCCAAAAACGAAACGGCGGAACGCTTTCCGAAGAGGACATCCAATCGTTCATCGCCGCACTTGCGTCCGGTCAGCTTTCGGAAGGGCAGATTGGCGCCTTCGCCATGGCAGTTTGGTTCAGGAGCATGTCGCGGGACGAGGTTGTTGCGCTGACGCTCGCGATGGCGCGTTCGGGCGACACGCTCAGCTGGGCAGACATAGACCGGCCGATCGCCGACAAGCATTCGACAGGCGGCGTCGGCGATAATGTCTCCCTGATGCTTGCACCAATCGCGGCTGCGTGCGGCTTGGCGGTTCCGATGATTTCCGGGCGCGGTCTCGGCCATACCGGGGGGACACTGGACAAGCTCGAGGCCATTCCCGGCTACACCATCACCCCTGACGCAACACTTTTCCGCAGGGTCGTGAAGGATGTCGGGTGCGCCATCACCGGCCAGACCGGAGCCCTTGCGCCTGCGGATGGCAAGCTCTACGCCGTGCGAGATGTCACCGCGACCGTCGACTCGATCCCCCTCATCACCGCCTCCATCCTGTCGAAGAAACTCGCTGCCGGGCTGCAGACACTGGTGCTCGATGTCAAGGTCGGTAGCGGCGCGTTCATGGCCGAGCTGAAAGACGCCGAGACACTGGCACGCGCGCTTGTCGATGTCGCCAATAGCGCTGGCGTCAGGACGTCGGCGCTGATCACCGACATGAACCAGCCGCTCGCGGATGCTGCAGGAAACGCCGTCGAGATCCGTAATTGCCTGGAATTTCTGGCCGGCAGGAAGAAGAATACGCGCCTCGAGGCGGCCGTGTTGGCCTTTGCGGCCGAGATGCTGATGAAATCAGGTATGGCTTCGTCACTGCAGGACGGTGAAACGAAGGCCGCGGACGCCCTTTCCACAGGCAAAGCAGCCGAAAACTTCGGCCGTATGGTCCACCTGCTTGGCGGTCCCTCGGATCTCCTGGAAAAGCCAGACAAATACCTCGTCAAAGCGCCAGTAACCAAAGCGGTTCCTGCTCCTCAATCCGGTTGGCTTTCGGGCTGCGACGTACGGGAGATCGGTATGACCGTCGTCGATCTCGGGGGCGGACGACGGCATCCGGACGACAGGATCGATCACCGCGTTGGGATATCCGACATTCTGCCGGTTGGCACCCGTGTCGAGCGAGGCGATCCGATTGCGTTGGTGCATGCCGCCAGCGAGGATTCGGCCGATGCGGCAATCGCTGCCCTGGCTGCCAACTACAGGATCGGCGAACGCCAACCTGCAATCCCTGATGTCGTTTGCGAGCGCATCGTGGCTATTGCCTGAGGCTGAGGGGCTCCTCAGAAACGGAATAGAAGGTAAGCTTCCTGAGAAAACTCATATCGGCCTGCGAGGACGAAAGGGCATCATCCTTTAAGGAGAAGGCGGGACCACAGCGCTAGAGTTACGCGCCCCATGCCTTCTTGGAGGCACCAAACACGACTTCGGCGGCTATTTGCCAGCAAAAGCAACCACGAGATGCTTACGCGGCGAACAAATTCGCCCCTACGATGAGTTCGCCGTTTACTTGCATTGGAATTGCGCAGAATATTAGCGCATGGGAGGAAGCCTTCGGGCCTTCGCTCTCTATAAATTGCGCCCGAACGGCTTTCCTCCCGTTGACTCAAGGGAGGACTAATCATGAGGCGGACTTTGCTGTACGCGGCGTCGGCTGCGGTACTATCGCTCGGCGTTACGCATGCATTTGCGCAGTCGGGCGGTGTTGAGAAAGCGGTTGGCGGCTATGATTTTGCCGAAGCTGCCAAGGAAGCGCCCGACACGAAAAACTTCCATTCGGCTGATGGTCATTTGACCTTCGCGATTGTGACGCATACGGCAGGCAATGGCTTTTTTGACCCCGTCTATGTCGGTGCAACCGTTGCCGGCAACATGATCGGTGCCAAGATCCTGCTGCTCGGCTCGGAATCACCGGTTGACGATCCGGCGCGTGAGATCGAGATCCTGAACCAGATTGTCCAAGACCCGACAATCGACGGCATCATTATGACAACGCCGCAGGTCGGCACCTACAACGACATCGTCAAGGCAGCCGAGGCCGCAGGCATACCGGTCGCCACAACCAACTCGTTCGATGCAACGATCCTGAACCGCAACGGCATAAGTCACACCGGCCAGGATGCATCGGCTGCAGCAATCGGCGGCGAGGCGCTTGCCAAGTGCGTGCTTGACAGCGGCGCGACCAGCGGCTCGATCCTCCTGCCGTCGTCTACCGCGATGGGCAACATCGAGGTCAATAATCGCGTGACCGCCGCCTTCAACGCCATCGTCAAAACGTTGAAGGATGCCGGCAAGCTTGACGCCTTCAAGGTTGATGCCGGGCCGGAGAATGTCGGCATAGACACGAATCCGAATGATCCCGTCAACGCGCTTGTTTCGCTCTTCGAGTCCCGTGGCGACGCAGTCGGCGCGTTTACAGCCAACAACGTCTTTACGCCGCCGCTCGTGAAGGCGGTCGCACAGATGGGGAAGACCGGCAAGTTCTGCGCCTTTGGGTTCGATCTCGGCCCGGCACAGCAAGAGGGGATCGCCGCTGAAAACCTGACCGGCTCCCTGGGGCAGCAACCCTTCCTGCAGGGCTTCTGGCCTGTCATGCAGCTTTACCTCCAGATCGATCGCGGTATTTCTGCCGCCAACCTGGACACGCGTGCCCAATTAGTGACGAAGGAGAACGTCGCAAAAGTTGGCAAGCGCTTCGAGAACTAACGGTTCGAAACGCCTGAGATCGATGCGGGATGACGCAAGCCTCCCGCATCGCGACGGCAAGATTGATCGGCGGAAACCATGGCGTCCACGACGACATCGCTAGGCCGTGCGCCGCCTCAGCTCGTCGGCGGCTGGGAGGCTGGGCTGCTGATATTCCTCGCCCTGCTCTACCTCGGCGGCGCCGTCGTTAATCCGGCCTTTTTTGGCTCTACGGAAGCCCTTCTGGCGCTACTTCGCGATACATCCCGTGTCGGGATCATCGCGGTCGGCATGACCTTTGTCATCGCCAACAAGGATCTCGATCTCTCGGTCGGCTCCACCTACGGCCTGATCGCCGTGGTTTTCGCCAGGCTTTTTGCGTCAAACATTCTCGACTTCGGCGTCATCGAGTCCGCAATCTTCTGTTTGCTGCTCGGCACAGTAATTGGCCTCGTCAACGGCGTCCTCGTGACGATCCTGAGAGTGCCCGCCTTCATTGCAACGCTGACGATGCTTTTTATCGGTCGCGGCTTCGTTCTCGCGCTTACGCACGGTCAGGCGATCTATTATTCCGGCAAAGCTAAAGGCTATCCGCTCTTCTTCCATCTCGGAGAGATCAACGTTCTTGGTTTCAATAACCAGATCGTAATTTTCCTCCTCGTCGCCATCGTCGGTGCCTATGTACTTGCCAAGACCCGGTGGGGCTATGAGACCTTCGCGACCGGGGGCAACGAGCAAGCTGCTGCCTATGCCGGCATCAACACGCGATGGGTGCGCATTCGCGCTTATCTGCTATCATCGCTTTGCGCGACGCTTTCCGCGCTCCTGTCAGCTGCGCAGGACAAGGGTGTCACCCCTCTCTACGGCGTCAGCTGGGAACTTACTGCTATCGCATCTGTCGTCATTGGCGGCGCATCGATTCTCGGCGGGCGCGGGCGCGTCATCGGGTCTTGCCTAGGCGCCGCAGTCGTCGTGCTGATCGACAAGGTGTTGCGCGAAGGCTGGCCGATCACGCGCACCGTCGTTATCGATGGGGAGAGCATTGCCGTCGGCGCCAGGTTTACCCTGCCCGCCGGTGCCGTATTGGTCTTCCTGGGCCTGCTTCTTGTCACGGCCGTGCTCATCGAGCCCTTCCTCATTCGACGTCAGATTGCTGCCCGGTTCTGGGCCTGGCTCCGCAGTCGACCACCGCCGCCGGCCTATGAGACCGGCGGCGTGGCGCTGGAAGGTGTCCAGACTAAAGGGGCGATGGCGACCGATATTGCGCTCTCCGCCACGGGGCTCGGCAAGTTCTTTGCGCGGCGCGACGCGTTGGCCATCATCCTGACTGCGGTGCTCTGGTTGGCCGGTCTGGCGCTGAGGCCGGACTACTGGTGGAACTTGCCCAACACCTTTGCGATCTTGCTCAACTACACAGAACTGGCGCTCATTACCGTCGGGCTCACCTACGTCATTGCAGCCGGCGATATCGATCTCTCCGTTGGGGCCGTGCTTGCGCTTGCCGGGAGCACCGCCGCCTATTTCCTGAAGGTGCTGGGCGCCGATCCGTTTACCGCCGTGGCGATGGGTCTGCTTGCCGGGGCGGCTGCCGGTTTCGTCAATGCCGTCGTCACAGTCGGCTTCAAGCTGCCGGCCTTCATTGCCACGCTCGGCATGTTCTACATTGCTCGAGGTCTCGCCGCCTGGTTTGTCGCCGGCCAGCAACTGACCGGCTGGCCCGAAGGCTACAACCTGCTTGGCCGCAAGGTGAATGACGTTCTCCTGCATTTCGGCCTTTCGCTGCCATCGGGACTCATTCGCACGGTGGCCGAGGTCGTCAGCATCCAGACGATCTTTATGTTCTTCGTCGCCCTCCTCGCCGGCATCGCGCTTGCCTACACACCGTTTGGACTGAAGGTCTGCGCTGCGGGTGGCAACGTCCGCGCGGCCGCTTATGCCGGCATCAACACCAACCGCGTGCGTTTCATCTCACTGATGCTGGCCGCTCTCTGCGCGACCATGGCCGGGGTCATCAACGTCGCTTACTTCCGCAGCTTCAACCCGGATGCCGGCCAGTTCCGAGAGCTTGACGCCATCGCCTCCGTCATCATCGGCGGCGGATCGATCTTCGGCGGTTACGGAACGATGATCGGCTCACTTGCAGGCGCAGCCGTAATCACGCTCGTCCGTGCACTCCTGCAACTCAACGTCCAGGGCTTCAGTATGCCGCAGCACTGGATCAATGTCTTCATTGGGGTCATCCTCATCGTGGCAGTGCTGATCGACATCTGGGTGCGACAGGCCAATCTCTTCGGCCGACTGCGAACCCGTTTCGCGGCAGCCGCGCCAACGGGAGAGCGCATCCATGGCTGACGTACAGCCCTTACAGCCGATTGTGGAGATGCGGGGCATCGAAAAAGCCTTCGGAGCAGTGCAGGCGCTCCGCAAAGTCGATCTCAGCCTTTATCCTGGCGAGATTCTTGGCTTGGTCGGGGACAATTCGGCCGGCAAGTCGACGCTGATGAAGATCCTAACCGGCGCCTATCAGCGCGATTCCGGCGAAATCCTGGTTGCCGGGCAACCGGTGTATTTCAAGAGCCCGCACGAGAGCCGTGACGCCGGAATCGAGATGATCTATCAGGACTTCGCACTTTGCGGGAACATGGATGTCGGCCAGAACATCTTCCTTGGCCGCTGGCCCCTCAAAGGCCCCTTCGTCGATCGACGGAAAATGTATGCCGAAGCGGACAGCGTTCTGAAACGGCTCAAAGTCGACGTGAATTCCGTCTATCAGAAGGTCGAGAGCCTATCGGGTGGCCGCCAGCAATCCGTGGCCATTGCCCGCGCGATCTCCTTCGAACCGCGCGTCGTGATCCTCGATGAGCCGACCGCCAACCTTTCCGTTATGGCCACCGAGCGGCTGCTCGAAACCATGCTGGAGCTGAAGAAACAAGGCGTTGCCCAAATCATTATCTCGCATCGTCTGGTCGACATTTTTGCGGTAGGCGATCGCGTCATGGTTCTTAAGCGCGGCGAGTATGTCGGCGACCGCTATGTCAGAAACACGGACGAGCATGAGGTCCTGGAGATCATTGTCTCCGGCACCCGGGAGAGTGCACTGACGGCCGACGAGGCGAGAGGCGTTGATCGGTCATGATGCCGCACGCGCAAGAAGGATCCCGATACCCGGATCTTCTATTGCTTCAAACTGAGCGATCCGTCTGCAACGGAATAGGAGGCAAGTCTGCGCAGGAAGCTCATGCCGACGAGCGTGAAGGAAAGGGCATCATCCTTCAGCACGAAAGCCTCCACGTCGCGCACGCGGATGCCACCGATTTCCACCCGATCTAATATGACGTGCGCCGCCTTCGTGGTGCCGTTGGCAGTGTTCACCGAATAGCGGAAATCGAGCTGGTTGCCGGTATAGCCAAGGCGTCGGGCGAAGCTCTCGTTCAGCGCGATATAGGTCGCGCCTGTGTCGATCAGGCCCTGGACCTGTCGACCGTTGATCCTGAAGTCTCCGGAGTAATGTCACTGGGCATCGGCCTTTAGGCGCATCGTGCCACCATTAACCGCCGTGGCAGGCACCTGCTCGGCGCTACCTGTTACGAAGTTGGCCGAAACGACCGCTTCGCTTCCGGGTTTTCCCATGAGGGACGGTACTTGTGTGGCAAGCACAGCAGCGACGCTTGCAAAAATTACGGTACGCAGGAGCATCGGGACAGAAACTCTTCCTGTATAAACCCCGCGTCATGCGTGGCCATGCTTCTAGCTGCTACTCGATAATTGCTGACAAGTTGCTAATGCCGGCGAGCAAATGACCCGGCAAGCGTGTCCGGGCCATCAACTGGTAAACGGTTTGCGAATTATTTCGTGCCGTACATGCGATCGCCGGCGTCTCCGAGGCCGGGCATGATGTAGCCCTTCTCGTTCAGATGGCTGTCGATGGAGGCGGTGAAGACGGGAACATCGGGATGCGCATCGCGGAAATTCCTGATGCCCTCCGGCGCGGCCAGAAGGCAGAGGAAGCGAATGTTGTGGGCTCCGCGTTCCTTGAGCTTGTCGATCGCGGCGATCGACGAGTTGCCGGTCGCGAGCATCGGGTCGACGACGATGATCAAGCGCTCGGAGATGTCTTCGGGAGCCTTGAAGTAATATTCGACCGGCTGCAGCGTCTCGTGATCGCGGTAGACGCCGATATGCGACACGCGCGCCGACGGCACAAGGTCGAGCATGCCTTCGAGAAGGCCGTTGCCGGCCCGCAGGATCGAGGCGAAGACAAGCTTCTTACCCTCAAGGATCGGCGACTCCATCGTCTGCAGGGGAGTCTCGATGGTCTCCATCGTGAGCTCCAGATCGCGGGTCACTTCGTAGCAGAGCAGCGTGGAGATTTCGCGCAGGAGCCGACGGAAACTTCCGGTCGATGTCTCCTTGCGCCGCATGATCGTGAGTTTGTGCTGCACAAGCGGGTGATCGATGACCGTTACGCCGTCCATGGCCGAGCCCTTTCTGTCGTTGTTCTTATCGGATGTTTCTTCCATGGAAATTGCCTCCACTGCAAGAGCGGATGCCATTTTGCAACCTGATCCGAAGGCGAGCCGATCACATCCGGGCAAAAAGCGCCTGGCGCGTCGGCTCATCAACGAAGGCTGCCTCGATACCAGTTCGCGTCATCTCATCGATTGCGGCATCGCTGAAGCCAAAGGCATCGGCGGCCAACTCGTACTCGCGCTTCAGCGACGTGTGGAAGAACGGCGGGTCGTCCGAACTGATCGTCACGCGTATACCGGCGTCCTTGAGTTTTCGCAGCGGGTGCGATGCGAAATCCGGAAAGACCTTCAGCGCAATATTGGAGCCGGGACACACTTCCAGCACCGTTCCGAGATCGGCGAGCCGCTTCACGAGATCCATGTCCTCGACCGCGCGCACGCCATGCCCAACGCGCGAGGGCCTGACAACGTCAAGCGCATCGGCAACGCTAAAGGCACCGCACACTTCGCCCGCGTGAATGGTGAGGCCGAGCCCCGCATCACGCGCTATATCGAAGGCACGCGCATAATCGGCGACCCGACCCATCCGCTCCTCACCGGCAAGATTGAAACCAGTGATAAGCGGATTCTTTGCCTTGGCAGCATATTCCGCGGCGCCAATGACACTCTCAGGACCGAAATGACGCTCCCCCGTGACAATCAGACGTGCCTCGATACCGCCTCTCGCCTTCGCACGACGAATTCCCTCGCACACGCCCTCGATGTAAGCGTCCGCGCCAAGCCCAATCCGCTTGCCATGATCAGGAGACACGATCAGCTCGCTGTAGAGCGTGCCTATAGCGGCGAGTTCCTCAAGATAGGTTTCAGTCAGCAGCGCGTAGTCTTCCTCGGTCTTGTAGACCTCGGAGACCTTATCGTAGCATTGCAGAAAGCTTGCGAAGTCATGCCTAACATAGGCGCCATCGGCCAGGTAGCTGCTGATGTCGATGTTGTACTTGCGGGCCTGCGCCAAGGTAAGCGTTGGCGGTGCCGCACCTTCCAGATGGCAGTGCAGCTCGACCTTCTTCAAATGCGATGTCATAGAAAACTTCTCCCGTGCGCCCCCGGCGGAATGCGCAGATGGCGGGCGATCGTCTCGCCGATATCAGCATAGGTGGCGCGTATGCCGATATCGCGAGAACGAAGCCCCGGTCCATAGGCAATGATCGGCACCCGTTCGCGCGTGTGATCCGTGCCACGCCACGTCGGATCGCAGCCGTGATCGGCGGTCAGGATGACGAGATCGCCGGGCTTCAGCTTGCCACCCACTTCGGG
>Ga0123342_1010089_pt1 | contig 10968 bp, 10 predicted proteins | sample Turbeawhitnodule_FD_89960 | JGI IMG/M metagenome (GOLD analysis project Ga0123342, IMG submission 89960) | Root nodule microbial communities of legume samples collected from Mexico - Turtle bean Mexico white nodule | ecosystem: Host-associated > Plants > Roots > Nodule | place: Mexico: Nepantla... | reverse complement strand
TGTGAAAATATGAGATATCATATGTACACATTTTTTTTTTTGTTTTTTTTGTTATTTATATAATATATATTTATATTTTTATATATATATATATATATATATATATATATATATATATATATATATATATAGATTCCAGCATGCATCTGATGCTTATGAACTTGTATATCTGTCTTGTTACCTAAAGGGATTTCGACTCATGTGAGCTTCTAAAGTGTTCATCAACACTTAGATCGTTTAATGTGATCATTCTCAACTGCATCATCTGATCCTTCTTCTAATGTGATTCCACGAGTTTCATCTGATACGTCTTTTTGCTCGATGAGAGGTCCATGTTATGTGATAGTTATGCATAAAATATAAAAGATATTAAAACAACAAATAAAAAAGCAGTTGATACCCAAGTTCTTCCGCCATTGAATTCTTCATAGGTTCTCTAAAGATTAGTCCTTTATCAATTCTCAAACAGAGCTAAACCAAATTGAACATGCGTCAATTTGATTCAACTTGAAACTCACCAGTAAAGCATGCATTTATTGGTTTAATCAATACTCACTTTGTTCCATGCATATACTCCATGGGAATGTTTTTCACCTCTCTCTTGAATCATGCGCCCAAGAAATTATTTGGAACAATGCGAACTAACTAAGAAACCAAAGTTTAAGAAAAGGAAGACTCTCAATCATGAGTTCAAGTCAAACCTCTAAAAAAAACTAGTTTTCGTGTAGATTAGAAGATAAAATCAATTGCTATAGAGAATTGAAAAACAAAACTTTTATTGATCAAAGTCTCATAACACAATGGGGAATTACAAAGGAATCAACAAAAAAGGTTTAGCCTTCCATGCGGAGGCAAAACAAAAGAATTACAAAGAAGAAAAGAAATTAATAAAACCCTATGAAGCTCCCCCTTTTCTCCTTGAGGCTTGTGTCTTTCTATAGGTTTTTCTGCTCCAAGGATTTTGGTTTAGATTTTGTAAACATTTTCTCTGTTTCCAACTTTCCAGAATTCTTAGATTTTGTTTCTTGTATTTTGTAGAAGATTTGCTTCAATTTATGTTTCTGAGATATTGTAGATTTTATTTTCTTATTCTTTATTTCAGATTTTGTTTCCTGTTTTGATTTAAAGACAATGGGTTAAAAATACATAATTAACAGAAATAATAATTAAGTCTTAAATAAAGCCAATATATGAATCTTAATTAAAATAATTGATTTATTTATTATTACATTCCAATAATTTATGATTAAAGTTAATAAGTGTGAATAAAATTATCTCCATCATATAGTCTAGTGAGTCTTGCTTACTTTCTCTTTTAATTTTTGTCTGATCTTATATTGCACATGAATGTGTTTTGTCATATCACAATACCACTTGTAGTGTTTGTTATCTTAAAAACATATAGACGCTCATATCATGAGATCGTCTTATGGGTATGGGTTCGTCTATTGACTCAACAGGCTTAGCCCTCACTTAGCCCATGCTATTAGCTTTCCCTTACCGAGGACTCCACCAACTCTATTAGGATCCCTCTTAGGGAGGACTATGCCCACTCTATTAGTCGCAGACCGACTTAACTCTATCAACTTCCACATATAAAACAATCATTTTTAGCCCCCACAACATGATGCAAATCTAGCTTTAGAGTCAATCACTATAAGAAAAAATAGTTTTAACGGGAGTTTATTTTTACATTATCCAGGGTTAAAACCTCTATTAAGTTATTTACCTAGGGTTGCAGTTTCCCTCGCTAAATTATCCTTGGGGAATGTGTTCAAGAACCTCCGTAAAATACCATTGGTTTCAAAAACCTCCATAAAATACCATGAGTTTTAAAAGCTCCATTAAATACCATGAGTTTAAAAACCTCTGTAAAATACCATGGGTTTAAGAAACTCCGTAAAATACCATGAGTTTCAAAATTTCCGTAAAATTACTTGTTGTTTGAAATAACCTTCAACCCCATTTTACACTTCTAATGATTCTCCTGACTTCTCTCTTTCACCGTAGACACATTGCTCTTCGGCATAAGGTAAATGGTCGTCGACGACAGTCCTAGCAAGGAATCACAATTCAACCACACTTATGTCTATTATATATAAGGAGAAGAAACACTAAATAAAGCATTATTTTCTTCTTACTACAATATTTCTTCTTCCATCACCTTACTGTCCCAACTTGGATCATAAGCCATTATTACCTAGCTTCACAACAATTCTTGTTTATCATTGTTTTATGTTATAATTGCATTATCTGTCAGATGTGGGCTTCAAAGGCATGTGTGTTCTTGGCTAAAGATTGCAAGAAGAAATTAACTTTATTACTTCTCACTTTCACGTTGAATTAATTATTAGATGTATTTTAAAATAAACGCCTTAATTTAAAATATTTGAAAAATATGAGAATTAAATATTAACAATTATAACTAAAACTAAAACTGAACATAAAATATATGTACATTAAAAGTTAAAACAAAATAAGTCAGGTTTCTTAAGTATGAGCTCGTAACAAAAAAAAAACTAGGAATTATATGAACCAACTACCATCAATCATTAGAAATATGCAAATACTATTGAAATACTTATTATCCAAGATTAGTGGTTGAAATACTTATTACCCTAGATTCTTTTGCTAGGTTTTTAAAATAAATATTTGAAAGTCTAGAAAACTTATTTGTAATGTAAAGTTGCACTTTTAAAATTTTACAGAATTTAGACATAAAATATATTAAAACTATATAGTTTTCAATTATTTATTTATAAATAGATTTAATTATATTTCTTTATTGAAATTTGAAAAATCTACCTAATCTCTGATAACCACATGATATGAGTTGATTTTAGGATTGTTGATTTTATGGTGTGACACTTTACTTAGATTGAGATTTTTAAACAAGAATATGGTGAGAACTCTAAAAAGATCCCCACTAGACACGAACTTAACCAAGTGGTTAAGTAAGTGTGAAGGTTCACTTCACAAGAGCAAAAGGAAAAGACAATTATAAGATGAGAATGATGCTAGAATGTGCGGAATTAAAGAACAAGGGAAGGAAACCAAATAGAATTGTCGAATGGAAACAACGAAAACCAAACAAGAACATGATACAAAGAGTAAAAATGGAATGACAATGGAAGAATAGATGAAGGAAGAAGAAAGCTTATGTGATGGATTTGAGAAATGGAACACGCCACTTGGAGTGTGATTGGCCTCCAAGATAAGTGATAGCCGCCACTTGAGAGCTCTCAATACTCACAAGATAAGACCTAAATGATAAGAGGAATTCAAACCTCACTAACACCTCACACAATTTGTGCAGAGTAACTATTCTTCTATTAATTTTAACTTGAAAAATACACTAGGTAGGCATCCTATTTATAGATGAAGGAGCCTTGGAGAACAAGTTAAAGGGGTAGGATGGGAAAAGGGGAAAAAATGGGCAGCCTTAGGTTTTGACTAAGTCAAACCCGCATCCTAGGCTTGTCCTGCTAGAAACTAGGTCAAAATGTCTTCCAAAAGGGTTAGGAACAAGCTAAAATGCTACCCACACCCCATATTATGCTAAAGGTACCTTATTCTAACCTATATTTGCTATTTGGACCCCCAGAGTGAGCCCAAATTATTTACAACATATGCTAATTATTAAAAAGACTAGCAGGAAGAACATTAAATACTCTAATATTTGTCCATTTCTCCTTCTGGTGAGGTCTTCGCTTGCATGTTGAGATGACTTCTCACAGTGTGAATGGTCATTTGCATCCTTGGTCATCTTCTTGTTGGCTTGGCTTGACTCCAAATTACTAGCAGCGAGTTACTTTTCACCAACAAACTTCGAACGCCCAGTTCCTTGGCCAACAACATCCTAACTACCAGTGCTTCGTACTCAGCCTGATTATTGTTGGCCTTGAAAGAGAATCTAAGGGTTTGCTCAATCAACAGTCCACTAGTTCCTTCCAGAATGATGCCAGCACCGCTACCTTGCAAATTAGATGATCCATCTAAGGAAAGGACCCACTGAAAGTCTCCACCGTCCACCTGGGTGGCTTTTGAGGATAGCTCAACCACGAAGTCAGCATATACCTGGCCATTGATGGGCCCCCTGGGTTCGTATTGCACGTCAAACTCTAAAGCTCGACTGCCTAGCGTACTATCCAACCTGCTACATCAGGCTTTTGGAGGACCTTGCGAATTGGAAGATTGGTCATTACGATCACAGTGAAGCCCTGGAAGTAATGATGGAGCCGTCGAGCTGCAAACACTACCACCAAGGATGCCTTTTCGATGGTCTGATATCGTACCTCCGACCCCTATAGCACCTTGCTCACGAAGTATACTGGCCTCTAAGCCTGATCCCGCTCTTGCATAATGACCGAGTTGATTGCCCGATCTGTGACTGCAGAATAGAGACAAAGGGGAGTACCTGGTAGCGGCTTACAAAGGACAGGAAGGTTGGCCAAGTACTCTTTCAACTTGAGGAATGCCTCTTCGCATTCACGAGTCCATGTGAAGCGATTGCTCTTCTTCAAACACCGGAAGTAAGGGTACGCCTTATCTCCTCTTGCTGATAGGAACCGGAACAAGGTGGCCATCCGCCCGATCAGTTGTTGCCCTTCCTTCACAGTGATGGAGCTTCTCATTCCTATGATTGATGGACACTTATCCGAGTTCACTTCTATCCCCCGTTCAGTGAGCAGCAATCCCAGGAACTTCCCTGCCTCTACCCTAAACACACACTTCTCTAGGTTCAATTTTAAGTTGTACTTAGCTATTGTAGTAAATTGCTCTTCCAAATCAGCGATGTGTTGATCCTTCTCTTCCGAGGTGACGACCATGTCATGCACATATGTTTGCACATTTTGCCCGATCATGGAGGTGAGAATCCTGACCATCAACCTCTGATAGGTGGCATCGACGTTCTTCAGTCCAAAAGGCATGACCTTATAGTAGTAGCTGGAGAGCTTTGTCATAAATGTCGTCTTGCTCTCATCACGAGGGTGCATGCGGATCTGGTTGTACCCTGAGAACGCGTCTAAAAAACTCAAAAGTCGGCAACCTAAAGCACTGTCCACTAAGGAATCAATGTTGGGCAGTGGGTATGAATTTTTGGGACAAACTTTGTTTAGGTATGTAAAATCGACGCACATTCTCCACCTTCCATTCGCCTTCTTTACCAACACCACATTTTCTAGCCACTCAGGGTACTAAATTTCCCTTAAGTGGCCCGCTCTCAAGAGTTTCTGGGTTTCTTCTATGATGACCAGACATCTCTCTTCATTGAACTTTCTTCTCCTCTATATTATTGGCCTGACTTTCTCGCGCATTGTAAGTCTATGGCACAAGAAGTCAGGGTCTATGTTGGGCATATCCCCAGAAGTCCATGCAAAAGCGTTTAGGTGCCTCGCTATCTCCTCGACGATCTGACCTTGCATCTCCTGACCTAGCGATGAGCCGAGCTTGAACTTCTTCCCTTTAATCTCCTTTTCCTGGACCTCACCGACAGGCTTAGGTCGCCCCTCGCTGGTAGCCTTCGCTCGGGTGGTCACATCAGGTCCTCGTGCCTGGGCGATGACCATACATATCCCCCTAATACTGAGGTGCCATCTCAGAAGGTTGTCCTCAGCTCCACGTGCCCCCGAACCTCCACCTGATCTCCAGCAAAACCGAACAAACAGTCGTCATATGGTCTCAGTTGGTCAGGTGACAACTGCAATTTATGAAATCTTTCCCAAAACTTCATATCGGTCGAACTCCCTTGGTCAATGAGGACCTGTGTACTCTTCTTCCCACAATGACGACCGAGATCACTATTGGATCGTCCTCGTGCGGGACTATGTCTCCCAGATCATCCTTTGTAAAGTAGAGATCAAGCTCAACAAACATGTGAGATCCCCGCGCCTCTACTGCCATTACCTCCCTCGTGTACTTCTTACGCTTGGAGGCGGAACATCCCCCACCTGAAAATCCTCTTGAAATAGTATTAATCTCGTCGTGGATAGGTACCTCATGTCCTTGGTCTGTTGTAGGAAGCTCCTCCTTCGACCCCTCTTGACTCCCTTCCAGGTATTCTTTCAAGAATCCATCTTTTATCAAGCCTGCTAACTGGTAGCCTAGGAACCTTAGTTTGTCTGCCATTCCTAGCATAGCCAGTAGCTCCTTGTACGTTATTTTGAATTTTGGTCGGAAAGGCATGTCATCTTTCACCTTTGTCTGAGGTTAACTCTTCCTTAGCACATAAGGTGCTCGTTGTGCGTCGGACCTCTTCTCGGTTACAGCTTCATGTACCCTCAGGGGTTGAGCTCGACTGCCTTCTTTGGGCTTGGCCTACCTTGGGTACGTGTTACCGCGCTTCACTATTACAGCCTCTTCCACAACAATGTGGGCGACAACTTGTCGTTGGATCTCCCCAAACGTCTTTGCCCGATTTCTGATCAGCGAATCGCTAAATGGTCTTGACATGATCCCCTGTCCAAAGGCATGGACCATCAAGGCCTCATCTTGAGTCTGGAGCTTTACTACGAACACCCTGAACCTGTTCAAAAAATCCTTCAAAGGTTCTCCCTATCTCTTCTTCACACCGAAAAAGTCAAAAGGGACAAGCGGTTGAGCTTGGTTAACAATGAATTGTTCCCTGAAAAATCTAGAAAATTGGTCGAAAGATGTGATATGGTCGTCTGGGAGGCCAACAAACCACTGTAGCGTCGTGCCTGTGAATGTGCCCATAAACATCTTGCAATGCATAACATCCGTTTTGCACCTGTAAAAAAGTCTTGGGCGTTATGAAATTGGTTGGTATAATAGCGTCCATAATCGCCTGTGCAAATGGCCTGGGGTGAGGCCTTGGGTGAATAGTCATGCCTCACTCCCCTGTGGAGCGTTCACCCAGCTGTTGTAGATTCTTACGCAATTCCTCGTTGGCTTTGCGTACCTCCTCATTACTCGCTCGTGATGCATCCATTTTTGCCATGAATTGGTCTTGCCTGAGCACCTGTTCGGCTCGAACCTCCGCCATAAGCCTCTCTTGCTCAGCCCTGGATGTCGTTATCGCCTCCTGGAGAGCACTCACAGTCTTCATAAGTTTGTATGATGGGGTTGTCACTCCCTTGAGATCCTAACGGACCTTGCCTCATATTCCTCATCACGCCTAAGAATTCGAGTACAATTGCGAGTGGGACATGGTTTTATCGGGCCCCACGGTGGGCGCCAAATGTTCGACTCCAACGACAAGCTCTGGCTCCGTCTATCTCTGTTGGAATCTGCTCTTCCCATTGATGTGTTAGAACGTGACTCGTTTGAGACAGAGAGGGCCTTGCCTGTTGATTGCCTCCGACGATCAAGTCAGTACATGACTTATAAGAAACAAGAAGTAGTAAGTTTCAGTCTTGGAAACAGTGTACCTTTACCTCTTGTAACAACTTTCTATAACGAGAATATAATCTCAACTGAAAGCATACTTAACAGGAAAATATTATGCTCAAGTGCACACCCTCACGGTGTTGCAACAGAATGAAATCTTTTCTCCAGGGAGTGCATAAAATAATAACAGAATAACCACCAGGGTACCAACTCATGTACCAGCTTCAGGGGTCCAATCTGTTTACGTAGCCATCCTTAGCGTGGCGCTACGCTCCTCTTTTGGAATATATGCAACCTAACCTTTACGTACCCTAGCACACATGGACTTAGGTTTAAAAAACGTTTACTTAAGCTAGTCCCCCTACACACTAAGCACACCCCTAGATCAAAAACTACCCCTCACTAGCCGCCTAGGCCTTATGCACAAAGGGTCATACGAAAAAGGAACTAACACATACATTTGGGGCCTAATCACATGACCCACCAACTTGGTCCAAGTGTCGAGCTGACCTGCCTATGACAAGTACTGAGGTTTGACCATCGAGCGCTGAGCTCTGAGCGCTCGAATCCAATAAAATTATATATCTTTTTCTAAAACTATCAAATCAATAGTTGTACATAACTCTAACTCTAACTAATGTTAAAGTATAGTTTTCCATACAAGTATTAGATGATTAGTAGATATAAAAGATAATATATGGATTCTATTAGCAAAAAGAGACCAACATGTTTTAGAAAGCAATCAAACTTATTAAACTAATAATTGGAATAAACCAGTGAGCCAATACGGGTTTAAAGAGATTATGCCTCCAGATTTTTAGATGAGGGACCATCCTCATCTTTATCTGGATTCCAATTCAGCACAACAATATATATAGCCTCAGTCTCATGCTACTGAACTACTGAAATTCACACCGTGCACACCTTTAGTACCCTTCAATACAATATTTGTTCTCAAAAGTCTCTTGCTCCTGAATATGGAGGCTGCATACAGAAAGGGCACTAGAGGGTCCTTTAAAGGAAAATTGGTGCCTTTCTACAGAAATAATGCACCAAAGCCTTCCTCAACCATGCAATACAAAGCCACAGATATTAAGCCAAATCACTATTCTTCTCCTCCTGCCACTCTAGGGTTCGTGGTCCCCCAGGACTATGCAACCACAAAGCGAGATCCAAAGGTTCGCATTAAGGTAGCAGATAGTTGGAGCAATTTGGATGAGTTATATGGTCTTCCTGGAGATGAAAGTGTAGACAAGAAAGCCGAAATATACATCGCTATGGTTCAAAAACGTTTAATGCTTGAACGTTTGAACGCATAAGCAAATACCTTTTAAGGGATCAAATGATCAACCACGATATATATATATTATAGTAGCAGGGCCTAGCATTCAATAAATATAACCTTTAAATTTGTGCCATTTGGGCACTTTGTGCAGAGAAAATTAGGCTAAGCTGTAATAAGTATGCTCATCTTAAATAGTAAAGTAGTTTTGTTTGGATTATATAGTAACATGTATGGCAAAACTATGGTTTTATAGTGATTAAGTATTGTTTTGGTTGTCAAATCATAGGGAGTAGAAGTTGAAACTAATGATTGCTTTCTCATTGTGTCAAACTGTAGGTTCCAAACTGTAATCCAAACGAGATATAATGGTTGAAGCAAACCAAATTGATTTTGTACTTTCTTACTTTCATTGTCGAGAGTTTGTATTGCACGAAAGTTTTTCTCTCAACTCAGCTCAGTGCTATTAGAAAATCCACAAAAGAACAAGAACAAATGTGGGAGACTAGGCAAAAGAAGATAAAGAATCACACCTAATGAAGAAGCACATCCCACCAAAAAAGAATCTAAATCATTGTGAAGAGCCAAATTATCAAACTTTTTCTTCCATAAAAATGTAGATAAAAGAAAAGTTAAGATTCAAGATGATTACTACACACTTTCCATTTAGACGTATCAAAGAACATTGTATTCATTTTTAATGACTTGAAGGGCCAATTTTGTATTCGAACTGAACTTATAATTTCACCCCTAACAAAACCTGCTATAGAGAGCCATAACCTGTTTTCTCTGCAGGGAAAACAGTAATAAGAACTACAGAAACGGAAAAACTTATAAGTAAAGAATCATGATGATTTTTAAAATACCACCAAAAGACGTGACCAGAATCAAATTCAATATTGCATTTTATATTGTTAAGAGGAAGAAGTTACCAATTAACTTCCAAAATTTTAGAAGTAGAAAACAGAAAGAGAAAAATATTTAAAAAACATGAAAGAAAATATGACCACTTTTTATTAGTTAGTCTACCAAAATTTTGCAACATCAGGATTAATATATATAGTTTTTTTTTCTATCTTGTTTTTCGGCTTTAATGTTGGTAAGAGTCTGCCGAACCAAATCTTAGAATTATCAAACCTCAGTGAATTTCTTAATTTACAAATGGACATCATCAGAAGTCATAATCCACTGCTTCCATTTACTATATTATAAATGCAAAAATCTGAACCCTTTAAACATGTGTTTTCATGAAATAATATTATAAACCATATTTTAGTGAGTATACAATTCTTAAATGAAATGCAGAGCTAGAAGAATTTGTTCTTCTGTCACGCTCACTTTTCAAAAAATGAAAGACCGAAAATTGGTAAAGTTTGTTCACTTGAGCAAAATGTATTAAGGAATATACAAATGAATTATTACTTGAAAATCTTTCTTTTGTGTTAGCATGTGCTTTCCACACTACTGCAGGTAAATAAGGGAAGCTTTTTGTTCATGTAATGTTGTCATTCGCTTATTCTGTTGCTTTATTTAGATTCCCCACAGTCCTCACTTTTATACATGAATACTCAAGATAGACAAACGAAACGTAAATCTTGAAACGATAATAAAGAACGGTCTAGAGCATAGTATTTATCTTAATATATGGGGGGATTTGTTTTAAGCTGGCATTATTACACACTGAAATGGAAATTGAAAGTATGATAAGAATTCAATCGCACTTTGCCAGGAACCTAATAACGTTTACCTTATGAGGTTGAGAAATTAATTATTTCAAGATGTCATAAGAAACAAAATGTTAATTAGTGTTAATCGTGTAAGAGAGTTTAAATAAATTACCTTTAGTACATTAATTTTTTATGAATAGATACTAATTGTACTTATATAGACAAAGTGAACCTAGATAGGTTATGATATTAACCGTAACAAATGTTGTGGTTGTCGCTCGGTTGCTTCCTTGCTCCTCAGTACTTCACTCCTTCAGACTTCAAGTCTCCTTCTCCATAATTACTCAGTATCAAGTTTTTTTTTTTTCTGATCAGCAATCTTTGACGATCAAGTAAGCACCCTGTCTTAAGAGTCTATAATGAAACTGATAAAAAATGTACCTTACTCCTTTGTAAAGGGTTTATTTATAGTGTTTAGTCATGGACTCTTTGTTGTGATGAGCTAAATCTATCAACTATTAGTGTTAGCTGATTTCTAGGCAGGTTCTGATGGAGATCAAGCTCAAGTGGACATGGAGGCCAATCATCAAGAGCAAGAAGAGGATGAGGCTCAAATAGAAGACGCCCATGGAGGTCAAAGCCCACCTCAAAGGCTTACTAGGAGCATGT
>Ga0123342_1010087_pt1 | contig 10969 bp, 2 predicted proteins | sample Turbeawhitnodule_FD_89960 | JGI IMG/M metagenome (GOLD analysis project Ga0123342, IMG submission 89960) | Root nodule microbial communities of legume samples collected from Mexico - Turtle bean Mexico white nodule | ecosystem: Host-associated > Plants > Roots > Nodule | place: Mexico: Nepantla... | reverse complement strand
GGTGAATAAGTTGTTGAAATTGTTTGTGTTTGAATGATAATATAAATGAGTTGAACTGTTTGTGAATATTTTGTTGAATTACTTAAATGAGATGTTTGATGAGAAGTGGTTGTTTGATTTTAGTTGATGATTGATTTAGAAAACATATATTTGGAACTTAATTATGTGTTTAGGTGAATTTTAAGATATAATTGAATTGTTTAGAAAAGTTTAAAATATTTATATGATTAGTGAATGAATTGTTGTGTGATTTGGAAATCCTAAACTTTGGTATGATTTGATTGCGTAATTTGGATATTGTGAGAGTCAAAATATGAATTTTAATCAAGACATAGTATTTTCAGGAAAGAAAATATCGTGTTAAGATTGTTTAGGATGTGCATTGACTAGGGATTCGTCTAGAAGGAGATATCCTGACTCTCCTGAGATAATGGAATCACATAGATGAAGTTATTCAGGTGGTGAGAGTCGAAGGAGGTTCATATGAATGGGTAAGTTGTTTGAAAGATAATTAACTTGACCTCTTACATGAATTAACCCTGTCATACTAGGAAAAAGATTATTGAGATTGTTTATGCCCATAGCTGTGTGGATTTCACAGTGAGATAGTATGACAGGTGCAAATCTCTGAGTCTAAGTCAACACACGAGTCTTCCAGAAATAGAGTCAAGTGTCTATAGGTTGTGAGTCAGTAGATGACTGACATGAGAAAGATGAATATTGAAATTTTTGATAGACACTTGATGGTTTTGTAAAATGTTTGAGAAATTGTATTATGAATTTTGTGTATTAATTTGTAATTTAAATTATATAGAAAATTTTGTTATACCTAGCTTACCCTATTATTTGTTTGTGTTTGTTTTTTTATTTGTGAGGATCATGTTGTACACGGGAGCAGATGAGGTTGCCGGAAATGTTAAGCAAATAATGTTTATTTTACTTTTATTTTATTATATATATGAGTAAAAATTTAGGGATGTTACAGTTCTAATCAATAACATATACAATCTAGGTCATATAACATTATAGGAATTACAAGACCCTCTAATCTATACCAATTTCAGTTAGTTTTAACAATAAATATTATATACTTAAAAGATATCAATGTTACTTGAATTTTTAAATATGTCATCTCCTAGAAAAACATATATTTGCTTACTATTTGTTTATCTTTTTATTAAAACTTTAAATGTAAGTACAACTTTTTCGGTCTTATCTTACCACCATCATTGAGAAGAAGACATTTTAAGTTATGTAACACATTTTACAAAGCAGTCAAATGTAGGTTTTGTCCTTTTTTATTTTTGGAGTAAAGCAAACATAAGAGAAAGTGAAAACGAGAAAATAATCCTACTAGTACCTTTACTTAGGATGAAATAATAGAAAAAAAAACACGAAGGTACTAGGTGAATTTATTTGTGGATTTACTTTCCTGTATTTAATCAATCCGTTCATTTAAAAAAAAATTGTGTTTATTTTTATAAATATTTTTATCTATTTATTAAATAAGTGATTATTTCAAAAATTATTTATTTTGAAAATAATTATTTTAAGTTTAAGCTAAACAAATATTTGTAACTTTTTTCTTTAATATTTTTTGTTAAAATTTGCAAAATAAAAAAATATTAATGAATTTTATAAAGTTCCATAATATTTACAGAAAAAAAATTCTAATAACAATAAGAATAAAACTGACCATATGTAAAAACATAAATAATTATATATATATATATATATTAATATAATCAATTATATATTTATACAAATTTATTATATTTATAATATTGGTTTTATAAATATGAAATTTTTATATATTTTTCTTATTTATAAAAATATTTTAAATTTTATTTTTTTAATTAAAAAACTTTTATTTACACCTAATTTTGTTGTTTTTCTCCTCCCTCAATTTTCTTTTGTTCTTTCCAAACATTACATATATTTTCTTTATCTTCTTGTCACAGGGCAGGTTTATTCCATCTAAAACCAAATGAGCAGTAAGCAAATAATTAATTAATTAATTCCTACAAAAGTTTGGTATTTGTGATATTGGCTTTTGGCCTATCACATCGCCATCTGCATCAGTGTGTCTGAGCTGTTCTTGTCATGTCACAGTGTAGTGTTTGGACGTTTAGTTTTTCCCTCTATAAGCTTTTGAAAAAAGGAGGCTACATGAACCCTTTTAAGTCAAATAATTATTAAACTTAAGTTTAGTTCATATCATTGATGCCTTTTAATACTTTCTTATCTTTATTTTTAAACTAAATATATTTTAAAAAAAGTTATAAACACTTTAAAAAACAATAAAATATTTTTCATAGATTAAAAGTAGTATATAAAAATGATTTTTTAATGCTTTTTTTAAAATAATTTTTTTCAATTATAAATAAACTAATTTCACATTTTTAAAAAATCTTAGTTTTGTTTTCCAATTTTAAAAATATTCATTATTCTTATTAGAATATGAAACATTAATAGGGTTAGACAAATCTCTCCATGAAGGCAAAGAAAATTTTAAACAAAATAACTCCATCTTGAATTAGAGTATATTGGTACATGATGTAGTTTGAGATAATATATGTAATTTTCTACATTCATAAAAAATGATATGATGTTAAAAAACCAACTTGAACCAATTTAGATTTATGCATTATTATAACTTTGCTTATTTATTCAGATTCGTTGGACAAGCTAAATGCTCGTTTAGAAAAATTCAATTTATTAAAATTACGAGAGTTTTAGTTGTTGGACGAGACTTTAAATAAAAACTCTCAGTGGTTTGGTTACTAAGTGAGCCAAATTCTTGTTGAGCGAAATTCATTAAATTAAAAATCCGAGAACTTGGTCTCTCGACAAGTCTTTTAAATAAAAAAACTTATAGTGATTTGGTTCTTGGACTAGTCAATTATTTTTTGTGAAAAACTCTCAATTAAATAGTCATTAGACGAACGTTTTGTTCACTCAAAGACTAAAGTGGTTGATTGTGTTGATGTCTTTGACTAGATTAGTAGAATAATAACTAAATTGTAACATGTGGTTAATGCACTAAACTAAGTTAACATATTTAAATATAGTATTACTAAATTATTATTTTTTTTATAGAAGTGGTCTCAAAGAGATTAATAAATATATTTGGTTTGAGTGGCCAAGATCATTTCTCAAGCTCAAAGAATTACAATATCTTTACAAGTGATTAGGTTTTATAATATACTTAAGAAGTTTAAAACTATTTTTTTTATTATTTATACCTGCTAGGTTTTAATTATATACTTTACAAATTTATTCTCATAAACTACAATTTACATTGCATTTGTCCGCTAAGTTAGTTTCCTTAAAAAGAGACTTTGTATTTGAAAAAGAAAATTTTCTTCTACATTAGTTATTATCATAATTGACATAGAAGGTATTTTTTTTACCCTTAATGCAAATTCGATTTAAAGTTTTTTAGGTTTCAAGAAAGTGGATTCCCTTTTGAGTAGATTTGTGTGAAACTTGTTTTTGGGTGAATGAATCTCTTCTGTTTAGTAATTGTTATTGTGGGCTTCCAATTGTATTTCAAGATGTTTTGTTTGTATTATAATTTGTCCTTTTTTAACTAAAGATTGATTATGAAAACTCTAATAAGATAGTTGTTGAATTCTTTTAATGTGACCTACTATTCTTTTTTTATTCTTGATGATTGGTTTTGTGGGTTGTAAAGTCTGATGGATGCTTGTAGGTCAGGTGTTGAACAGATTGACCTTGATTCCTTTTGTATAAGAGTTAGAACACCTTTGAAATGTCTGTATAAAAGTTAAGACACTCCTAAAATATCTCATTTTATTTTATTTATTATTTACAGAAAAAAAAATCCTATTTAAGAAAGTCTCACTTTTAGTTACATCTATAAAATATCTTTATTTTGCAACTAACTTAAAAAACCTTTCTAAAATCAGTACAGAAAGTGTTGATTGTATCTCCTGAAATAGTGTACTAGCATTTGTCCATTAACATTAAGGTCATCATCTACACGTGTTGTTTGAAAATGGAATTTTTTTTACCTTGATCTTGTACTTTTTTATGCTTAATTACTTGTTTTGATGCATACCCGATTAGAAATACTTTATAAAAATCAAAGGCGTAACACATGTTGTCCTATATATTCATTAAAATAGTAAGATTAATAACAATAATAAATTGTCTTAGAGTTGTGTTTTTCTTATAATCCTTGTAATTTGATTATGTACTTTTGTTTGGTAGGGAAAGCACATCTCTTGTGTGCCTGCCACTATCAATTATAGTAAATCCTAATAGTTTGGTTGAAATTATATGCTAAAGAAGAAACTATCCATGGAGGTCCCATGTCTGCCATTAAATCAAATCAAATGTGTTTAGCTAACTTTTGCATATTTAATAAGTCAAAATACCAAACAACTTTGTTGCGTAAGAAAGACAAAACTGAAGAATTTACAGAAGAAATGTAAGTGCCTCAATATTATCTTTAACTATTTTTTATCTCAAATATTTCATATCAAATTTGTTGAGATTAGTGATTTAAAGTAATGTTTATTTTTAAATTTAAATTTTATCATAAAAAAAAATCTTAAAAAATTATATAAATTATCTTTAATCTCAATTTTTTTATAATATAAAATTATTATATATATAAGAATTAAATCTTTCTTCTTTGATTTCTTTAAAAGTGGTTTTAAGGAACTTCTCTTTTTCATATAGTGTCTAAAACTTCTAATTTGTATGTACTCTATTAAAAGTTATTTATAGATGGTCGGATTAAGTTTCGATTTTTTTGCGATTTTAGTTGGGATTAGTTGTTTAGGTAGTTGGTGCTTCTCGTCAATATTTGTTTAGCTTTTAAGATAAATGAGCTTTTAAGAGTTTCACCACTTCTAAAATAATTTTTTTTTTTTACTAATAAAAAAAGTTTATACCAAAATACAAACAATCAACCTAATTTTAACCTAAGAATCCGAAGGATAATGTAATTTTGATTCACAACATGTGGAACAATATCATCCACATCCTGGTTTGGTTCCAATACAAATAATTAGCATATTGTAATAGTGATGAATATTAATGAACTCCAGCTGCAAAATAATTAATTGTAATTATTGCCCTAAAGAAAAGGGAAAATTTAAAAATAAAAAGAATTTGCTTGCTTTATTAGGTAAATTATTATTCTGCTTTGCTGTCAAACAGCGGAAATAAAAGGTGAATTAAGCGTCCTAAACAACTTATTACTCAATAAAAGGTGTTATTATTTTTTTATTAATTTATTGTGAGAACAGTAACTAGCACTATCTATTGACTAAAACTTGGAAAAGACATAAGATGTCAATTTAAAGAGATAAGCAAAATCGATTTGAGGGAAAGTAGAAAAAATTCGCATAAATATCAAAACAGTGGATTCCAGAAAAAATAACAGTAGCTAAAGGTATTTTTGTTCATAAACTAATAAATTATTTGCTACATTATTATATTGAAAAATCCCTTCTATAGTTCCATTTGTATTTTCTTTTATCATGTTTTAAAATCACACTCAAAACACAAAATGGAAAGGAACAGTCACAACCTAAAAAGTTAATATAAAGGTTTAACTTTTTTCAAAAGTAAATTACTAAATTTACAATATAAGTATAATGTGTTATAGCAATACGAAAGTGTAACTATTCAATTGACATAAAAATAATTTGTTGAAAGTGATCAATCTTAGTATTTAAAAAATAATCTTTGATTATGCAGGAAAAAAAAAGGATAAGGAAGAACTAAATACGAGAAAAATAAAGATATGAGAGTGTTGAGTAAAAATAAATGAGAGAAAAAAAAAAGAATTTTTTAGTTAGTTTTATTTTATTTCTTATTTTCTCACATTTCTCTTGAATTAAATACTTTATCTCTTAAATATTTCACTTTATTTTTTCTTATTTTCAAACATTTTCACTCTTTTAGTTATTTTCCAAACCAACCCTAATTGCTGAAAATAGATACAGTGTTGTTTGATGAAATAGTTTTGCATATTCTCAAAATCCATAAATTATATATAAGCTATTCACATAAATTTAAAATTGCTGTGATCATCATTCTTAGCACAATCTGATCATCATCTCCATCATTATTTTATTTTTTTCCCTTTCAAATGAACACATGTTGATTGTGGTATAAGTTTGTCATATAAAAACTCTTTATTTAAACATTTATTTATAGCCCTTTTCATAACAAATTGAGATTACATCAGATCAGAGTGATGACAACAAGAGTGTGTGAAATCAATTAGTTTAAAGACCTTCAATCACCAGATTGTGTTAGAAATTTTTATAGAATTGAGTCAAAACACAATGACCAAACAATTAACCATGAAAAGGTAGGTTTGGATAACATTTTTTATTCAGTGATTAATGCATCTTCTGTACTCTACAACATCACAATTAATTGTTTTATATACTTTTTCCTGTAATTGATGGTCCCAATGAGGCTCAAAGATTACACTTTCTTTCCAACTTTTTTGTAATATTAGGGCATGACCACTTCAAAGCTTCTTCACTCATACATTATGCACTCAAAGCCATTAAATAAGCCAATATTATGTGCATTCTCAAAATAATATTTATATATATAGCAGAATAAAAAGATAAAATGGGAGGAATCACTTTTCCATTAGTGAGGACCATCATAATAATGGAAGCGACTATGTTGACAATAGCACAAGCAGCCAAAAGCAAGAATCTGAGCAAGAAAATTGTTCCATTTTTCATCAATATCCAATCTGATTGATGCATAGAACACTTATAAGTGATTGCATGATTGAATTGAAGATTTAGAAAATGCTGGATTCGATTCTATCTCGATTAGTAGTTCATCTCCTTGCATGTTTGCCACTTGTCATCTATAATTAAGTTTGGAGTTATAGTTGGCGTTGACCCTGATCTTCATCACCACCTTGTGAAATCAATCATTAGAATTTAGAAAAGGAAAAAATAATATGAACACCTTTCAATTCTTTGATTTTTTTTATATATATATCAGATAAAAGAAGACATGAGACATAATTTTTAAGACATTAAGGATGTCCCTTCTATCTAACACTTTTTATAGAATCTTAAAGTTATTAAAAAAATATAACAAAATAGTAAAATGTTACTATAAAATACATTTCCCTCAAGCTAAGCTCCATAAATTTGTTATTTAATATAAATAAGTAATAATATAAAAAAATATAGGTTAAATGTTAATATTGACCTGTTGCATTGCAGCATCAAATAGTAGAGTCTTCAAAATGGCCTATATTTAGTTTTAATCCTCTTACTTAATGCTTAAAATAAGCGTACAAGGTGAAAGGACTTAAAAAGATCATGTGGGTTAGAATTGGGTTATACATATTAAGTTTTAATAATTTGATTAACGCTTTTAATATTAATATTATGACGAGATCGATTTGAAAATATTTAAAATGAGACTAAGTTAAATATATTGTATTCAAGATCAACTTGTAAATATTTTGATTGAAATCAAGTTGAAAATACTCTAGTTAAAACTTAGATTAAGATACTTAAAAACCAAGGTTGAATTTAATATATTATCGTTAAGAATAAGTTGTATGTCCAAAATAAAGTAGAAACTTAAATTGGCGTGTAGATATTCTTGGTGATTTAAAGACTCTTTATTGAGTTGAAGATGTCTTAGTTAATATTAAGATGAAGATGATCTAATTGAAGTAGAGACAAATTGAGATCGAGTAAAAAGGACATAATCAAGGTAAAATCAAAGATGTCTTAAATGGGGTTGAATTGAAAATGCCTTGGCTAAGGTTAAGACAAAGATACCTGGGCCAAGTTAAAAAGTCTTTATTAAAATTTGAGTGAAAGTTTTCAAATTTAAAGTAGAGCTAAAAATAACTTAAAAAAGGTTCAAGCGAAGATGTTTTAGTCAAGATCAAGTTGAAAATTGCATAGTTGATGCCAAACAGAAATGAGGTTTCTAAAAGTGATAATATGATTTTCTCCGTAGAAACAAGATGAGGATCCCTTGCCAATGTAAAAAAAAATATGATTGCTAACTTTGAGTTGGAAAAATGTAGTACCCAATTTTTTTTTAAACTAAAAAGTCCTAATTCATTATAGTAAGCAAGTGGCTAATCCCAAAATATAATATTTGGTTAAATTTTAGTTGATATGGTTAGCAATTTGACCTTGACCTATTTACACTCTTATCCAATTATTTGGATCAAGCAAGCTATGCAAAATCATTTTATTTTATTTTTTTGCAAAATCACTCATCATGTGCACCAGTCCAAAATTACCAATTCTAACCTTAAAGTTTTAAACTTAAATTTAAACATGTTTCCACTTTAATAACTCAAACCAAAAATGTATATCCAACACTCAAAATAAGTCAAAACAACTATAAAAAATATTTTAATTCTAAGGTTCTAATACTTTCAAATAAGGTTTGAACTCTTTAACTTTGATACTAGGAGTTCCAACATGTTCAAAACAATCATAAATACCTATCAAACATACAATTATGCTTATGAACTAACTTAAACTATTTTTTTCTATTCCTCAACTCGTATAAACTCCACATAACTATTTTCAGTTTCGCCAAAACCTTATGAAATTCCTATATAAAGGATTTCAACATCATTATACCACATTTATTGCACTCTTAACACATTAATTTGAACAAAATAATTTGAACATAAGTAATCAAATTAACTCTTATCACTTAAGGGTAATTTTTCTGCTAAGCTAAAGAGATTTCTTAGGATAGAAAAGGACCTGAAACTACTCCTGGAAACTCCAATGACCTAGAAAACTTCCAAAATATCAAATCATCAAAATCAAAAATTGATATTGATGAAACGTTGCCTTCTCAGCTCATAAACCTGTACGAATCCAAAACATCCACAAGAACCTAAAAAACTATTTAAAAAGTTTATAAAGTAGAAAATGACTTGCTCTAAAAAAATTTTTAAAACATTAAAATTGGTACATACTTTATCACCAACTCACTGGTATTATCTGATCAAGGAAAGGAAAAGATCAACTTAAAAAGGTTATAAAGAAGTCAAAGAGAATGAAAAATAATATTTAGAGAAATTGTGAGTTTTATAAATAAATAATTAAATTGTTAAAATTTTAATTTTATAATTAATATATCTTGAAATTTTAATTTTTATTATTTTTTAGATTTGTTAAAGAGAAAATTGGGTTTCACATATTATATTGGTTGGATGAAAACATTTTTCTTTGTTTGCTTGTTTGACTTGTTGTGTCATTTTAATACATTCTTGAAGACAAAAATAAAATATTTATAAATAAGTGTTTTTTTTTTAAAATTAAATTGGTTCTTGATGACTAAATTTTCTTTTGTTTTCTAAAAACTATAAGCTAAAACTTTGAGAAGAATATAGGTTAACAGATATAAGTGAGGAAATCCGGATAAAAGTCGAATTTAAGATTAGAGCATGCTTGAGGAACTTTCTTCGAGAGAAATAATAGTTTCGTTTTCAAGATTAGTGTTACAATACTATTTAAAATAAATTATTATTTCTATATGATAAACAAATTAAATACTCATTAAGTAATCAAATATACTTCAATTAATAAATAGTCACATAATGCTATTGTATAAACAATTAATATTTTAGTACCACAACAAAAGAATTTTTTTTTCCTTTTTACATGTTAGTGGTGACTTGTAATAAATGTTGCATACATTATTTGTTATGAATTTATTTAATAAAATTATTATTAGAACGTAAATAATATAAAATATTCTTCTTATAACGTTAAATTCAAAAATACAAAGAAATTATATGCAAGCTCTGTCCGTCATAAATAGGGTAGACCGCAGCTGTGTCTATTGAAGATTTGTAGTGAGAAATAAAGCTCAAATGTGTTTCAAGATAATATATATACATATAACTAATTTTCATTGAAAAGTGTTTTCATAGACCTTAATTGTAGTAAATTAATTTAAAAAATATATTTTTAAGATAAAAAACATGTAAGAAACAGTTTATTATTTATTTAATTTAAATTTTACTAATTGATTTTAACGAGGAATCGTTCGAGGTGGATGATTAAGTTGTTGGACGAGTTGGTTTCTCTATTAATGGATTATTGAGTTTTGTTCGATGGAACCGAAAAATGATCCCTATGCAGAAGATTCTACTATGCTCAGGTTCGTAAGAGCTTTGAGATAAGAGTATTTAAGTAATTGGATGAGATTGTGTCGTACTCCTTGGAAGTTATATTTACAAGTTTTTCAGTCTAGTGAAATATCCAATAAAAATTGTTATCAAATATTGGGTTGATTAATCTATTATCAAATATTGGATTGATTTTTGTTGTAATAGAAATTTGTTTTTGAATATATCTTGAGTGGTTTAGATCTGCAAGTGGTTTGACTCAACTATCTCAAATGTGTTTTATATTTTCACTATTTTTTGGTATTGGGCAAAACAAAAGCCCTCTAAGCTTGAAAACCCATTTTTAGGGTAATCGGACCTTGTTTTGAAGTTTAGCTCTGATCATATTTTTGGTCGAGCTTTGAAAAATGAGTCATATTATCATGAGTAACTCCAAATTGAACTTTGCAATAATTATAGGCCCATGGTCCAAGCTTAGTGTAATTAAAGTAGTAATTATTATGGTTGTTTATTCTCAAACGATTTCGCACTACTTTGATCCGATGTGGATGATCATTTATTTTCAAACCACTTAGGATGATAATGATTTTTTTTTATCGGCAATAAAAAATAAATAAATGGGAACCACTTCAGGGGTGGTTCAACCCTTATACATAAAGAGCAAAACACCTTACCATACTCCTACCACGAAGCACCTACCTAATTATCTAAGGAACAACCAAACTAACTATAGGAAAACATTAAATTATCATCCTCATACAATCCACTGGGTTCAAAACCCAATTAGAGTACCCGAAGGAAGCACAATGAGACTTTGCGTAAATC
>Ga0123342_1010086_pt1 | contig 10973 bp, 12 predicted proteins | sample Turbeawhitnodule_FD_89960 | JGI IMG/M metagenome (GOLD analysis project Ga0123342, IMG submission 89960) | Root nodule microbial communities of legume samples collected from Mexico - Turtle bean Mexico white nodule | ecosystem: Host-associated > Plants > Roots > Nodule | place: Mexico: Nepantla... | reverse complement strand
CTTGCACGGTTCCAGAGAGTTCTTGAGTTTTCTCTTAGTATTTGGTGGTTCAGTCGCTGACTTGGGCGTCGGAGCGTGATCGGCCGCAGCGGCGCCGTTCTGTCTTTTTGCAGGTTCTTGAGGGGAATCAAAGCGAAGGACAAAAGCTAACACGGCGCAAAGTCGATCCAGATCTGACGAGGCAAGGCTCTTGCGTCTTGGTCAACAGGCAGGATCACTAAACAATAATAAAACATTTTGTTCACGTGCATCTTTATTCTCGAGTGCTAACTACTTTATTTCCAACAACTTTTATTTATATTTAATTAGTATATATATTATAACCAAACATAACAGTCCTTCTATTTTAACTATCTTTTTTCGAGTTGTCTTACCAGCGGTTGGGCTAAGTTCATGGTCTAGCTTTTGGGCTCATGTTTACCCAAAAACCGAGTTGACCATACCAAAGTGCTTGGACTGAGGTCCTGAGCACTCATGTCCAGTACAGAAGCCCCCCGACTCGAGCCAAGCTTGACTAGGTGAAGAGGCTTACCAGCATTTGACGGCTGACACGACGTTTTCCCCAGTGGGTAGGTGAGGCGCGGTTGCCGAAGCGTTTCTGATAAGACATCTCACCACACTAAATCTAGGGCATACACGTGGCGTAGCATCAACGGTGGAGAAATCCTACCGTTTCGTCTTCCATCTTTTTGAATATAATATACCCCCTCTCGAGCCTCCGCTTTCGCCATACTGTTCCATTTCCCTTTGCCTCCAAAATTTTCTCTTCAACACTTCCTTCTTGCTCTTATGCCACCACCCACCACCGTCGCACCAGGCTGACCACCGTCACCCCAGGTATCCACTTATCTCCATTAATGAAAATCACCTATTCATTTCTGACTTGCTTTGCGAGAAACTCATTCCTATCCTCTCTCGCATCTTTCACATTCCCAAACTCTATCATTCTCTTATACTAAGAAACTTCCTCATGTTTCTCCTCACACCATTACACACCCTCCGACGCGCCAACCAGGTAATTCCTTTCTCTACCGATGATCATCATTCAGCTCGTTGATTGTGCTGCATGGATTTTGAATGCGCTTTATTCTGTTATTAATTTGCTTACTCTGCCTAGTCTGAACTGTACTTGTCCTATGTTTGTGTTTGTGCTTGTGTTCTAGCTAATTCTACAATGGATTACGGTTCAATGTATCCTTGGACCAAGGAAGAGCTTTTAAAAGAGGTCTTTTATTACACCACCCACTTACGTATTAGAGATTTAAGAGAAAATGGGTGTAGCATGAGTAAAAGACACGAGGGTAATGTAAAAGTCGTATAGTGTTGGGAGGGTGAGTCCATTTGTTGTGACGAGTCATCGGACCTTGATGGCCCATTTTGTTTATTTTATGCCATGTTTTTCGAAAAGGTTCTCTTGCATCTCCCTTTATCCATTTTCGAAAAAGAGCTATTAACCGAGCTCAATGTCGCCCCTGCCCAGCTACACCCTAACATTTGGGCATTTATTCGTGCTTTCATCATTTTGTGTTCACGGTTCGGCATCTCGCCATTTGTTGAAGTTTTTCTCTATTTTTTCGAGGCTAAACACACGAGTAGTAAAATGTGGGTATCTCTGAACAGTGCCCCTAAAAGAGCCTTGCTCACCCTTGATGCAAATCAAGTTAACAAAGAGATACCCAAGGATGCTAATTTACACAATGAGAAGTCATCTCAAGTGACGTGCTCATCATCTTAAACTCCATTTCTCATAAGCTTCATTTTCCTTCATTTTTTCCTTCCATTGTCATTCCATTCAATTCATAAATATGTTATTCTTTTGGTTTCCTTTTGTTCATTCAGTCATTGTCTTTATAAGTGCTATCCATGCTTAATTCTGCACCATATCTTGGCATCATTGTCACTTTATAATTGTCTTTTTCCTTTTGCCTTTATGAAATGAACTTTCACATCTACTTAACCACTTGGTTAAGTTAATGTCTAATGGGGATTTTCCTTAGGTTTTCACTCATATTTGCCTTAAAATCTCAATTCTAAAACTAAAGAGTCACCTAAATGATCAATCCTAAAATAAACTCACATCATGTGGTTATCAGAGCTTAAGTTCTTATGCTTAATTTGCTTGAGTTGATTTGGCACTTTACAATTTTCTTTACATTCTAGCACCTTTAATTCTTGTCATTAAATTCAAGTACCTTTACTTTCTTGTCTTTAAATTCAAGTACCTTTACATTCTTGTCTTTATTTTCCAGCCCTTTAATTCTTGCAACAACAAAAAATCGGCCATATTTATATTCATAACATTTTTCGTTTTGAATATGTTTCTTGTTATGTCTTTTGTTGATCTTGCCTTTTACTTTGAGTCTTATGTTCATTAGTGTTCTAAGAGTCCTTGTTTTGATTCTAGTTACTTGCTTTTAATTGTGAAGTTTGCAAAGTAATTAGAAACTTGTTTTTAGTAGAAGTAGATTTCAAGTTCCAAACACATGATTTCAAGTGTTCAATTATATTGAATCCAAAAAAAAAAAATTGTGAAAAAAAATATTGAAAGTTCTTGGAAATTATGCATGATGCAAGCTATGGTCATTTCTTTCCATAAGTCACCTTAGTATAACCAAAAACAAAACAACAACAAAGAAAAGTTTAAAAGGCATCATTTGTTATCACTTATCAAAGAAAATCATTTTCCAAAATATGGATTGATTGGAAAATTGTTTTCAACCTTGTGGAATTTTTTATCCTTTTGCTTTAACATTTTCTAAAGAAAAAGCTTCTTAGTTAAAAGTTTAATACGTATCTTAGAGTCTTTTTGTGTGTCTTTTCTTGTTTGTCTTCCTTTTCAAGTTTTGTCATATTCTCTTTTTCAAATTTGGTTTAGCCTTTCTTGTTTGAGCTTTTCTTGTTTGTCTTTTATTTTCTTATCCTTAAAATTTTTGTGGTGATTTTCCTTTGAGATCAAGTGTTGAAGGCTTTGACCTTTTTCATTTGAGATTTTTTTCATCCACAAGAGAGATCTTGTCTAAGGGAAGAAATTTCTTTCTTTGAGTGCTTGGAGTGATCTTGATACAAGTGGCGCAACTTTAAATTTTCTTTCTAACTTTTTTTTATCTAATTGTTTGTCATTTGTGTTTTTCTTTTTATTGCTCATATTTCAAGTGGAAAATCTTCTAAAGCCCAATCTCCCCAAAAGGCTTTCCTTATGAGAGAATTGGCGGCGGCAAAAAGATCTATAACACAAAAGGATGAAGAGATGAGGCAAGTGGAGGAGAGACTCCAAAGGCTAGAAGCAGCCTATGATAGACCCCAAAGAGGAAGAAGATATGATCCTAGGCGTGAATCAAGAAGTTTTCAAAACTATGGTATCCATGAAAAAGAGGACGAATGGAGAATGCATCATGTTGATCATAGGCGCCAAAATGTGGCAAAGTCTTCTTTACCATTTGTAAAAATACCTAGTTTTAGTGGGGAAGGTGACCCTAATATTTACCTAGGATGGGAGGCTAAAGTAGAACAAATCTTTAATGTACATGAGGTCCAAGATGACCAAAAAGTTAAGTTAACCTCCTTAGAATTTTTGGATTATGCCATGCAATGGTGGCACCAAAACTGTAATGGACATTGGACTAAACAAGAGGCACCGTGGTCTCTTGGGAGGATTTGAAGTTATGCATGCACGCTAGATTTGTGCCTTCACACTATAGGAAAGAGTTCTTGTAGAAGCTCCAATGGCTTCACCAAGGAACACCAATCGGGGTTGTTTTCAGTGAGCTCTGCCTATGACTGTCTAGCGAAGCATGGTAGAGGGAACCAGTGAGACATATATAAACTCTTGTGGAGGGTGAAGGCTTTTCCAAATGCGATAGTGACAGCCTGGAGGGTTCTGATGGAAAGACTTCCTACAAGAGTGAGTCTGAGCCGGAGAGGGGTAGCGGTGATCTCAAAGATGTGCCCCTTGTGCCATTTACAGGAGGAGACCTGTCAACACCTTTTCATGGATTGTTTATATGCCCAGAAGGTTTGGTCCCTATGCTTTCAGTGGGTAGATATCTCATTTGTTCAGCAACATGATCTGAAGCTGCATTTCCAAAGTTTTCACCTGTTTCAAGTTGGTAATAAGCAGAATAGGATCTGGAAAGGGGTTTGGGTAAATGTCATTAGATGTTTGTGGGACCAGAGGAACTTGATTGTATTCCAACAAGGGGTAGTAGATGCTGAGGAGGTTTTCCAGAGGGCCCAACTGAAGTCTTGGTTGTGGATGAAGCATAAAGTTCGCTCGTTTTCCTTTTCTTTTGTAGATTGGGTTCTCAACCCAAATATTTGTATCAGAAGCTGCTAAAATCTACTGGTGCACATGTGTAAGTGATGTTTACGTAGAAGATGGTAGTTACCTTTGTTTTGGCATCATGTGAAGTTTTGGTAGGAAGGAATCTGTTTTAGTGATGGCTTGGGCTCTTTATGGTTCAGTTAGTTTCTCTAGGCAAGGTTTTGGGCTGCTGGTTCATGGCCAGGGGTGGCCTACGCTAATGGTTTTGCAGGAATCGGAAGCAGTTTGTTAAGGAGGGAATATATGATTAAAAGGGTGTATGTTGGCAGGGGAACGACGAACCAGTACCAAAGGAGGGGTGCCTGTTTGAAGTGATACCATGGGAGTAGCTGTTTTTCCAATGATGGAATCGAGCCACGTATTTCAGGGGGACCGACTCAATCTGGATTAGAGTAGTGATGTTTCTATGCAGAGAAAATGCAAGGCTGGTAGAGGTGTTTGAAGAGGTGAATGAACATGATGGGGAATGAATCCTCTTCATTATTGAACTTCACACTCTGATTGGAGCTGATTCTTTTATACAGCTAATATATGGAAAACAGCTCTTTAAAGAGGAGAGTTTAAGTGCATTGGAGTTACATATTCTTTTGAGTACCAGAAGTACATTAGGTAGAATCCAGCGCTGCAGAGTCTTTTCTAACCGGTGGACGAGCCTGAACCTACTGAGGAGGACACCATTGAAATATTGAAGGCTTTAAGTACGAATTCGAGGCCCTTGTTGCTGCATCCGCCTCTTCAAAGATGTACATCAGGTTTAGTTGTCTTTAAGCTTGGTTTTTTGGTGACAAAGGCTGAGTGAGTGCCTCGTAGGAAGCGGAGGAGCTGGCATGATCTCAGCAGGTACAGGTGGTTATGGAAGCACGTGCAGACTGGATTGGTTTTGTGCTGGGGCTTCGGAATCATGGAATCCTAGTTGTTGGGCATAACAGGGGAGATGTAGGAAATGGTTCTGTTATATCGGAAAGTGCAACTTGGAGCAGCTTTTGTTGCAGAGGTTTTTGAGCACAACGCAGGGCATGTTACGCTGCTGGTTTTGTGTGTTTGTTGGAAATACAGATCGGTGTTTGACATGTTTACACCATGCTGCTGGTTTTTTGTTTGTTGGAATTTCAGGTAGGTGTTAGTCACGTTTTAACCATGGAGAGGCGCTTCTGGAGTGTGTTATGCTGCTGGGCATGGTTAGAGGGCACTTATACTGTTATTGTTTTGAAAAGTGCTATCTTGTTTGCTGTAATGTTGCTCTTTATAGTGTTTATAGGCTGTATGCTTAGCTGGTTCAGGGTGATCTAAATAGGTTTTTTCTTCCTGTTCAGAACACCGTTGGATGTATATGGGTTGGGACACCCCTGAAGTGTCCCATTTCTATTTTTATTAATTCTTTGCTGATCAAAAAAAAAAAGTGTGGATGCTTATTTTAAAGAACTTGAAACAACATTAACTAAAATTGACATGCATGAAAGTGAGGAGTTCAACTCGTTTTGTAAGTGGCTTAAGAAGGGACATACAAGATGTGGTAGAACTCTATGAATACTCCTCTTTAGAAAAATTGGCTCACCTTGCCATCAAGGTAGAATCCAAAATTTCAAAGAAAAAGTCTTTCAAAAATTCTCATAATGATGGCTTCTACCACTCATCTTGGAAAAACAAAGACAAGTCTTCTTCAACTTTTCCCTCCAATTTTCTAAAGGAGTCCACTTACAAACCGGGGGATTCTAAACCCTCCACTTCAACCCCTAAATCTCCTACCAAAACCTCAAGTAAAAAGTGTTTTAAATGTTTAGGTTTTGGGCACATAGCGGTAGATTGTCCAACAAAGCGAACCATGATGGTTAAGGGGGGCAAGTAGTAAGTGACCATAGTGATCAATCTTCTAGTCTAACTCCCCTCCCCCTTCAAAAAAACCCTAGTGATAATGAGTATGAGATACCTTGTGAAGGTGACTAATTGGTAATAAGGCGAATGCTTGGGCCATTCCAAAACCTTTGGATGACACACAAAGAGAAAATATTTTTCACACCTGCGGCCTTATCACCAACAAGTTATGCTCCATGATAATAGATGGGGGTAGTTGTGCTAATGTGGCAAGTACAAGAGTTGTAGAAAAGCTTGGCTTACCCACTATCTCTCATACAAAACCCTATAAATTACAATGGCTTAGTGCCGAAGGCAAAATCGTGGTTAATAAACAAGTCCTCATAATTTTTGCTATAGGAAAGTATAAAGATAGGTTTTATGTGATGTTGTGCCAATGGAAGCAACCCATATTCTATTGGGAAGGCCTTGGCAATATGATAGACACGTTCTACATGATAGCCTAACCAACAAAATGACTTTTACCTTCCAAGGGCACAAGATTACCTTAAAACCCCTCCCTCCCAAAGAGGTTCATGAGGACCAATTAAAAATGAAAACAAAAAGAGAAAATAAAAAAGAGAAAGAAAGAAATGTTAAACCGAGTTGTTCTCGTCGGTTGACTCGCTCACCGTTGACTCGAACGACAGTCTCTATCCCTCCTGTCTCCGCCTGAGAATCAAACTTCCTGGGTTGAAGAATCTCTCACCTGCAAAGACAAAGGGCGCCTTAACGACCGTTTGCACTCCGACGCTCAAGTCAGTATTATGGCAAAGAAACACCAAGTGTATAAAGTAGTTTCAGTCTTAGAAACTGCGTACCTTGCTAGGGTTTTTAGAACCCTTTATATAGGTTGAAACTAGGGTTTTACCTTTGTTCTGTTACCCATATCTAGGATTCCTTGGAGAATGTCTCTGCGCCGCTATTACACAATCTTAGCGTAATCTGGCACATGGAACTTCCCTTAATTGGAGTGCAACGACTAACAGAATGGCCGCCTGGGTACCAACTTGTGCACCAAATCTTTGGGGCCATCTGTTTCGCGGGTGCCCTAAGTATTCACGTGCCATGCATGCAGCTTCCCTTGGAAACCCTAACTCCAACGGGCCTTAGCGCCTCCAAGGACTATTTACTCGTGTCGTGCCTGAATGCGCTATACACACCACATACATGGATCCCTCGTGTCTTAGGGCTTTCTCCCATCACTAATGTTGAACTGGTAACTAGTGTAATTCTAGGACCCACCTTACGTGGCCCAATATAACTGTTCATACCGTCGACGTCCAAACTCTCCCTCTTCTGGCGAGGTCTGATGTCGATCTCCAACGTCGATGTTTATGGTACCGATGTCCGAAGACTAACCAACACCTTGATATATGTATCTGGGGGCCACCTTACGTGGCCCATCTTTACTATCAGACACTGGTGTGCGATGTCTGAGGTCAGTCACTAGAGTCGATGACCGAGGACTGGTCGGTACACGAGTCACAAAGTCTCATCAACTAAATCAATCATGTTGACTCGTGCCATGCTAAAAATTGCACCTCCAAGGTGTCCTTCTTCCTTATCGTTTTCATTACCAAAAGTTTCTACCTACACACCATCTTTGTTAATGAATGTTAGAAATGCTTTTTCAAACACCTCCTAAAGATTTCCACCTTCTAAGAGGATTTTCTTCAAAAGGATTGGTCATTCCCAAAAAATCTTTCCAAACATGGTCTATATATAGAACCCTATCTTTTGAACTCCCCAAGCTTAAAGAATATAAGTCAAGTTCACATCTCACTCCTTGCACTATTTTATATGTGAACAAGCTGACTATGTTATTTGCAGGAGTTCTAAATTCGTGGTTGAATTCTCTCCAACCTGGGGGGCATGATGCAAATCAAGTCAACAAGGAGATGCCCAAGGATGCTAATTTACCCAATGAGAAGTCATCTCAAGTGGCATGCTCATCATCTCAAACTCCATTTCTCATAAGCTTCCTTTTCCTTCCATTGTCATTTCATTCAATTCATAAATATGTTCTTCTTTTGGTTTCCTTTTGTTCATTCGGTCATTGTCTTTATAATTGCTATCCATGATTTATTCTGCACCATATCTTGGCATCATTGTCACTTTATAATTGTCTTTTTCCTTTTCACTTTATAAAATGAACCTTCACATCTACTTAACCACTTGGTTAAGTTAATGTCCAGTGGGGATTTTCCTTAGGTATTCACTCATATTTGCCTCAAAATCTCAATTCTAAAACTAAAGTGTCACCTAAATGATCAATCCTAAAATCAACTCAAATCAGCCCTATTCCAATCTTCATATAAGAACTTTAAAGAAAAATTTGTCAAAATCCGAGCTTCAACAGGAGATCCAACCCTTCTTGATGGATTTCCCCTGTATTGGACCCCCAAACCTAAATTCCATAGTGCTTGGTGCCTGGACAATTTATCACCAAAAGATCGAGGAATCTGTGAGTTCCTGACGAGCCTGAAGGTTGTATTTGACACCTCCTACTTGTTGAAAAAAGAGCACATACCCGGTGCTCTAAAAGCTTACACTGGTACTCCTCATTTACTACCCTGGTACTCCTATGGAGATTCTTAATATGTAGCAATCGAACAATGACTGATAACTTAGAGAAATTTTTACAACCTTGGGTATACTTCTTGATGAGCATCACGTATCAATTTGGTAAATCTAGTTGTTTCAGTATCAAGCTCTTCATTAGCTTCATGTATAATATCATTGAATTCATGTTCTCCAAGATCTGTGGGCATCATAAAAGTTTCCTCCAATAAACCATCCAAAACCTTAGACATACTATGTTTCTCTCTATCATCATCATATATCTTCTTTGAAGATCCACCCTCTCCATGAAAAACCCAACTAGTATAGTTTCTATCAAATCCGTCTCACAATAAATGCTCATGCACATCCTTTTGGTTACCCCAAGTACAATATTACACTTTTTTGCAATGACATAAAATCTGATCTCCTTGTGCAGCATTTTCAAATGCAAAATTTAGAAAAAAAATTCCAAACCATTTAAATACCTAGTAGATGTTCTAGGTGCTACCATTCAATTCTTATCCATGTTTATGTTGTCTTGGAGCTAAAAATGAAATACCTGATAAAAAATGCAAAATTATCTATTAATAACAAAATTATTTATGAACTTAAAAGTTACATGACATAGAATAGGAGGATCTATTGGAAGAGAGAAAGTGATGCGAAATTCAACACATTAAAATAATAACTCAACAAGAGCAACAAGCAGCGGATAATAATTTCCCCAACTTGCAAGAATCTGAGAGGAGCAATAACAAATAATGACAGCAACAAAAACACATTGAAGGAAGACACATAAATTTTAACTGGAAAACCTTCTCAATGTGAGAAGTAAAAATCACGGCCACAAGCCAGTCAATCAAGCTCCAATATGATCAAAATTAAGTCACAAGAGAGTCTCAAATCTCAGCACAAATTGTGTTCAATAATTAGCCAAATAGCAAGACAACAAAGATGAAATAGAGAACAAGAAACCTGAAAATTCACAAAACTACAACTACCATACGCGACCTATATGTTACTGTTCCAAAGACTTTTCAACAATCCAAACAGTCAAATTGAAGCACCACGAGTTATGAACCTGCTGAAAAAATTTTAGCCCGATCCAACAGTGACGAAGCAGCAGCGGCGAACAGAAAATTTTCGTCCTAAAAAAACGTTGAAAATGTTGCTGCAGTGTAAGACTAATTTTTCACTACTCAAACAACTTCTTAAAGATCTGAATGGTCAAATTGAAGTACCACAAGGTATGAACCTGCTGACAAAATTCCAGCTCGATCCAACGGTGAACGAAGCATCGGCGACGGCCGAAAGTTGCTAAATGAAACTTCCTCTCTTCACTCTTTTCTCCTTTCCTTTTCTCTCTTTGTCTCTACTGATGACTCTCATTTTGTTCAAGAAAAAACCCTAAAGGTGATTAATATTGGACTGGGCCTCCACATAGGAAGTGAGTCCAACCCAACAAATCTCCCCCTCACAACTATGTGGAGATGATCGACCAACCGACAATCTCGCAACAAGTTTCAAACTTGCTTCTTAGTAATGTCTTAGTCATCATATCAACACAATTATCATCTGTATGAACTTTTGCCAACTCCAGTAACCTAACTTCCAAAGCATCATGCATCCAATTGATACTTGATAAGTGTCTAATTTCAATCATATTTCATATTAAAATATAGGCACTTATGAGGATTTATTGCTAATTTACATATAAAATAATCCCTAATTTATGAATTTATACTTTTTTATATTTTTTATTATCTTTATTTGAATAAGAGTATTTTATTCCCAAATTTGGTGTTAATTGTAGATTTCTAAGGAAGATTGGAGATTTGGATTAAAGATGAATGATTTGAGCTAAAAAGATAAAGATGGAAGGTCCCAGACTGGAAAAAGATACAAAGAAAGATTGGGTTTTTTTATGTTTTATCATTTAGCCCATTAGCGCGACACAGGAAGCTACCTAACCCTAGAAAACTAGGATAAATAGAGGGCTAGAGGCTCAACCCTAGTATGCCAGATTGAGAGGAAAACACCATAGAGTGAATTGTAACCAATTGGGAGAATGGAAGGTGCTAGAAGTATGCGTAGCTAATTCTACCCTTTGGGTTTGGGAGTAATCTGCTCAAACTCTTATGTATTGAGGTGATATCTTATATATTAATATTCAATTCTTGATTGATTATTGGTATTGTTGTTTTACTTTTAATTTTCCGTGACAAATTGAGAATCT
>Ga0123342_1010083_pt1 | contig 10974 bp, 6 predicted proteins | sample Turbeawhitnodule_FD_89960 | JGI IMG/M metagenome (GOLD analysis project Ga0123342, IMG submission 89960) | Root nodule microbial communities of legume samples collected from Mexico - Turtle bean Mexico white nodule | ecosystem: Host-associated > Plants > Roots > Nodule | place: Mexico: Nepantla... | reverse complement strand
TTTTAAACCTTGATCAACTGATTTTACTATTGGATTCGTTGGGAGACGACTTGGGGACATTTGTCCACAATTATACTATCATCTCTCTAGTGTTAGACAAGTCTACGCTAGAATCATATTAATATTAATTTGACAGCAAAACGACAGTTATCATATATACATAAAAAATAATTAATGGTGTACACCTCTTAATTCGTTTATTGTAGCATTTGATTGTAAAATGTACAACTTTATTTGGTTGTTCTTTATTCACATTTTCAGTACCTTAAGGATTATTATTTATTATCAACGTTAAATGTTTTATACACATATAGATCTTGACATGAAATTAAAACAAAAATAATTAAAATAAAATAAAAAATCAATTACAACATGAAATCAAAATTACTTGCATAGTGCAACACTACAATACAAATATGTTATTTTTCTAACCCATCATTATTTGTATGTTATGTTTCTCATTATTCCAACTAAGTCTAATGTCTTTCTCAATTAACTTAATAAAAGATTGAAAATTATTTTTTAATGAATCTTTAATTTCCCTCCCACAGTTTTTCCAATCTTCCTTACTCAAAATGTGTTTCTTGCCAACTGGAAATATATCTATCTCTTTAATACATATTTTCAAGAAATTTTAAAATCCCAGGGTCTGTTTTATACTGTGGCTAGCTTTCTAGTGTTCTAAATGATAAAGGTGTAATTATATCATGAAATAACAACATATGATTCTTATACAATCATTTAAAAATCTGATTAATTAAGATACTAATCACAAATGCATAATTTTAAAATCTAGCTAGTAGAAGATGAAATCATTCTAAATGAGTTTTAGCAATTTAATAAATATAAACTTCTAGCAAACAACATAAACATGCTTATTTTCCCACATAACACATAATTTCTTACTAAAAATTACTCACAAACAAAGAGAATTATATCAAAATATTATGGAAAAAATATTTTTGTATATTCATTCAACGCACGTTTACTCCCTGTTATTTTTTACACTAGAATCAAAATCAATAATTCACTCCCTGTTACCACTCATATGATTGAAATAACCTATGTTTAAGTATCAACTTAAAACATATTCATCCTGATTTGTAGTGGCCATCAATAATACTTGATCAATATCAGAATCTTCATCTTTCTTGGATAATTATCTAGTGTTGTTACTGTGATCAGTTTCCCAACATTTAGCTGCAAAATGACCATACTTACCACAATTATAACACTACGGTTTTCTTTTATCATGGAATTTCTTGAATCCATGATCTTGACTCACTCTGCCAGTAGCCAACTTCTGCCTTTGCACACTGTTTTGACTCTGGATCTGATTGCTTGAAGCAGATCAATCACTTGATTGACCTCCTTTTGCTCTTCCTCATCCTTTCTTTTTTCCAACCATTTTTTCCTCTTCCTTTGCCAACAATTTGAGCCTGGAAAACTTGCTTTATTATCTTTTCTTTTCCTTTTCTTGAAACTAATCGTTGCTCATATGCTTCAAGGGAATTCTGGAATTCTTCTACTGTCATTGCATCCAACTCCTTGGATTCTTCAATGTCCACAACAATGTGATCAAAGGCAGGAGTCAAAGTTCTCAGAATCTTCTCAACCACCTTTGAATCAGGAATTGCTCATCACAGCATCGCATGGAATTTGCAATTGCTTGAATTTTACTGAAATAATCATTCATTGATTCTTGATCAGCCATGGACAATAATTCAAATTGTCTTATGAGTGATTGCAATCTCACTTTATTAACCCTGCCAGTATTTCCATAGGTTTGTTCTAATATGTCCCAAATATGCTTAACAGACTAAGATTTTGAGATCTTCTAGAAAATGGCAACTGAAACACATTGATGTAGCAACATTCATGCCTTGCAGTCAATCTTTTTACTTTCTTTTAATTGCTTCTCAGACTTTTTCTTCTGCTCCTCCTCAGTTTCAAGCCCAATCTTGACAACTTCTTCCAATTCTTGAAAATCAAGAAACCACTCTCCTGAGAATTGATCTTCTTTGAATTGAAATTGTAAATGTATTATTCATAAAACTGTCTTGATACAAAAGTGTGATACATTTATTTATAATTGTCAAAAGCATAATGAATAGAGAAACATTCTAATAACAGAAATAATTAGCTTAGGATTTGATTGTTTTAAGAGTTAACAAAGTAACTCTTTATTTAGCTTATTCCAATATCCGTAATTATGTCTTTGGAGTTTTCAACATACATGACTATCGAGGAAAAACAAAAAGGCGAAAGAAAATTTTGTAGAATATATTATGGAAAATATCATAATATTATGAAAAATATATTTTTGTATATTCATTTAATGTATGCCTACTATTTATATACAATCAGATTCGAGAGACATGCTCCATATAATTTCCTACTCCATATGTTATGCCTATTTGTCAGTAATTACACCAAATTATTGTTTTATTTACATTGATACACTTTCTATACACATTTGTATGAAAAATATAATAATTTTAATAAATCATATATTGAATTTGAAATTATGTGATAAATAATACTTTTAATATTTTTTAATAAATAATGTATCCTACCAGTAGAATGTTAGAACTATACTGATACTAATGTCAATTAAATAAATGATTTACACATAAAACTAAAGAAATATTCTCAATAGGAAGATACAAGAAATATTTAAATTACAATTATAATATAAGTAAAAACATATATCATATCTTTAAATAAATTAATCTCCAAATCCCAACTACCAATTGAAAGAACAAGATAAAAAAAGGAAGAACATGATTGTCCGAAAAAATTAATAGTTTATTATTATTACCAAATGTTAAAAATAAGCATGATATTGGAGGTTAAAAAGATTATCCTAATTTTTCAACTTCATTTGTTCAAATTAAAAAAGGTAACAGCAAAAAAATAAACACACTTCTATTTTGAACAATAATATAAATGGTACAAAGAAAAATTGTGATTCATATTTGAATACATTAAAATATAACAACTTTCCCAAAATTGGATTAAGATCTCAAATAAACTAAGAACGCTCGTTTATTATACAATATAAATTAGAGATTTCATTCACAATTGATTGAACCCAAAAGATTTTATTTTCCAAAAAATTACCATTAACATGAGAATAGAACATAAATGTTAGCACTTTCATAGTGTCCACCAATCCAAGGTGGTTCAAATTTCAAACATACTAAATTACTAATGGACGGAATGAATTGCATTTTCTTTATGGGGAAAAGTTTCTTTCACACTAAATAAGAAAATAACACACATTTCACAATCAATTGTTTTAAATTAAAAAATAAAATAATAATTTATGGATTATGGAGTGAGTGTATTTAACTCTATAGGTGTCAAAGTAGTGATGTCATGACACTTGTTAAATAGAAAGTATTTATTTGATAACTTAAAATAATAATATTTTAGTTCAATTTATTTTATTATTAAAAATAATTTATAAAGTAGGTATATTTGTTAGAGTGTAGTATAAACACATAATGACTGATGTTTGGTAAGGAAACTAACATGTGGTAGATATGTATTGGAATATACGAGAAACATCATGATTGTGCCTCAGTTCTTGTGTTTTGGTCTCTCTCTAAACTCAATCAAAGATGCTATTAATTTAGTTTGACTCTTCACGAAACGAAACCACCAAACACACCCCTCCCTAGTTGAGGTCATTCTGTCTTTCCAAATCTTATTCTGTCCCTTCGCTTTCCATTTTTCATCAAATAAAAAAATAAAATACAAATTTCAATAGTTCGTCTACAACTGCATCATCCTGACGTATTTTTCGTTTCAGAATTTTACTTCCTACCATTTCTAATCCCATATCAGGAAGATAAATTAAGTTAATCTTACTCGTTATTTTTTTAAGGGTTAATAGATTATCTAATATCTCTAATCAGATAAATTAAAAAGACTATTAATCTGTCTGGCCAAATGAATGACTCGGTGGCATGCTTAGTTATAAGAATTTGATTCTAAAAGATCTCTAAATCTAGTTTACTGTTCTTCCAACTTGTTCTGAACACAACTTTGTACAACTTTTGGATTCCATAAGCTGTTGTTTTTTCATTGCAACTCATGTCAAATATATCTACTAAAAAAATCCCTTAGAAATAAAGGGTCTCCAAACAGGCACTAACATGACATGTGACTAGAAAAATTCAAATGCCAACTTCATTTACAATTTACTGAGTAAGGCTAACTTGACTAATCAAATAAGACTCCCTATATTTCACTCTTTCTTCAACACATCCAATTTTCCCACCAATCGCATAACCTAAAGCTTTATATTTTACGCAGCAACTTCATCCACGTTAGAGTTAAAAATAAAACTTGGGAAAGAAGTTGTTATGTCCCTGCATGTTCAAGATTAACAAATTATTACATATCCAGAATATAAAAATGGATAAAGGTAAATTCATATGTACCATAAAAATAATTCAACACATACCTCAGATAAGGCAGCGTCATGATTTTTAATAGTGATGGATTCTTAGCAACAAAATTTGTCCATTCCTCCAGGTCTATTTTCCCATCTTCGTTTAGGTCAGCTTCCGAGAAAGTCTAGACAAAAAAAATCCAATGACAGGCTAAGACTTTTATTTAGTTTGTGATAATAAAATCTATTATTTTCCATCATGCAGACAAGGTATCTATTGTTACTTTATATTATACAGGAATTCGATAATAAGCATAAGCCACCTTGTTCAGAATTGTTTCAATGACATCATCTGCCAACTTCATGTCCGATTCATAAAGAAGTGCAATTAACATTTCTTTAACCTGAAAGCACAAAAAAGAAAAATGAACAAGTTCACAAAAAGAAAAATGAATAAGTCCATTCAAATTATATGACAGGAATGCAGAGGCTGCAAATGGATGCCACGACAAAATACACCAAACCAAAATGTAAATCATCACATCGCAGCCAAGACCTATCTATGCGTAGGTGAGCACTTATTTTGTTTTGTAGCGATGTGCACTTTGTTAGTATGAAGACAGATGAATAAAGAATCATCATCTTACCTCTGCACGCTCTATAAAGCCAGTATTGCGCAAATCATAGAGCCTAAATGAAACTGAAACAAGACATCAATCAACCTAATGTATCAATGGCTAGATCACGCAGTAAGGAATTTAGGATAAAATTGAGGATTTGACTATTAACTTACAGGCTATCTTGTCTTCTAATGACACATTTGGATGGAAAACATTGAGAGATCTAACAAAGTCTTCAAAGTCAATGACTCCCTTCTTCTTGACATCAAATAGATCAAAGATCTGCACGACGGTATCAATGGAAATCCAGTCAACTGAAGGATTACTTCATAGAGATGCCCGAGAGTGACAATGACATAATCAAACATAATCTGCATACATAAATTTGACAAAAACTGGATGGAAGCAAATGGTTCACAATAAATGTTAGGGGCATAGGCTGAAAGGTTAATGTATTGAGATTCTTTCAGAAGATCAAAGAGAAACAGAAAATTTCTTCAATCCCTACTTTTATTGCAAATTGTTGATCCAAAGATTACAATGAAAATTTCTTTTGGACAGTCTATAGTCATTCACAAATGCTTGCAAGAAACATTGGCCATTCTAGCATACTTATTACTAACTATCAAGAGAGCAAAAACAGTATAAGTAGGATGTGTATAGTACCCGAGTTGCAAAAATGTTCTCCTTTTTCTTGTTTTTGAAGATTGCCAATTGAAATTCTTCCTGAAAGGAAAGATCATCAAAACCAAAATATGGACACCGAATTCCATGTGAGAACAAGTTGTCTTAGGACAATAAAATATATAAAGTATTTTTATTAAATATATGAAAGAAAAGCTTAACAAAAGTGATATTCTATTGTAGATCATTCATGCCTGGAAGCATTATTGAGAAAATAGCAACCGATTATCCTGATATTACACATAATTGAATAATTGGAATATTCCAAAGTACAAATTAAATTCTTGACAAAATTACAAATGGAAATGTATGACCAGATCTCTCATGACAAAATACCCATTGCAAGAGATGTCAGAATATAACTAAGTCCCTCAAAGAATGAGGGGAGGTACAAACCATAAAAAGTAACAATCATCATAAAAAACCTTATGCGGAAAATGGAAAAATGAAAAAAAATCTTAGTACCTTGTTTATCAGTCCATCATCGATAACAGAACTGCTGATGCTCCTAAAAAGCTCATACAGTGCTTCAACCTCACTGACAGTAACTGGGAAATGGAAAACCAAAACTTGATATTAAACTACAAAACTAAATATGGAGAAATAGGCAACAATTTTGTAACAAATGAATCACTAGATGGAAACATTGTTCTAAATAATTGACTGGTAACAGATCCCAAGACAACTATTAAACCCATTTCAATTGATATAAGGATACAAATAAACGCAACTCACTCCAATTTCATTACTTAAATTTGCAAATTTGTTATTGCGTGTGTGAGTAGAAATTTTTTGTAGCAAATGGAAGAGAAAAGAGGCTTTTCTGATTAAGTTAGTGACAGAGTGTAAATTCGAAACTAATGGCAGACTTAGGGAATCTAATTTAACAGAAAAGATGTAAGGTTCTTCTTTAATCTCTTCAATTTTGCAAGCAACCAACAACATTTTCTTCGATTTACTTCACTAGATAAAGAAAAACTAAAATTTACATTATTGCCTTACAGATATACTCCATTTATATACCCACAGATAAAGCAATACTGACAGAGCATGGTCTTTTCACCTTAATGTAGGCAAAATTAAGATAGAATAAGATTGGGTATGACCAAAGGGAAGAGCTTGTTTCTAAAGCTCCACGCTTGCTGACTTTCAACAATAAACCAACCAAAGTAACTTTGTTTTGTTTGTTACAAATTTGCAATCTTTCCCATCCCAAAAACCTCACAGGCGCTGGAACATACCATAGATAACAGCAAGCCCTTACAGATAAAATACTACAACTTTCTTTTTTCATGATTTGTATTATACTTATGAGATTCGTCAAGCAAGAATGCAAGGCCAAAAGTAAATTCACAGAAAAGCAACTCCTCAGAAGGAGATGCAGTCACATATCATTGTACAAGAATTAAAGCATTGCATCCTTTCTCTGGAAGTGTTGATCAACTTACAAGCAGTCTCTGCTGCAAGAGTTACTGTCTTCTCCTGTGCAGGAAACTTTCTTCTTGACCGAGAGACGAAACAGCCCATTTATGGAGAAAATGCAGGTAAGGAAGCACGGCACAGGACCAGCGCTCAAACTTAACTGAAATATATATCATCAAAACCATCTTTAACCATTCCAACCCAACTGAAACACCACAATATTTAATAATAAATAAACAATTCAACCCTACAATAATGCACCGTAGATGAACTAAAAAAACTAAAAGTTATTTAAATAAAAAACTAACAGTGTTCCACTCCAAAGGATTCCAACACTCTATGTCAGAAGCAATAATTGATAATTAACAAATGAAGGCTATGAGCTCAGGTGTCACAAAGAGACATAATTTATGTAATTATTGACAAAGACTTTTTCAAAAACAAGTTACAACCTTAAGAAGCAAAAGGAGCAAATAAGAAACATATCGAGTAATCAAGAAATAAAAAAAATTGACCTTGAATTCGGATTTATCCCATTACAAGAATGATGAAACAATCCTCAAAAACTTAAAGAACAATCAACATCACATAATCCCATCGACACGTGACACAAGCCAAACTTATTACTTTATTTCCATAATCTGGAAATCACAGCGTACAAAGGGAGTCAAGAAGAACAACAGAAAAACTATTTGTCAAAAAAAAAAGAAAAATGAAAGAAAGAAAGCCCTCAAGCCTAATTGTTCAGCAAAAGAAAAGAAAAACCACAACAACATGAAACCCACATTGTACTTCCTTTTTCCCCTCCCATAAACCCCATCAAAGAAAGGGGCATCTAAATCAAAACAAGTGAAACTCGAAAAAAGAAAAAAAGAATCCTCACAGGGTAAAAATGAGCACAAATCGAAGCCCTGAGAAAAAGATGGAAAAGAAACTGACCCTCTTGAAAAGCGTGTTCAGAAAATGGGCATAAGAGTGCGTTCCGAGAGGGAGGTAGAGAGAGAAAATTTGGATACGCGGAGATGCAGAGAAAGAGAAAGAGCGAAAGGGAAAATGAGACTGTCTTATGCTATGTATGTATGATGCCATATTTATTAACTTTTATATATATATATAAATAAATATATATATGTTATTTTTTTGGAAAATATATATTGTATAATTTAGAGATTCACGCTGTCTTGTCTGAACTAAAGTAAAGTTGGAAACGTTAGTCTTAGTTGAGAAGACTTCGTTTGGCAAATAGTTAAAAATTTGAGTTCAAATAAATTCAACTGAAATTAAGAAAAAATAATTTATTGTAATTTTTAATTTAAATAGAGTCTAGAGACTAATTTTGTTTAATGTGGTAAACGAAAGTGTCGTTAACACAGGTTTGAACGAAAAATAAGTTGGTTTGGATCTCCCCCAAACACAGCCGAACTTTTTGTTGTTGGATGGCGCCGCGGCAGAACCTATATGCAATTTCATGAATAAAATGCTCATGGAATAACTTTTTGAATTAATTTTGATATTGAATATTTACTAATTATTATTGAAATATAAAAAATGGAATCAGTGGGTATCATTTGGAATATTCCTAATATTAAATGGACGTTTTCCCATTTAGTCAATTGTTGCCTCGCATGGGTTTCCTCTCACTTTGTTTTCTTTATTCTATTGTCAAACCAATTAATCAGTTGTTCACTTAAGGAAGTTGAGAAAAACAAAAAACTTGTTCACTTACCTCGTTTTGAATATTCCAATTGTTGAATCAACTAAGCAATTCAATTTTCCTTTTGTCTAGAAGTAGGGATGATAAAACAATAAATGTCAATAATAAAAACAATACATGTCAAAACGTCCTTATGTTTTGGTACATGCCCAAACATGGTTTATGTACAGTATCCCTCATGCTATCCTAAATGATGTTTTATACAAAAACAAAAATTACGGGTAAAAGAATATTATCACTAGAGTTATAGTTCAAAAGTCTCGTCTCATTATATTATAGACATGAGTAAAATATGATAATTAAATTTATTCAATAGGTGAATCTTGATATTATTTTAATATAAACTATGGTATTAAAGTGTGTTATTTATGATAATTTTTAAATTAATATAAAAATTGATATATCAATAATTTTTTAATTTTTAAAATAGTATGTAATTTAATTAATATAATAACTATTTATTTAAAAATTATAATATTTTTTAGAAATTATAATAAAAAACAATATAGCTTAATATTTGAACAAATTTATTGGATATCAAACAATTAAGAGAGTAAGAAATTTTCAAAAATAAATAAATCAAAGTTTAAATAAAAGAGTGAAAATAAATTTTTTAAATCACTTAATAAATTAAATATATTTTAAAAATTTAAAACAAAAAATATAAAGAAAAGGAGGCAATGAATTTATAAAATTAAACCTGATTGATACTGGTATTCATTATCGAAATCACGTGGATTCATAGAATAGCCCAGTGTGGTTTTATTTATCATTCTAAATTATATCAATCAAGAGCATGCGTTTCAATTTTTCATGATTCCCATTGAATTTACTTTTAAGAACAATTCCATATTTGTATTAGAGATTATTTTTTTAATGATGGATCTTCTTAAACGGAAATGTATGTACATATATTTAATATAAGACAAAAAAAAACTAAATTAGATAATAATATATGATGATAAGTAACTGTAGCTTGAATATATATATATATATATATATATATATATATATATATATAATATTCAAGCTAATTAATATTGTTAGGTGTTAGAAGTTTTTCTTTTTATATTTTTACTCTTACAGTTAATCCTGGTCAATATAAAACTTCAAACAGTTTGTATAACATTCCAAAATATTATTAACTTTACTTTAAACCTAATAAAAATTGTATAAAATATTTAGTAATTAAAAAAATATTACATATATATATCAAAAAATATATAAACTATTCTTTTATATCTTTTTAGATATTATACTATCTGCACACATTTTATTCATGTATACACTACAATAATAATAGCAGAACATAATACAAAGATATAAGAGAAAGCTATTTACAGAAATATTGCATAAAAAAACTTTATTTGAATTTATTACAATAATAAATTTATAATTGAATCTCATTCACCCATCTTAGGATATACATGGATATGTAACTCCTAAACAACATAATAATTATTAATTTAATTATATTTTAAGAGATAATTGTTTTTTTAACAAAATTAAAATATGAGGTGAAAATTCATATATACATATATAATATAATTTATAATTTTTAAATTATTTATTTTCTACTTCATATATATATATATATATATATATTTTTTATTTTTTATTTTTATTTTTTTTTTCTTACTAATGATGAGTTATTTTTCTTTCAAGGTGCATGTGAATATGGTAAGATATATGAGTTAATCTAATGAATGGTGGTTGCACCGATAGAAGATTAGAGATGATTTTGTGCATAAGTGAATAAATAATAAGATAAATTTACTTATTGATAAAATTGTGATATTTATAGACTTATGGGCTTAGGTAGATCCAAATAAAATGGTTACTTTTGTAATATTTATACATGTTCACACAACATAAAATCAAACAATCTTATAAAATAATATTATTGCACTACAAGAAAATCATGAAATAGAAACCAATTTTTAGAGAGCAAAATAATTAGTTACAATAGGAACTAAAATAGAGACCATTTTAGAAACTAAAAAAAATTAGTTTCTAAATTAGTTTCTATTATTTTCTATTATTGTTAAATAGTTTTTAAATTGGTATCTAATTAGCAACTAAGGTTTTAACTACCAATTATTTAGTTTCTAAATTTGGTAGCAAAAACCTTG
>Ga0123342_1010081_pt1 | contig 10975 bp, 10 predicted proteins | sample Turbeawhitnodule_FD_89960 | JGI IMG/M metagenome (GOLD analysis project Ga0123342, IMG submission 89960) | Root nodule microbial communities of legume samples collected from Mexico - Turtle bean Mexico white nodule | ecosystem: Host-associated > Plants > Roots > Nodule | place: Mexico: Nepantla... | reverse complement strand
CTAAACTTACACGCTTGAGATTACCCTTCTGAGCCTCTAACAGTTTTAACTGAGTTTACTGGGAGATCCGACGATGTGCTCCTCGTGGCGACGTGTAAACCACCCGAGCTCCTAGCATTCCTCAGCGATCTCTCACCACCTGATCTCCTAGCACTCTCATACGGTGATTGCGACGTAACTTTGGTGACCGCCGGTTACGCACACCAGAGATCGGAGAACGCCAATTCAGTGTAACCGGCGACTGCGTCGTAACTCTGGTGACCGCCGGTCACGCACACTAGAGATCGGAGAACGCCAATTCAGTGTAACCAGCGACTATGCTCACTTCTGAACCATTCATCTTTTCTAGCCTACGTATTCCACTGAGCACGCTCCACCCGAACACGCGCAAGACACGTCATCGCACCCGATGACCTGGTCGGTATAGACCAGAAGCCCCTCCATCATGCACACAGATCCTTTCTTTCTTTCTTTCTTCCTTATCTCTCCATCTCTCCAACTCTCTTCCTTCTATATTAAATTCATCTCTCAAATTTTATTTATTTTAGAATTTGATCGAACCACGTTGTAGTTGAGGAGTTAAAGAACATTTCTACCCGATCAAATTTTCAAACATAGTAAATTCATTTTTCCTCTAAAGATCCTTTGTTCTATGTTTTTCTTAGGATTTAGTCATCAATCTTAGTGGGGTTAGTTGAGAAGAGTAACTCTCTCAACTTATTCTACTATATACTGAATTTCTGTTTTGTTTGGATAACTTGCATTGCATCCTTAAATCTTGAAGCTTATCCAGACTCAGGGGATAAAATTCTAGAAGTTTCTTGGAAAGCAAGCAATTAAGGTAAGGAAAGCTAAATTTAATTTTTAATAACACCCTAGGTTAGAAGATCTGGATGTGGAAGGGACTTGGTCCCAATATTCAATTTCTCTTGCAGGGATGTTGTTTGTTTATATATTTTGTTGTTTGTTTATATATTATTTAAACTTGTAGAAATATTAGATTTTGATGGTTTAATATTTAAGTGTTTTTTTTTATGTTAAATAGACTTTTGAATGTTGTGGATCACATTTTGAATGATATTGTATGATAAAAATGGTATGGAATTGAATTCATACATTTGAGATCATGTATGCACTGATGTTTGTTGTGTATTAAGTATTAATGCCTATGTGGTAACAGAGATCTTCGAGCTTCACTAATGATCTAAGTCACATAGACTAAGATATCAGGTGGTGAGAAGCTGATGGGGGAGTTCATGCACATCGTGACATATGAGATGCACGACTTGGGTTGTATTGAACTTACCCTGATCCTTTCTATTAGATTCGATGGTAATCTTTGAATCAGGTGTTAGTCTTTGGTAGGACTTACTTAATACGAGTATTCCAGAAGGCGTCAGATATTATTCTGTTTGTTGAATATCCTGGATGTGTAAATCCATGTGATTATTTTATGTTGGTATTTGAAGAATATTGAATAATTGAGAAATTGATCATGTAATTTGGTTTTCTCTTTTGATTTAATTGTGTATATTATAAAATTTTATTTTCACTAGCGTACCCTTACTTTTCTTGATGTGTTGTGAACTGCGATGACTGTACTATATGTACACGAGCAGATGATCATACAAGAGTTGGAGGTCTCAAGAAGCTTTAGGACGTTCCTTAGAACTTTATATTGTAAATATCATGTATTAGGAATGTTTTGAAAAACTCTAAGTTTGTATAGAAATATGTAGAACCTGTATTATAATAGTTAGATGTATTATTGGGATGTTACAAGAGGTTTGAATTATGTTTTATTAGACAACTGTCAAAATGGGTTATCCAGCTTACTCTAACATGTTATGGATTGACCATTTAGTGAGTTAACCTAACCTAACTTATTTATGAGTGAATTTTAAAAGGTGAGTTTGATCTAGTTTAGGACAGGTTAATTGGTTAAACATATACATATTATGACCATGACATATGTGAATATATACAAAACAAGAGGTTAGGGGGTTGGTGGTGTGCAACGTTGTTGTTAAAGGGTGTCAAAATAAGTTCAAATCAGTAAGTCAACTCAACTCACCATGAGTTAGAAACAAGCTAGGTTGGAAAAAGATATAAATATTTTAAATGTGGGTCAAATTGAATGTGACTCACTTAACCTATGGATTAAACGAGTTTGAGTTGAGTTGGAGATAGATTGACCCATAACTCATCAACAACAACCCTTTATCATCATTTTCACCATTTTTTTATTATAATTATTTACCATTTTTAATTATGTAGGTTCACACTTTGGTCTCTTTTAATATTAGAATGTTATTCAATAGTGTTTAAATTATTTGGATACTTAATTTATTTGTCTGCCCAATACATTAGACACTTTAATTTTCTCATGCTATATTTTATAATATCACTTTCAAATTGTTGTGGTTAATACTTGATGAACACTTCGATTACACTCTAATAAGTAGGTGGGTCAAATCAATCTACTTTGATTGATTGTAAGAAATATATAAAACAAATTAAGAGATATTAAATGAATCAATTCACCCAAACTACCAACTAGTGGCAGATCAAGCTAGGTTACAAAATTATTGATTCATAAAACAATGAGTCGAGTTGAATCGTGGTAAGTCAACTTGTGTGAGTTGAATTAACTCACTTTGACACCCCTACTTGTTTATGATGAGGGTGTTAGGAGATTGGAGGTGGTACGTACTTACGGTGAAAAATACAAATCCTAGGTAGAAAAGAGGGAGAAAAAAATACGTGAATTAATATATTTTAATTTTGAGAAAAAAAAGTAAAGAAAAAGAAGAGTTAGAGAGAATAACTAAAATCCTTTAACTCTAATTTTCGATACCTCATTTTTTTTATTGGATTGGATTGGATTGGTTTGAACTATGTTAAGATGTTTTTTATTATAACTAATCGATAAGGGAATTCGACTTACCACAAGTTTAACCCAAATTTTTCAGGTTTAATTTTTACCCATATCAGAATTTACAATTTTTTTACTTGAATTAGATTTTAATTGGTTTGGAAACTTTAATTTGATAATTTTATATTTGATTAAATTTAGTTAATTTAATTTTTTTGAAGATGAAACTGGTATTAAACTTTTCAAATTTTTTTTCACATTCTAGAGCTATGAGTACCAAAAATTGATTCTAAGTTAAAATAAAAAAAAATCATAAGACTCATAAAAAATGTTTATATTAAAATTTAATAAAACAGTAATTTTATTTATGTACTCATTGATTACTAACATTTATATATTAAGAAAAAAATAAATTTATTAATGACACAAAAATGAAATTATTTGTAGATCATTCATGTGAATAAAACGGTAAAAGAAAACAGTTTTTAAATAAAATTATGTTTATTCTGATTATTAATTATTTTTTCTCTTAATCTTCTCTCTTGGTCCAACCAAAGCATTAAGTGTCCAGTTCTGATTTATTATTAATTGAAGTAGGTTAATTGAATAGAATTGGCATGCGCTACACGTGTAACTAAATAGAATCAATCAAATCTGAGCCGTTAAAAAACACTACTTTTTTGAAACCATTTCTACTGCATTACAAAAACCCAACACACTCTCTCATACCATTTATTCGAAGCCCTCAACCTCAAAACCCTCTCTTCCTTCTTTCTTCCTTTTTTCTTCTCCGTTCCCAAATCAAACCTAAATTTCCCACCTTCCAACCCTCTCACCAAATCGACCACCACCACCACCGCACCCACCACTATTCATTTTTATTCATTCCTATATACATACAGAGAGAGAGAGGGGAAATGGATTCGGATCAAGGAAAATTATTCATCGGTGGGATTTCGTGGGACACTACGGAGGACAAGCTCAAGGAGCATTTTGGCAACTACGGCGACGTTTTGAGCACTTCTGTTATGCGGGAGAAGAACACTGGCAAGCCCAGGGGCTTTGGTTTCGTCGTCTTCGCGGATCCCACCATTCTCGATAGGGTTCTCGAGGATAAACATGTCATCGATGGCAGAACGGTGACGCTTTATCCCGTTTATACTTCATTTCTGCTGCTGCTTATGCTCGTTTTTAATAAATTTTTTGGGCGTGTTTGTTGATGTGCTGGTTTCGAATTGAGTTGTGTTTGGTTTTGGAATAAATGAGTTTTTTTGTGGTGGAATGATTGATGGGTTTTTGGTAAGGGTTTTGTTTTCGTGGTTTGCTCTTGGAATTAGGGTATGTGAATGCTGGTTTATTTATTTTGTATTTCGAGTGGCTAGGGTTTTTTTCTGTAACACTGGGCTAATTTGTTCCTGGCTCTCTTTGCTACTTGGTTTTCTTAGTTCAAGAAGTGTTTTTGTTTTGACTACTGTTTCAAAAGATAAGGTTTTTTTGTGTTGTCTGCGGGCGAACTTATCAGGAAACAAGTAGTCGAAATGCTATTTGATGTGTGAACGCTGCTATTTGTTTGCAGTTTATCTGTTACTAATTTACAATAATTGATAGTATGCTGATATTTTAAGAATTGATTATATGAATACTTGTGCTTATGCATATAATTGAAATGACCCTTTTGAAGTTACTAGATATGTTCTATTTCTTTCAATGATATGCATAAACACTAGTATTTCGGACTAAGTTAATATTGGTTTACCTGTTTTCTTGGATGAGCCTACCCCAGCTTGTACGCTGTACCTCCAGTAATGATTGTTTTGAGATTGTTTGATTATCATGTTTTGTTTTGGATATATGGATATCAAAATCCATTATTTAAGGCCTTTTTGGCTAATTTCAATCCTATACAATCTTTTCTTGTCATCATCAATTAAAGTACTAACTGTCAATTATTTCATAATGTCATCATTCAGGTTGATGCCAAAAAGGCTTTCTCAAGAGAGGATCAACAAATTTCTGTCACCTCGAGAGGTGGAAATTCCAATTCTGGCATGAATTCTGGAAATGGAGGAAACATCAGAACTAAAAAGATATTTGTCGGAGGACTGCCTCCTACCCTGACTGAAGAAAAATTTCGTCAGTACTTTGAGTCTTATGGACATGTAACTGATGTAGTAGTCATGTATGACCAGAATACTGGGCGGCCACGAGGATTTGGATTTATTTCATTTGATACTGAGGAGGCCGTTGATAGGGTTTTGCACAAATCATTTCATGATTTAAATGGTAAACAAGTTGAGGTAAAGCGTGCACTTCCCAAGGATGCCAATCCTGGTGCAAGTGGCCGTATGATGGGTGGTGCTGGAGGTGGTGGTTCTGGAATTGGTGGGTATCAAGGGTATGGGGCATCTGGTGGTAACCAAAATGCATATGATGGTCGTATGGATTCTAGTAGGTATATGCAGCCTCAAAGCGCTGCAGGTGGATTCCCTCCTTATGGTTCTTCTGCCTATAGTGCTCCAGGGTATGGTTATGGTCCGGCTAATAATGGTATTGGGTATGGTGCATATGGAAGTTATGGCGGTGCCACTGCTGGGTATGGTGGACCTGCTGGTGCAACCTATGGAAATCCTAATGTTCCTAATGCTGCTTATGCTGGTGGTCCACCAGGAGGCCCAAGGAGTTCATGGCCTGCTCAGGCACCTTCTGGTTATGGATCTATGGGCTATGGGAATACTGCTCCTTGGGGTGCTCCAAGTGGTGGTGCTGGATCTGGTGGCGGTGGTCCTGGTTCAGCAACTGCAGGTCAGTCCCCTGGTGGAGCTGCTGGATATGGGAGCCAAGGTTATGGATATGGTGGGTATGGTGGATATGGTGGAAGTGATAGTTCTTATAATTCAAGTGCATATGGCACTGTTGGTGGACGAACTGGGAGTGCTCCAAACAATAGTGCTAGCGGTCCTGGTGGGGGTGAACTAACAAGTAGTGGTGGCAGTGGTAGCTACATGAGTGGTGGCTATGGGGATGCAAATGGAAATTCAGGTTATGGAAATGCAGCTTGGAGATCAGAACAAACACATGCATCTGGAAATTATGGAACCCCGCAGGGAAATGGTGGGCAGGTTGGTTACGGTGGTGGCTACGGTGGTGCTCAGTCTCGACAAGCCCAACAACAGTAATTTTGATAGTTGGATATCTTGCTGGATTTTGAACTTCAACTTGAGGATCCCTAGCCTTTTAAAAGTCTTAAATCATGAGGTCACAATGAATTCTTCCAGCAGCAAAGGAGGGGCTCAAAGATGGATGTCAATACACAATGGGACTGGTTGGATTGCTTGAATCCCAGTAGTTTGCAGTATCTGCTTTCGTAGTTTATAATAAGTAGTTGGTTTAAGTTTAAGAGATACTAGATGCTACTTTCTATTTAGTATTTGTTTCTGCGTGTAGCTTTAATTTGCGTGCTTATGATTTTAGTTGATCTCGAATGGCCGTTCTTGTAGCATTTAAGCTATAGTATGATATTTCATCTTATATGATGGTTTGATGCAGCTTATTATCAGTTGTCTTTTTGTGGTTGAATTTTATTTAGTGTCTGTCATTTTCTGATTACATATTGTCTAGACTCATATTTTTATTGTCATGACAACTAGAAATATGAAGATGTAGTCAAGCTATTTAATCATAGCAGTGGAGACTTGGATTGATCACTTCGTAATGGGTAGCGTAATCGTAGTGATAGTCAAAAACTTTGAGTATGGCATAATCATTTTCCCCCTGTATTTGCACTTGTGTTGTACAGGAGGAGAGGTGCACGAGTATTGAAGTGGTGGAGCCAAGTGTCCACCCATGTCTAAGGAATGAAATTTGGCGAACCAACGCATCGTCGAATTGGAGATTTCTGTGAGAAAAAATTCCTTAACTTTCAATCTGGTCTATGGTGGCGGAAAGATATTGAGAGTGTCAGCAGCACATTGACTATTTCAGTTGGCCTACCTATAGAATTTTATCCTATCCTAATCTTGGGGTGTCAAGTTGATTGATGTTTTTTGGATTAGGTGTTATGGAATTTAATCTACATCTGTTTTTATGGAAAACTTATTTTATATTTCATATGACCGTTTATCTAATTTTGCGTAAATTTGAAGGTTTAACTTTGCAAAAATTTGTTTGCTCTTTAATTATATAGTAATGATTTGGATATTGTCATGTGTAGAATTTAAATGCTTAAATGCTATTTACCTTATCCATTAATAGGAGATAATTCGCAATTAGCTTCCCAAGATATATCTTGAACAATGTTTTTCTCAAATATGGTATGTGAATGAAGAGTATGTATATTATTTTAGGTTCATAATTGTTTGCTATAAAATCTTAGGTTCTAATTTAATGGCAAAATGTGCATGCACTTTTTTTTATCTATGCTAAAACGCGAGTAACATAGTATGCGCGTTTTATTCCTTCTACCTACGCAATTCACTTGGCAGGTTCTTCCCTGTGCGAATGAAACGCACTTTCTTTCTGTAAAGTTAACTGAAAGAAGAGGAATGCTATTTATGAAGTGTCAAATGGAAAAAGATGAACATTAAGCTGGCTGGACAAGTAATTATTGTTGAATAAACTTTAAATGAAATTGTGGTTTTCAAAATTAGAAGTTACTATAAAAGAGTGGAATGACAGTTTGGATATGTAAAAGGTCAAAAGTTGTGAGTGAGATTTTAATTATGTTGTTAGTGGGGTTTTAATCTTATAATGGAGATTTTTCTAGAAGAGCTTCCTAAAGCCTATAAATAAGATGTTTTTTCAGTTGTAATATGCACCACAAAAAGAAATACAATAGATAGAAATATAAAAGAAGAGTGTTTTCTTTAGAGAAAATTCAAGTGAGTGATTGTTTGTTTTACAATTTGGTATCAAGAGCCAATGATTAATGTGATGGGTTAAATACCGCTACCACAGTTAACGAAGGCGACCACATATGATAATTGGAGCATTCAAATGAAAGCTCTTCTCAGTTCTCAAGATGCATGGGAGGTGGTCTTTCAAAGAATCAACAAATACCACAGGTTATACGGCGGCTCAAACCAAGGTGTTGAAAGAGATGCGATCAAAGGGTAAGGTGGCACTATATATGTTGTTTTGAGCGGTTGATGAGTCGGGCTTTGAGAAGATTGCTAGTGCAACTACTTCAAAAGAAGTGTAGGACATCTTAAAAAAGGTGTTCAAAGGAGTTGACCGAGTTAAGCAAGTGCGTCTACAAACTCTTCGTGGCGAGTTGGAGAGCATGAAGATGATGGAGTCAAAAAGTGTATCTGACTACATTACGCGTGTACAGACTGTGGTGAATCAACTCAACCGAAACAGTGAAACGTTGACTGATGCACGAGTTGTGGAGAAGATTTTGAGAACATTAACTGACAATTTTGAGAGTATTGTGTGCGCAATAGAAGAGTTAAAGGACCTAGCGACGCTCACAGTCGACGAGCTTGCTGGTTCTCTCGAGGCACATGAGCAACGAAAGAAGAAGAAGAAGGAGAAAACACTCAAGCAAGCACTTCAAACAAAGGCATCAATCAAAGATGAAAAGGTACTCTATCATCAAAGTTCTCGAAATAGAGGGCGTGGTCGTGGAAGGCGTGGAAACGGTCGTGGTGGAAAAGGCAACAGTCATGAAGGGTACAATAAGGAGAAGGAAAAATCGAGCCAACCAAATTGGCGTGGAAGAGGAAAAGGCAACCAATCGAATTATTCCAACATCGAGTGCTACAAATGTCACAAATATGGTCACTATGCGAAGGATTGCAACTCTGACAAATGTTACAATTATGGTAAAGTGGGGCATTTTGCAAAAGATTGTCGTGCTGATATAAAGATAGAAGAAACAACCAACCTAGCCTTGGAAGACCAAATGAATGAAGGTGTTCTCTTGATGGCTCAAGATGAAGTCAACATTAACAGTGACACTCTATGGTACCTCAACTCAGGAGCAAGCAACCATATGTGCGGTACCTATTCAAAGATATGCAAAAGATTGAAGATGGTCATGTGTCATTTGGAGATGCGTCAAAGGTGGAGGTTAAAGGGCGAGGTACAGTTTGCTACTTACAAAAGGATGGCTTAATTGGGTCACTCCAAGATGTTTATTACGTACCAGACCTTAAGACCAACATTTTAAGTATGGGACAACTCACGGAGAAAGGTTACTTGATATTTTTGAAAGATCGACTACTACACTTGAAGAACAAGCAAGGGCGTTTGGTTGCTTGAATCGAGATGGCAAGAAATCAGATGTACAAGCTGAATTTGAGAAGCATACAAGAAAAATGTTTGCAAGTCTACATAGAAGATAAGACATTGTTGTGGCATCTCCGTTTTGGTCACCTACATTATGGTGGTCTAAAAGAGTTAGCGAAGAAGAATATGGTGCACAGGCTACCCAACATGGACTACGAGGGAAAATTTTGTGAAGAATGTGTGCTCAACAAGCATGTGAGAACCTCGTTTCCAGAGAAGGCTCAATATTGGTCTAAGCAACCTCTCGAATTGATTCATGTGGACCAATTACTCCAGAATACTTCGGCGGTAAAAGGTATTTCATTACCTTTATCGATGATTTCTCACGAAAGACTTGGGTTTATTTTCTGAAGGAAAAATCTGAGGCATTCGAGGCATTCAGAAAGTTCAAGGTGATGGTGGAGAAGGCAACTGATAGACAGATCAAAGCTATATGATCTGATAGAGGTGGCGAGTATACTTCAACGACTTTCATGGAGTATTACGAGGAGCAAGATATAAGGCGATTTCTAACTGCACCATACACTCCTCAACAAAATGGTGTGGCCGAGAGGAAGAACCAGACCATTCTCGACACGGTTCAATCAATGCTTAAGAGCAAAAAGATGCCAAAGGAATTTTGGGTGGAATCTGTGCAATGCACCATCTATGTGCAAAATCGATGTCCACATGTGAAGTTAGATGATCAAACACCACAAGAGGCATGGAGCAGACAAAAGCCAACAGTTTCTCATCTCAAAGTGTTTGGTAGTGTGGCTTATGATCAACGAAGAACGAAGCTTGAAGACAAAACCAAAAGGTATGTTTTTATTGGGTATGATGAGAAGACAAAAGGATACAAGTTTCTTTTCCTTGTTCTTTAATTTCGTACCTTCTAGCATCATTTTCATCTTATAATTGTCTTTTCCTTTTGCCTTTGTGAAATGAACCTTCACATCTACTTAACCACTTAGTTAAGTTAATGTCCAGTGTGGATTTTCCTAAGGTCTTCACTCTTAAATTCCTAAAATCTCAATCTAAGTAAAGTGTCAAACCATAAAATAAACAATCCTAAAATCAACTCATATCACTCCACTAAGAGATGCTTTATTTCTTGGAGTTTTTTTTTTAAATCATAAATTCAAGTTTAACCACAACAAGCATTTGTGTATGTGGACACATGCTCAAACAATCTTTTATCAATATACTTGTGAATCATTGCAACAACTTTCAATTCAAAATTTCTCAATCTTTGTCACTCTTACCTTCTGAATTGTCTTTGTAAGAAATAGGCTTGTGTATATCCTTACTGTATAAGTGATCATCCATCATGGTTTTCAGTAGGAATAGTTGCATGCAACTTGAACATGTCCTCATGAGTAATGTCTCCACTATGAAAGTATAATTACAATATTTGTTTCTCTCATACTACAAGTGTAAAATACATCATTTTTATAGTCTCTCACTAGGATTTCTAGTCTCACACTATGATGTATATCAATTTCTTGTCTTTCTCTTCCTTACAAGTTCCCTTTATATAGAGAAGAAGATAAATATTTTTTTTTCATAAAGAGATAATGAATAATTAATGTTTGTCACATTTTTAAGATACCTAGAAAAAACTATCTTCAATTTTCTAGGTTGAACTTTAGAGTTTTCAATAGTTAAGGTATAACTCAAAGACTTTAAATGACCATCGTTAAATATATTTGTACCGGGATGACCGACCGGTCTTGTGACCCGGTCAACCCATGTGTCAAGACCATACTTTAAGGTACGAGGTCGACCATGTGTCACACGTGGCCGACCGACATAAAGTGCTCAAGTCAAAGG